>ENA-ORXD01000478-ORXD01000478.1-sediment-metagenome-genome-assembly--contig:-NODE-478-length-51245-cov-8.405331_pt1 | contig 51245 bp, 42 predicted proteins | sample MGYA00237862_ERZ511471 | MGnify/ENA metagenome assembly ERZ511471
GCTGGCGGAGCCAGGTTTTACAATTTGCTGATTATTTCCGGTAGTGAGACCTGTCCGGCTTTTTTCAGCCGGACAGCGTCGGTGAAGGAACAATCTTTCCTATCCAACGCTGGCGGAGCCAGGTTTTACAATTTGCTGATTATTTCCGGTAGTGAGACCTGTCCGGCTTTTTTCAGCCGGACAGCATCGAAGAAAGAAAAATAAAATGTTTTCCTGATATAATTAACATTAATCTATACATCAGTTTTATTAATTTTAATGTTCAATCATTTTTAAAGTAATAATCAATGAATTTTCATGAAAGGTTAGTTCAGGGCAACTACTATCACATATATAATCAAGGATTAAATGGTATTAATATATTTATTGAAACCAAGAACTATGAACATTTTTATGGTTTAATTCAAAAATATATCAAACCCATTGCGTATTTATACGCCTGGGTATTCATGCCTAATCACTTTCATCTATTGGTCAGGATAAAAGAAAATCTTGTTTACAGGTATACTGAAACTGATTTTCCCGGTCATCCTGAAGATTTTCATAATTTAAAATGGCAGACAGTAGAATTAGATAATCATCATGAAATAAACAATCAAAAACCATCAAACATAGATAGTACTGATATTCCAAGCTGCGAATTCAATAAAAGACCAGAAGTTTATTTACATTTCTCTCACCTTTTCAATGCATATACAAGATATTATAACAAATTATTTAATCGTAAGGGAAAACTATTTGAACGATCATTTAAGAGAAAAGCGATAGGAGATAAAGATTATTTAAAAAAAGTTTTACTATACATACACAATAATCCCGTACATCATGGATTTTGTGAACATGCGATGGATTATCCCTGGTCCAGTTATCTTAATTATGTTTCAGTACGTAGTAAAACATTATTAAATGATTCTGTAATGGGTTGGTTTGATGATGAAGCTAATTTCAGGCTCATGCACGGACAAAAGCTTAATATTAAACCGATTGAGGAATGGTTGGACATGGAATAGTTTTTTCTTACCTTTTCAACGCTGGCGGAGCCAGGTTTGACAACTTGCAGATTTTTAGGAAATTTATAAAAGGCAGCTAATAATTTAGCAACCAGGAAGACCTGTCCGGCTTTTTCTGCCGGACAGCGTCGAATTATTAGCAACCTGTCCGGCTTTTTCTGCCGGACAGCGTCGAATTATTAGCAACCTGTCCTGCTTTTTCTGCCGGACAGCGTCGAATTATTAGCAACCTGTCCTGCTTTTTCTGCCGGACAGCGTCGAAGAAGTGGCCAAACTTACAATAATTACTAAATTAGCAAAAAAAATCTCTGAAAAGAACGGGTAGTTAACCCAATAAATTTTTCACATTATGACGAAGGCCTTTACCGGTATCCTGGAGTTTGCATGGGCTTACCGGCTATACCAATGGCTTGCAGGATCGCACAATTATTACCGGCTATTTGCCGATAGATATGTTTGTTATGAGCCAGGCCAGAAGATACTGGATCTGGGCTGCGGACCTGCCGATATTTTAAGATTTCTCCCGGCAGATGCAGACTATACAGGTATTGATCTGAATCCCGGTTATATAAAAAAAGCAATAAGCAGTTTTCCAGGCAAAACATTTATTTGCGGAGATATTGCCAATCCGGATTTTCAACTTGAGGATGAAAGTTTTCACACTATTATTATGGTTGGAGTACAACACCATTTACCCGATGAAGCCATTGGTAAAATGCTGGATTTTGCCTATAGAAAATTAAAACCTGGCGGAAAGTTATTGTCCCTTGATCCCGCTTATTCCGGTCAACAGGGAAGACTTGAATTATGGTTCATGAAAAACGACCGGGGAAAGTATATCCGAAAGCCTGAGGAATACAAGTCACTCACCGGTAGATTCTTCAAAGACAACAGTATTGATATTTTTCATGGCGTAATGCACATTCCTTTCACCTTCAATATTGTAAAGGGGGAAAAAATATAGGACAGGAAAAGCTGATGGTTCAGGGATTACCCGCCTGTCGTTTGTTCAATAATATACCGCGGCCTTTGTTTGACTTCAAGGTAGATTTTTCCCACATATTCCCCGATCAATCCAAGACAGATCATGTTAATACCCGAAAAAGCCGATACAATGAGCAGTATGGATGCCCATCCCTGTACGGTTTTTCCACTGAAGTAGTTTATCATTACCCAGATCGCTATCAGTATTGAAACACCAAACATCAAAACACCGGCAATTGTTACATACTTCAGCAATGTAGTATTGAATGATGTAATACCCTGCCATGCAAAGCTTATCATTTTGCGTAAAGGATATTTTGTCACGCCAAACTCCCGCTTTGTCCGTTCATAATAAACCACATCACTTTTAAACCCGAGTAAAGGGAAAATACCCCTGAGAAACAGATTAACTTCATTGTACTTTTCAAGGCTTTCGATTACATTACGGTCAGCGAGACGAAAATCAGCATGATTGAAGACGGTGTTTATACCCAGAATTTTCATAAGCCTGTAAAATGCCAGCGCAAAATTGCGTTTTAAGAAGGTGTCCGTTTGCCTGTTCTCCCTGACCCCATAAACGATCTTATTGCCTTCGGCATATTTATCAATCATCTGTTCAATAACAGTCACATCATCCTGAAGGTCGGCATCAATGGTAACAAAACACCCGGCTTTGTTTTTACAGTAAAACAGACCTGCCAGTAAGGCATTCTGATGTCCGAAGTTATTTGAAAGTTTAATTCCCCGGACATTACCTTCCTGTGAGAACTCAACAATAAGTTCCCAGGTACGGTCAGAACTTCCGTCATCCACCAGGCAGATGAAACTGGTTTTGTCGATCTTTTCCCCTGAAATAAGTAAATTTAACTGTTCAGTCAGTTTCCTTACTGAGAGAGGAAGAACCTCCTCTTCGTTAAAACAGGGAACAATAATTGCAAGTACAGGAGCCTTTTTAGTCATCATCGTTAAATAAAGTATTCTTATATATTGAAACAAAGACAAAACAATTTCTGAAAGTTACCAATTCCTTCCATTTTCCTGAAGTACACAGTTCATCAATTAATTCATCATTCAGATTGGATATGTTGGAATAAATAAAATATTTGTTTTCGGGATTGTGTGAGATATAAAGGTCTCTGTCCTTCAAATCCACATACCGCTGGTTGCCTGAGAAGCAGAATCCCCCTGAAACCTTTGAAAAATCATTGTTATTGTCTTCCAGATAAGTGTAACATTTATCCCTTAATCTATAATACGGCCAATGGCCCAGAGTAGCATCCCAGGCTTTAGCCATTTTATCAGGGTAGATCCAGAAATTCCCCGAGAGAAGAAAAACTATGGCAATATAAGAGATGATTTTAATTTTCCTGACAGAAAGATAATTGATTATGATCTTGTAAACCAGTATAGTGAAAATAAAAAACATGCCCATATAGTAACGTGAGTTTATAACGATTTTAGTAGTTATAGCAAAATAAAAGAATAATAAAAAGAGAAATGTAAATAACAGCAGGAAAGATAAATTTTGTCCTGACATGACTGCCTTTACCTTGTTTGTTTTAACCAGTCTGATCAGGGCATAGATACCTAAAAACCAGATAAAGATACGTCCATTTTCAACTAATCGTAAGCTGTAGGCGGCTATGTTTTTTATGATTCCCCTTATCCCTTCCGGGTTCTCCCATCCTCCGCCCCATGGTGAGTCGGGATGATTAAAAAACCATCCTTTTTGGGCAATGTAATATCCAAAATAAACACCTGCAACCATGAACGCCGGTATAAAAGGGAGTGAGCTTCTCACGAGCATTCGCAGGGTGATCCTCTTATCTTCTGTAACTACCTGATGAATAATATAGAAAAGAAAAACAATGCCCCCTGTCAGTGTACCTCTTCCATTGATTAACACCAGGAAAAGAAGTGCCGCACTTAACATTAACGGTTTGTTCTCCGATATAGCTCTTACAGAAATTACAAATGCCGTTAATATGATGATATCAGGTGAAGCAATTAATAACTGGGCTAAAATGGTTGAATCGACGAGAAGAACCATGAAGACATAAGGAGCAATATCCTGGGGCACAAGCAGTTTCAATAATCTGAACGTATTATATATCAGGAGAACAGCCCAAATAGCGATAAATGCGTGTGAAACCCATAATTTCATTTCTAAGATCTTCCATAGGACTGCCGTCATGATACCCATCAGGGGTGGATGATATCCGGTTCCGACTATGTCGGAGTTCTCAGAAAAACCGGGAAGAATAAGCGAGGAGAAATTGTTGGTGTAAAACCAGAAAGCCTCTTTGGAAGTCTGTTGAACATTATCCCAGAAATAACAATTATTCAAGCTGATAATGACAAGAAAAGCATATAAAACTACAATCAGCCAAATATAAACCAGGTCTTTTTGAGTTTGAAATATGGAAGAGCAGAATTTCTTCATTAATAATTTACGTTCTTATTGATGAAATGCAGGGGTATTCGTTTTATTCCATTTTAAAAATAAGTTTGCTGCCCGAAATTACGAAAATTTTTATCAGGAAGTTTATTTGGGATAAAATGGTTAAGCCTGTCTGGTGTCTTCAGCCGGACAGCGTAATTGTCTTCCCTATCCAACGCTGGCGGAGCCAGGTTTTACAACTTGCAGAAAATATTGTTATTCGATATAGACAGTCAGTAGTTTTGCAACCAGGCCAGACTAATCTGCACTGAAGTTTCGGTTAGCGCAGCCTGTCCGGTTTTTTCTGCCGGACAGTGTCGAAGAAGTAAGCAATGAGATCGGTTGACTTCCCTATCCAACGCTGGCAAAGCCAGGTTTTACAACTTGCTAATTTTTTGAGAAATTATAAAAAATAGTCAATAATATAGCAACCATCCCGACCTGTCCGTAATTAAGTTTTTATTTCCAATTCAAGAAAAATTTAGTACCACATTTCGGAATTATCCTTTACATTTGAAAAAAATATTACCATTCGGATATCCCTTAAGGACTAATATTGCATTAATGAAGGATCATTCCAACGATAATGAATTACTCAGGAAGATAAGAAAAGGAGATTTATCCGCCTTTGAATCCTTATTCAGTGATTATTATGTGATGCTGGGAATAATTGCAAAAAGCTTCGTGAAAGATACCCGCATTGCCGAAGAAATTGTCGCGGATCTATTTGTAAAACTCTGGGAAAGAAGAAAGTATTTTATCGTAACGGTTTCGCTCAAAGCATATCTAATAAAATCAGTCCAAAACAGGTGCATTAATTATCTGAGGCAACATCAGAAAGAAAATAAACAGAAGCAGGCTCTGGAGGAAAACATTAATTATGAAGTTCTAAGATGGTCTGACGATTTCCCCCTGGATAAAATACTGGAAGAAGAGCTATCCGACAGGATTGAAAAAGCGATCCGTAACTTACCCCCCCGTTGCCGGGAAATATTTATACTTAGCAGGGATAAAGGTCTTCAATACGATGAAATTGCTGTACAACTTAAAATATCTGTAAACACCGTTAAGGGTCAGATGAAAATTGCACTGGCAAGGTTGAGAAAGGATTTGGGGGAGTGGAGGTGAGTGGTTATGTGGTTACGTGGTTACGTAGAGACGCACGGCTGTGCGTCTCGTCCAGGAAAAGAGGGATCACGGGATAATCCTAATAACCCTATAACCCTATAACCCAATAACCCAATAACCTAATAACCTAATAACCTAATAACCCATTAACCCATTAACCCAATAACCCATTAACCCAATAACCCATTAACCAAAATATTTTTTCACAAATATACACTTCCAAAAAAATAAAATAAAAAAAAAGTAATAGCCTTTAACCCTCGCAGGTTTTTTTACTGTCTGTAATAGTAATCATTGAATATATGAAAAGAGAAGTGAACAACCAGGAACAGATGATCCGTTATTTAACAGGGTCATTAACCAAGAAGGAAGAAGCGGAATTTATCGCATGGCTTGAAGCAGACACTGCAAATAAAGCAGCTTTTGATGATTTAAGGACGATCTGGCTTGCCGGTAAAAGAACACATAATCCCGATGAATTCGATTCCGGATCAGCATATAATTTTTTCCTGAAAAAGATTAACAAATCGCAATCTGTTCTTCCTGCAGGAAGACATTCAACCATTTTCAGCATATTTTTCCGTGTTGCCGCTGTTCTGGCTATTTCGTACTCAATCTGGAATATTTCCGCCTCGCTGATTAAATTTCATAAAAACAATAACAGTCTCGCCTATCAGGAAATACGGGTTCCGTTGGGATCCAAATCCTCCATTATTCTTCCTGATCAAACCAGGGTGACCTTAAATGCCGGAAGCGTACTCAAATATGCTGTTGACTTTGGTAAAGCATCACGTGAGGTTGAACTGACAGGTGAAGCATATTTTGATGTAGCCCGGAATTTACAGAAGACTTTTATAGTAAATACCGGTTTAATAAACATAAAAGCTCTGGGTACAGAATTCAATGTAAAAGCCTATCCGGAAGAAAAAATAATTGAAACCACACTTGTATCGGGATTGTTACAGGTTGAGAAGATTGATCCTCATACCAAAAAAGCCTCTGCGGAAACTTCAGTTATCATAGAACCTAAACAGCGGTTAACATTTTATAAAGAAACGGAGAATTTTGATATGAATACTGATCAGGACGAGCCACAATTAGCTGAAATCGCAAAAGAAGATTTACTGAAAGAAACTGTTCGGGAAAAAAGGATGCTACTGGAAAAAAATGTTGATGTAATGCCTAACGTTTCATGGAAAGATACCCGCTGGATATTTTACCGTGAGGAACTGGAACAGCTGGCTGTTAAATTGGAAAGACGTTATGATGTGGTTATCGTGTTCCGTGATGAAGAACTGAAGTCATTCCGATTCAACGGCACGCTGGCAAATGAATCTGTTGAACAGGTTCTCAGAGCTATGAGTCTCACCGCTCCCATCGAATTTGAGATTGAAGGGAAAACCATAGTATTCAAAGAAAATAAAGAATTCAGGAAGAAATACAGAGATCTGTTCAGGTAATGATAATGAATTTATTTAAAGACAATAGTTCATTAATCTACAAAAAACGCAGAGGAGCAAAGGCGCAGAGTGTTGATAATTAATAATTTAATTAAATATTAAAATCAATTACTAAAATGTCATTATCAGTGTATTATAAAAATATTGTAAACTATTGGTAAACAAATACATTAAAAAATTAAAATTCAACCCACTAAATCACCAAATCACCAAATCACTAAATCACCAAATATTTCCGCCTATGGTAAACTAAACAAAAAGCAAAAAAGCGCGGAATGCCGTTAACATTCCACGCTCAATTATTGATTTTAAAAATACAATGACATCTTTAATCTATGTCATTGTAAATGTTTAATTAAAACCACAACAAAAGTATGAAAAAAAAACTATTTATTAACTATCCGCATTATTCATCAGGATGTAAAAAACTACTGCTAACCATGAAAATCGGATTCATTTTAACACTGTTCTGTGTTATTCAGTTACAAGCCAGTTTGTACTCTCAGAGTACGAAGTTTAACCTTAATTTTAACAACACCCCCCTCAGAGAAATTCTGAGAGAAGTTGAGAATAAAAGTGAGTTTCGCTTTTTCTACAGTGATGATCTGCTTTTTATGAACAACAGGATCACTTTTAAAACAGATGATTCCAATGTTCACCAGATACTCGATAAGTTACTCACTGATTCTCAGCTTACTTACAAAGTATTTGAAGACAATCTGATAATTATAACGCCTTTGGAACAGCCAGGACAACGGAAAGTAACGGGTATAGTAACAGATGCACAAACAGGAGAGCCTATTCCCGGGGTAAACATAATTATCGAAGGCACAACAATTGGCACAATAACCTCATTAAACGGAGAATACAGTATTGAGGTTCCGGGGCCTGATGCCAATCTGGTATTTTCTTTCGTGGGTTATCTCACCCAAAAAATAGTTATTGGAGACAAGCTTGAGATTAATATTAACCTGGAGGTTGATTATGCGCAGATAGAAGAAGTTATTGTGGTCGGATATGGGACACAGAGAAAAAGTGATCTTACAGGTTCTGTTGTAAGAGCAAATATCGAAGCATTTAAGGAACAGCCGAATATCTCCATTATGCAATCTTTACAGGGATCTGTTCCCGGTTTAAATGTAGGACAAGTAAACAGGGTAGGTCAGGAACCGGAATTTACTATACGTGGCAGAACTACTATCTCAGGGACGATGGCACCTTTAATAGTTGTCGATGGAATAATTTTTCGGGGCAATATTATTGATTTGAACCCAAATGACATCGAATCCATAGATGTCTTAAAAGATGCCAGTTCAACAGCCGTGTACGGATCGCAGGCAGCTAACGGGGTTATTATAATTTCCACAGCGAAATCAGGAGGAATAGACGGAAAACCTGTAATCAATTATTCCAGTCAGTTCGCATATCAAAAACCACATAAAACCTTTGATTATCCTGATGTTGATTACTTTATATTGAAAACTGAACGATCTGACTATTTACAGAGCAGAACTCCGGAATCAGGTTATCTTGAACCAAATCCTGCTTATTCTTTTACCTCCAGACTGGAAACTACTGAAGCACTCAGAGCCTATGAAGCCGGAATACTGACAGATTGGTATGATCTTGTTACTCGGGATAACATACATACACAAAATCATAACCTGTCAATCAGTAACAAAACAAAATACAATAATTATTATCTCTCAATCGGATATAGTGACCAGGTAGGATATATGGTAAATGAGGATTACAACAGAGTAAATGCAAGAATTAATATCGACAATACCATAACTGATTGGTTGACCGTTGGGATTCAATCATTTTTAGCAAGAAGTGATTATTCCGGCGCACAGATATCTCCAAGATTAAGGTATGAACATAACCCATATATAACAGTATATGATGTAAATGGAGATTTTGTTTCTTACCCCGGAGGACAGCTTATCAATCCTTTCTTGTCATCAGGGGCAGATGATCTAAATACAAGATTAAATATTTCCGGTAATATTTATGCTGATATAAATATCCCATATATTAAAGGATTAAGTTACAGAATGAATCTCAGTAACAGCTACCTGAACCAAAGCAGATACCGGTTTGAAGAATATGGAGCTAATTTCAGGGGAAGTGGATATAAAACAGAAAGCTTTAATTACGATTGGACCCTTGATAATATTATTACTTATAAAAGGGTGCTGAATGAGCTCCATAATATAAATGCAACTTTAGTATATGGGTTGGAGAAACGTTCTTTTAATAATACCGGGGCATCTGCATCTGATTTTGTTAATAATGCCTTGAGCTATAACCGCCTTCAAGCGGGAAATGCAGAAATGCACGTTGTATCATCCGGGGCATGGGAAGAAGCCAGTTTATACCAGATGGCAAGATTATTTTACGGATATAACAATAAATATCTTTTAACAGGAACGATACGCAGGGATGGTTTTTCAGGTTTTAGTGAAAAAAATAAATTTGGAATATTCCCTTCCATAGCTATTGCATGGGTTGCATCACAGGAAGCATTTATATACGATAATTTTGAATGGCTGGATAATCTTAAAATCAGAATGTCTTATGGTTCAAATGGTAACCGTACTATTGCCCGATATCAAACCCTCGCAACAGTTGAAGGCGGATTTAACTATATAACCGGTGACGAAAGATCAGTTTATACTCAAAGTATCAGTGGCCTGGCCAGTTCAAATCTGAAATGGGAAACCACTAAAGGTATTAACATTGGACTGGACTTCGGTCTTCTTGGCCAACGATTATTCGGTACAATCGATTATTACAATAACAATACATTTGACCTCCTATATAATGTTGACATACCCGGAATTAGCCGGTACGAACAATTTCCTGATAATCTCGGAAAAATACATAATCATGGTCTCGACTTATTGTTATCTACTGTAAATGTAAAAAAGCATGATTTATCATGGATCAGCACATTTGCTTTTTCAAGAAACAGAAATGAATTAAAGGAACTGCTTGGTTTTGACAATGATGGAGACGGAAAAGAGGATGACCTGGTATCGGAAGGATTGTTTATTGGTGAGGCTCTGAGTGCTATCTACACTTATGAAATAACCGGTGAATTCTGGCAAATAGGTGAAGTGTATCCTGCAGGTTATAATTTCGGAAGTTATAAAGTCAGGGATATTACAGAAGATGGAACAATTACACCGGATGACAGGCTAATAATTGGTTATGCCGATCCCGCATACCGTTTTAGCATGAATAATGAAGTGCGGTATCAAAACTGGACTTTACGTTTATTCATAAATTCTGTCCAGGGAGGTAAAAATTATTACCTCGGTAAAGATGATCTGGATAGCTGGTCTTTATCAAACAGTGTATTCCGAAGAAACTTACCTAAAGAAATTGATTTCTGGTCACCCGATAATCCAAACGCTACTTATCATGGAATCCCTATTTCACAGGGAGGGCAAGCAGGTGACAGATGGGTTCAGAGAAATTTTGTGCGGCTACAGGACGTCTCCATATCCTATAATTTCTCATCCGATCTGCTGAAAAAGCTTAAATTTCAACGGCTTAGCGTTTATCTGAGCGGAAAGAATTTAGCTACATGGACGAAATGGCCCGGTTGGGACCCTGAAACAGGAGAGCCTATTTCTATTGATGGCCGGCCTGTTATGACAAGCTATACTTTAGGTCTCAATGTTGAATTTTAAACTGAAAAATTATGAAATCAAATAACATCTTTAATAACTTAAATGGTTTTCTAAGAATGAAAACATGGAAATTACTGCTGCTGCTGGTAATTATCAGTTTTTCCTGTGAAACCTTTGAAAAAGAGTTTTTAACAGAAACTCCAATGGATTTTTATGCACCAGAAAATTCCTTTGTATCATATAATGATTTCGAGGCAGCTGTAGTAAATCTGTATTTCAGATACAGGAGCGATTTTTGGGATGGTTCTTCTTCAGGAGGTTTTCCTTATGCAGGATTTCACGGCACTGATTTTATTCATGGCACGAGCGCTGCCGGTTTAATAAATAGAGCAGGAAATCTTCAACCAACAAGTGGATCGGTTTATTCTGACTTATGGCAACCGGCTTATCGCATTATCTACGATGCAAACGCTATTGTTCAAAGAGCTGATGCCCCTGCGAGTGAATTAACTGAAGAACAAAATATACTGATTAAAGCAGAAGCTATGTTTTTTCGTGGATACATGTATAAAATGCTGGCCAATATGTATGGGGGCGTTCCTATTACGTTGGAAGAAACAACTGAACCTAAAAGAGATTACGTAAGGGCTACCCGGGAAGAAACATATTTACAGGCTGCTTCTGATTTAAAATTTGCTGCTGAAAATCTGCAGAATATTAATGAAGTAGATGATTCAAGGATTAGTAATCTTGCTGCATATCACGTCCTCTCCGAAGTGTATATATCGTTGGAACAGTGGCAGGATGCTATTAATGCAGCAACTTTTGTTATAACATATCCGGGCATGGCTTTAATGACAGAAAGATTTGGTACTCAGGTTGATCCGGAAGGTAACAGATTCCCTGCTCCTTTTAACGACACCGTCTATGGCGGAGATGTTTTCTGGGATTTGTTCAGGCCGGGAAACCAAAACCGTTCAACCGGAAATACTGAAGCTATATGGGTTACACAATACGCACATGATATTCCCGGAGGAAATGAAGGCGGATTTGCACTTGAAAGACAAGCCTGTCCTCGCACTTATAGAGCCAGTGTATATAATAATGACGGTTCAACAGCCCTCGTTGCTCCTCAACCAAATACTTACCTTTCCGGGCGCGGTATTGGCGGTATGAGACCCACCAACTTTTTCCTTTGGGAACTGTGGGAAAGAAGCGGTTATAACCAGGATATCAGAAATTCAAAATATAATATGATACGTGATCTGCCCGTTATGAACCCAGCCTCAGATCATTATGGAAAATGGGTATACAGAGATAATGTGCCATTGAAATACTCGGCTGAATCGGATTCTACCCGTGATTGGTACCCTTATTCAGCCAAAGGCACAACAGTCGGGAGACATCCTGAATATCTTTACCTTCCCGATCAAACTGTGCCCGGTTCTTTAACCAGTTCGGCAAGAAATACATACCGTGATAATTATATAATACGCCTTGCTGAAACCTATCTTTTAAGAGCTGAAGCTCATCTTGGGAATAGCGATCCTGTTAATGCTGCAGCAGACATCAATGTTGTACGCCGCCGTTCACAGGCGCCTGATGTGAATCCTTCCGAAGTGAATATCGATTATATTCTCGATGAAAGATTAAGAGAACTTCATCTGGAAGTTTTTCGACTTTTAACACTTTACAGATTAGGATTAATTGTTGAAAGAACACAAAAATATAATCCTCTTTTAACATATGAAGATCATCAGAATTTATACCCTATCCCATATAGTGAGATTGAAAAGAACACAGCTGCTGTGTTAGAACAAAATCCCGGTTATGATTAATCCGACAATTTTATGACAAAAAATCCTCAGTTTATAAATTGACATCCTATAAACTGAGGTTTTTTTTTAACTTTAAAACTTTTGTGCACAAAATTGAAACAAAATGAATTTTATGAAAATAAATAGAAGTTGTTTTCCTGAAGTGCTATGTATAGCTTTTTTACTCATAATTCTTTCTGTCTTCTCAGGATACGGGCAATCACAAAAAGCACCTGTGAAATATCCGGTCAATATAGGCTCCCGCCTGGAGCTTTTCGTAGATAGTCTGCTTATTGATGATCTCAATGGACTTGAATTGCGCTTACATTCCCCTGTGAAACTGCCCCTGCCCGAATCTCCTGTAAAGGGCGGTTATATGACTGTTATAAAGGACGGAGAATTGTACAGGGCATATTACCGTATCATCGATGAAACCTCATCAGAAACAAAGACGGATGGTACCACAGCAGAATATACCTGCTATGCGGAAAGTAATGACGGGCATGAATGGATTTTTCCAGAACTTGGTATTTATGAAAGAAACGGAACAAAAAAGAATAACGTAATTCTGGCAAACCTGCCTCCATTCACTCACAATTTCTCTCCTTTTCTGGATACACGTTCCGGAGTGAATGAAAAGGAAAGATATAAAGCTCTGGCAGGCACGAAAAAAAGTGGTTTGCACGCATTTATTTCAGCCGACGGGATACACTGGGAAAAAAGGGGTAAAAAGCCGGTAATGATATTTGGATACTTTGACTCACAGAACGTATCATTCTGGTCAGAAACAGAACAACTATATGTATGTTATTTCCGGACATTTATTGAAACCCCTGGAGAAAAAAAAATAAGATCCATTTCCCGTTCAACATCTATGGATTTTAAAAACTGGACTGAACCCGTTGCAATGAATCCCAATCTTCCCGGGGAAAATCTTTATACCAGTCAGACCCATCCATATTTCCGTGCTCCTCAAATTTATATTTCCCTGCCTACCCGTTTCCAATACGGAAAGATCGCAGGCAAGCCTGTCAGTGGAAATGTGGGCTCAACGGATATTTTGTTCATGACTTCACGGGCGGGTTCAGTTTCCTATGATCGTGTGTTTAAAGAAGCCTTTATACGTCCCGGACTTGATCCTGCGGGTTGGGAAAACAGAGCAAATTACATGGCACTTAATGTTGTTCCTACTTCACCTGAAGAAATATCCGTTTACCATAAGGATGGTTACCGGTATGTTTTGCGCACTGATGGTTTCGTGTCAGTAAGAGCCGGTTTTAATGAAGGAGAATTGTTAACCAAACCACTCATATTTTCAGGGAAAGAGTTGATAATAAACTATAGCACTTCCACCGGAGGAAAAATACAAGTAGAAATACAGAAAGAAGATGGGACACCAGTACCGGGATTCAATCTGGAAGACTGTAATGAAATGGTAGGTGATGAGATCAAAGGTAGTGTTAGCTGGAAAGACTCACCAAATCTTGAGAAACTGGCGGGTAAACCGGTTAGACTCCGGTTTGTGATGAAAGATTGTGATCTGTACTCGGTAAAGTTTGATTAATAATTACTTACTATGAAAATTATAAAATGAAGATTTATTTTACATAACATTCATTCTGTTTTGACAGGATACTTTTCCTTGTTTTTATAAACTTTTCGAATTGAACTTAAGAATAATAATTATGCTAAACAAAATAAACCGCCGTTCATTTTTAACCCGCACAACCTGCGGGATGGGTGCTGTTGCCTTTAGCAGTGCCGTAACACCTTTCCTGTACACCTCTTGCGTAAAGTCAAATACAGGAGGCAGGAATAAACTCATGGCTACAACTGACTATACGTGCAATATGGGTAAATGTAATTGCTTCTTTGACAGAAACCAGCTGGATGATATGCACAAATATCTCGCATCTATTGGCGTCACCCGTCACCAATGGATCGTTGATACCTACTGGAACATATATGAAACTTATCCGGGTGGAATGGACCTGCTTGCCGAAGCCGTTAAATCCGCACACGCCCATGGTATTGAATTTTATGCCAAGATAAAACCCTTCGAAGGAGGTGGTTTTGGTGAAGCACTTCCACACACCTTGCCTCTCCCGGAAGATGCACCAGCCATTAAAGATTTACGCGGTATTTATCCATTAATACTTCCTTTTGCAGCCAAAAATCCACATTTTTCAATGAAACGCAGGCCGGGAACATTTGAATGCGGAGGCCATATCTGCAAAATCAGATTAGTAAAAGGTGATAATTCCCCGACACTCATTAAACAGGAACACCTCTCTGTTCTAACCAGCGATAAAAATAATAGGTTTATTCCCTATAAAGGGCCTGTATCATTCCGTGAATCAGTAGAATGGCGGCCTTGTTTTCCAAAAAGTAAACAATGCAGAATCCTCCACCTGGAAAAACTTCAGATACCGGAAAACCATAAATATATCCTTATCCGTTGTTCTTTGAAGAATAATAAAGGAGATTTTACTAATGAGTATGGAAGTATCATCGAACTGGAAGATGTGAATGGAAAAAGTATTCCATTCACTCACGGGACAGGGCCTGTTGCATATAGGGATAAATATAAAAATTCATTGCCGATTATTCGATATTTCCAGTTACCTGAAGTGAAATCGGAATTAATGGATCAGCAAAAAGTGCAGTATCATTACCAGGATTTTTACAATTTTAATGTCCGTAAAAGAATAACTGAATTATATACCCTGGATTCAGCGGGATATATAGCCATAGCCTGCGGTAAACCCGAATATATGACCGGTATCCTTCATCCCATTTATCCTGAGGTACGTAAACACTGGCTTGACCTGATACGCTTCTGCCTGGATCGTGGTGTGGATGGGATAAACTTCAGATCATCCACCCATACCCAATCATCTGAATACTGGGAATACGGCTTTAATGAACCTGTGATTGCAGAAACCGGCGGAAGAACAGATTGCCTGGCTATAAAACGAATTAATGGAGATGCATATACAAAATTTTTAAGCGAAGCACGAGACTTAATTAAAAGTCGTGGCAAATCAATTACTATACAATTATATGCCCAGATGCTTTTACCTGACGATCGTGAAGGACATCTTAACTGGATGCCTCCCAATATTGAATGGCAATGGGAGACATGGGTAAAGGAAATTGCCGATGATCTTGAATTTCGGGGAGCATGGACGCTTCGCCCCTGGAACCTGAGAAAAGCTATTGATGCCTTCAGTGCTGTTACCATGGCAGCGAATAAACCTTTTTACTTTGAAGGAAAAATGCAGGAAATAAGGGATGCCGGATTTAACGGACCTTTTCATTACACCCGGGATGAAATTGAAATGATTAACAATCACCCCGGATTAAATGGCCTTGCATTATACGAAACAAATCATTATACAAGAATGGATGAAGACGGAAGTGTTGAAGGAAGCCCCGATATGTTAGAATTGATAAAAACTCATTTTCTTAATCCTTAAAAAATAAAATCTTTGTGTTACTTTGTGCCCTTTGTGGTTAAACTCATAACGTAATTAACCTCGAAGGACACGAAGGATAACACAAAGGGACACAAAGGAAAACATTTAATCTGTAAAATTATGTAATTAATAATTAAACCGTTATGACAAAACATCCTGTATTGTTATTTTTATTGCTGTTAACCCAGATCAGTTGCATCAATAAACCCGTTAACAATCACTCCATCCCCTTCGCATCCATCTCACCCATTGTAGTCACCGACACCGTCAAATGGGATACCGATGATCCTGCAATATGGATACATCCCTCTGATCCCGCACAGAGTCTTATAATTGGCACCGATAAGAATGCGGATGGTGCTCTTTTTATCTTTAACCTGGAAGGCAAAATAGTCAACGTGGTTAAGGAACTCAGAGTTCCCAACAATGTCGACATAGCCTACGGATTCCCTTTCTGTGGCGACACTATTGATATAGCTGTGGTAACGGAAAGACTGGAACAACGCATTAGGGTATTCCGTGTGCCGTATATGATCCCCCTGGACAATGGAGATTTAATAGTTTTTAACGGCGACACAGACAGGGCTCCCATGGGAATAGCCCTTTACAAACGACCTGAAGATAAGGCTTTTTTTGTATTTGTCGGGGGTAAGTCAGGACCTGCAGAAGGATACATCGGACAATACAGACTTGGAGAAGATATAAAACAGGGGAAATTGAGAATTACCCCGGTAAGGGAATTCGGAAAATTCAGCGGCAATAAAGAAATCGAGGCTATCGCTGTAGATGCTGAAGCCGGATATATCTATTATTCCGACGAAACAGCCGGTGTGCGTAAATACCACGCCGATCCTGATGTTCCGGATGCAAACCGGGAACTTGCCTTTTTTGCCACCGAAGGTTTTACCCGCGATCATGAGGGAATCTCCATTTATAAATTAAATGAAAAAGAAGGGTATATCCTTGTGTCAGATCAACAGGCTAATCAATTCAAAATTTATACACGGGAAGGTTCCCCCGGAAATCCTCACGACCACAAACTGGTGAAAATAATAGAAGTGGATGCAATAGAAAGCGACGGAAGCGAGGTGACAAACATTCCCCTGCCACCGGCCTTTCCTGCAGAACTGTTCGTCGCTATGTCAAACGGAAAAACATTCCATTATTACTCCTGGGAGGATATTGCAGGCGAGGATCTGAGAAAGAAACCAATACCCTGATATGAATGAAAATAGTTCTTAACTTCATTCCTTTGTGTTATCCTTCGTGTCCTTCGTGGTTAATAATTTTTTACCACAAAGGGCACGAAGGGTTTCGCAAAGGGACACAAAGAAAAATCCATTAAATTCCGTAATAATGAAAAAATATTTAACCCCGGTTTTAATCCTCCTGTTCCTTTATTCAGGCATATTTACACACATAATTTTTGCCGGAAAAATCGTCTACCCCTGGAGGGCAGTCCCTGCTTTCGTTCAGAGCGGCGAAAACTTTTATATCCTCTACGATAACCTCGTGTATTCAGAGATTGACTCAGTTACGCTCAGATCACCATTTTTTAACGTCAGCCTGCAGATTGATTCTGTCAATACCGGAGTTTTCGAATACGACACATTTACAGGCATGTCAGTAAATAATAAAATATGGGTAAGAGTTCCCCGATCAACACCTGAAGATCTGTACGACCTTAACATATTTGCAGACGGTGAAATAACCATCTCGCACAGATCAGTCAAAACAGTTAAAGAGTTTTCACCTGCACATAGCTTTATTCACATCTCAGATCTTCATGTCTCACGGCAGTGGGAAGGAACACCTGAAGACGGATATGCCAAAGAACTGGAATTATTTGACAGCTTTACAAAGGTAGCTAACATCATCGCACCCGATTTTGTCATTGTAACCGGAGATATAATTCATCATTACACCCGCATTGATGCAGACTCAACCGGCTGGGGAGGCATAAAGCTGTATGATGCTGATCAGCTTCCACTGGTGGAAGAAAAATACCGAAATTATTATCATGGGGCTAAAGGTTTCGCGGGAATCTACGGACTAAATTCCCCTGTTTTCAGCTTACCCGGAAACCATGATTTTTACGCCATAGAAAGAGGTGACTATCATGGAATGGCATCGCAATGGAACAGACTATGCGGAAAACGTGTTTACGGATTCTCTTATGCAGGGACAAGAGTAATAGCAGCAGACGATTTTCTGGGTGATCCTGTGACAGATATCCCCGACTCCTCCCCCATGTCGGGTTTACAGGGGAAAGTATTTGAAAACTTTTTTAACGATGCAGGGACAGGATCACTGCGTATCATGGCACAACACAGACCTGACCGTATTGATACTGTTTTCCTTAACAATAACAGGATCAACATTCTCCTTAACGGTCATCGCCACACCCCCTTTCATGAATATGTGGGTGCTACTCCCACCCTCAGCACCCGTCCCGGAACTGTTTGCCGGAGCGGAGATATACTGAACTGGGAAGAAACTTTAGGATTCTTCCGTATATTTTATTTGCAGTCAGACTCATTTACATTCACTCCACCACTTAGATTCTGTAAAAACCCCACTGTCGATTACAGGCATCTGGAACTCAACCTTACCCTTGATTATAAAAATCCCAATGACGGGACAGCAAGCAAGAACGAAGCCATCATTGAGAATTTGTTTCCTGTTGACCTGCCAGGATGCAGGGTCCGGTTTGTGATGAAAAAAGGGGAATACAGTGTCACAGGGGGAACGATCCGTCAATCTGTTCATTCCGGAAAATTCACTGTGGTGGATGTAAGTGCAGATGTAGATTCAATGGGAAGCAGGGAGGTAAGGATATTTCCTGTGAGATGACGGACCAAGCCTGGTCTTCCCTATTCAACGCTGGCAAAGCCAGGTTTTGCAACTTGCATAGATTTTAGGTAATTTATAAAGAATAGTCAATAATTTACCAACCAAGACAGACCTGTCCGGCGTTTTTCAGCCGGACAGCGTCGAAGTAGGAAGAAATAAACTATCTATATTCAAATCCTTATGCCATTTTTATTATTTTTAACCCTTTATTTACAAAAATAATCCACCTGGATATGTCTCCCGATCTGAACCAGACTATATACATTAATCTTTAATAACCATAAATAAATGAAACCATCTCAATCACCCACTTCTCATCTCTTTTTCATCATTATATTCCTCTGTTTCAACACCTTCAACCTGCTATTCAGCTCTTCCCTCAAACCGGATTCCGGAACTGTTGCTTCTCCCGCCGGTAATTACGATAACATCCTCCATATCGGTTCCCGTCTCGAACTGTTTGTGGATGATCATGTAATTGACCGCCTGGAAGGAAATGCGGAACTAAGACTTCATCATCCGGTACCAAAGGAAATAGTCATGGTACATGATGCCCCCTGGGAAGGAAGCGGGAGCGGATATCACAGCGTTTTTAAAGACGGGGATAAATACCGGATGTATTACAAAGCCTGGCAGTTAACAGTAACCCCGGAGACCGTTAAAACCGACGATCACCCTCTGTATTGCTGTTATGCGGAAAGCAGCGACGGTATTCACTGGAACAGACCAAACCTTAAACTGTACAAGTTTAACGGATCAAAAAAGAACAACATCGTGTTTATCAACGGAGAAATGGGAGGAGTAAATGCTGACGGAGGTCATCCTGCGGTATTTAAGGATGAAAATCCAAATGTAAGTCCTGACGCTCTTTACAAAGCCGTTCTTCGTTCATATGAACCATGGGGCCTTTATGTATTCAAATCACCCGACGGAATACACTGGACGCCGATGACTAATACTCCTGTCATTACAGACGGAGCTTTCGATTCCCAGAACCTGGCATTCTGGGATAATGTTAAGGGAGAATACCGTGCATACTGGCGGTATTTCACCGATGGTACCGTTGAAACTCCTTACAAAGGTATCAGGTCAATCCGTACAGCTGCATCAAAGGATATGATAAACTGGAGTGATCAACAGGATCTGGTTTATGTAGATTCACCATTGGAACAATTATATACAAACGTCATTAAACCCTACTACCGCGCCCCTCATATTTATATTGGTTTTCCCACCCGTTATACTGAAAGGGAATGGTCAGAATCATTACAGGCATTGCCGGATCCGCAGCACCGCGAGTGGCGGTCGGCATACAGGGAGAGATACGGTACAGCCCTGTCGGAAGCCCTCTTTATGTCCAGCCGCGACGGAGTCCTCTTCAAACGCCGGAACGAAGCCTTCCTCCGCCCGGGTATAGAACGACCCGGAACCTGGAGCTATGGTCAACAATACATCGGGTGGTCATTTGTTGAAACCAGATCGGACATACCTGGCGCACCGGACGAGTTGTCATTTTATGCCGTGGAAGATTACTGGACGGGAAAAAGTTGCTCTCTCAGACGCTATACCCTTAGAATTGACGGATTTGTATCTGCTTCAGCTCCCATGAGCGGAGGAGAATTAATTACCAAACCCATTACTTTTAAAGGCAGTAAACTCGTACTGAACTTCTCCACCTCCGCCGCAGGAAGCTTACAGGTTGAAATACAGGATACAGACGGAAATCCCCTGCCCGGATTCTCACTCAGGGAATGTCCCGCGATATACGGAGACACCATCGAACGTAAAGTATCGTGGGAAAATGGCAGCGACCTGGTCTTCCTGGAAGGAGAAATTATACGATTGAGATTCGTGCTAAAGGATGCCGATCTGTTTTCATTTAAATTCGAATAAAATAAATTCCCCATTTGTGTTCCTTTGTGTTACCCTTCGTGTCCTTCGTGGTTTTTGTATAACCATAAAGGACACGAAGGGTAACACAAAGGAACACGAAGCAGTATTAATACCAAACCATACCCTATGTCAAAAAACATCAGCCGCCGGTCATTTCTCAACCGCACAGCCTACGGTCTGGGAACTATCGCATTCAGCACTGCCACCATACCCTTTATGCATGTTTCCTGTTCAAAACCTAAAATTCCGGGAGGGAAAAGGCTACTTGCGACTACGGATTATTTTGATAATATTCTTTTTGGGAAGTTCCTGTATAACAGGACTCACCTGGATGCACTGCATAAATACCTGGCATCCATGGGAGTAACACGCCACCAATGGATAGTTGACACGATATGGAACTTTTATGACGCGCAACCCGGAGGCTTTGATCTTTTGGCTGAAGCTGTTAACTCAGCTCATGCGCATGGACTGGAGTTCTATGCTGAGATCAAACCATTCGAAGGAGGTGGATTCGGAAGTGTATATCCTCATACCTTACCTGTCCCGGAAAATGATGTTATTCTCCGTGATATGAGGGGAATATTCCCCATAGCACGTCCCTTTGTCGCCGCAAATCCACATCTCTGCCTGAAACGACGCCCGGGAACATACGGGTTTAAGGGCCCTGTTTCAACCATCAGGCTGGTAAAAGGAGATGACAAGCCAACACGGATAAGACCGGAACATCTCTCTGTTTGGACAAGCAACAAAAACAACGGATTTTCACTCTACACAGGACCTGTATCATTCAGGGAAACAACAGAATGGAGGGCAACCTATCCAAAAAGCCGGCTTTGCCGTATTATTCACCTTGAAGAACTTAATTTACCCGAAGATCACAGGTATATCCTCATCCAATGCCCGCTGGCTGATCAGAATGGCGATTTCACAAATGAACGGGGCAGTATTATTGAAATTATTTCTGCTGATGGAAGTACTGTTCCATTTATAGTCAGCACCGGTAAAATGAATTATACCAGTCACAGAAATTCATACGATAACCTCATGTATAATGAGATTGTACGTTACTTCCGGAAGCAGGAGGTAAGGGATGAATTCACCGATCCGGATAAAGCCATGAAACATTATCGTGATGCATTCAGCTTTGAGGAGAGAATAAAAATCACTGAACCTTACACTCTCGACAGAATGGGTTTTCTGGCTGTTGCCTGCGGAAAACCCGAATATATGCAGGGTAATCTTCATCCCGTATATCCCGAAGTACGCAATCACTGGCTTGATATGGTCAGGTACTGCCTCGACCGGGGTGTTGACGGTATTAACTTCAGAACCTCAAATCACACCCGTTCACCTGAAGAATGGGAATATGGATTCAACGAACCTGTGATTAAAGCCGCAAAAGGGAGAATGGACTATCCGACAATACGGCATATTAACGGCAGTGCTTATACTCAGTTTTTCAGGGAAGCAAAGGAACTCATAAAAAAACGGGGGAAATCCCTTACGATCCATCTTTATTCCCAGATGCTGATGCCCGATGACCGGAGTAATCAGTTGAATTACATTCCACAGAACTTTGAATGGCAATGGGAAACATGGGTAAAGGAAATAGCAGACGACCTTGAGTTCAGGGGAGCATGGACATTGCGCGACTGGAACCTGCAACAGGTATTGGAAACATTCATGGCTGTAACAAGTAAAGCCGGCAAACCATTTTATTTCCAGGGAAACATGAAAGAACTGGGATTCCGTGATCCCAACAAATATCCATTTACAAGACGGGAACTTGAGATGGTAAAAAATAATCCCGGGTGGAACGGTTTTGTACTATACGAAACGGCAAACTTTACCAGGATATATCAGGACGGGAAACTGGAAGGGAGTCCTGATCTGGAGGATTTAGTACATACATATTTCTGAGAATATCTTCCTTTTCCAACGCTGGCAGAGCCAGGTTTTGCAACTTGTTTTCATTCCCCAGGATAACCAACTGTCTGACCAAGTACAGGATACTGCTCCGGCCTGAGTTTAAACACTTCCCTCATCACATCCCTATCGATCTGTGCCCTTACAACGGTGGAGAGTCCGGCTGAAGCACAATAGAGGTAAACATTCTGAGAGATAAACCCTACATCGGTAGCTGAATAGAAATTCCGTATCTCATCACTTACGTCCGGCATACGGTTAAAGTCGGCCACAAAGATCAGATTTAGCGGGGCGGTTTTAACAAAATCCTGTTTCCCTGCATGCTCTCTTACGTCTTCATTACCCATCTTCAGCAGCACATTCTTCTCAGCTTCATAAATATACCACCCGTCGGCTTTTACAACATAAATGTCAAACTCCCTCCAGCCACGTGCCGTGGGAGTGGTTCTTTTCCCATCCTCCCTGTTCACACCAAATGCTGCCCATAGAAGATTTGATAATACCTGGGGAGATAATTCCTTATCGCTGAAAGACCTGCCGGACTGGCGGAGGCTTAATGCTTCGAGGAGTGACATCCCGCCCGATTTCTGCGGGGAAGGTAACGGAATAGTCTCAATAACCTGTGATGTGCAGATTGTGAGAGTCATGAATGTGATTAAAGCGAGTGATAAAATTTTCCTTTTCATAATATTGGGTTTTTAATGTAACTGGATTTTAACTCTGTATCGCTCTGTGGTACTCTGTGACTCTCTGTGAAATAAAGGTTACACAGAGGGACACAGAGAACACAAAGAGAAGCACAGAGTTTATGGTTTTATTTTTTCATACAGGCTAATCAGTTTATTTTTATAAATTGCTTTGATTTCTTCCTCATGTTCTCCAATGGGTTTTACAGGAATGAGATCATATACCTTATCAGTTGAAAGTTCCGACTTATACATTGTATCCAACGCAGCAATCATTGTTTCATAAATTGCAGCAGAGGATTCTTCCTCTTCCAGTCCCATTTTTACTCCCAATTCCTCTATAGCCTTCCACTGAAACCAGAAATATGTCGGGAGCATGGCTGAAATGATGGCATAAGCTTCAAGTTTAGATTCCTTTACTTCAATTAATTTTCCCAGGGGTTTCAGCATATCTATAATCATTTCCCTTTTTGCTTTGAAGTTCTCCGAAAAACAAAAAGGATTATAACCCTCATTAATGACTGAGGTGGCATTGGGGATCATACGCACCAGATTTTCTGACGGTATCAGTCCTGCCAGTTTTTCAAAAGAAAATTTAGGAGCCAGGGAAATAATTATGCTGTCAGGAGAAATACCAGGTTTGAGTTTTTCCATTACTTCCATTATAGCCGGAGGATGCAGGGCTATAAAAATAATATTCTGCTTTGCAGCCTGATCAGGTGAGCCGGCAATAACAATTTCCGGAAATGATCTTTTCAACCCGGACATAACATCAGGATTGGTTTCATAAACATGAACAGATTGAAAGGTAATATCCCTGTTCCTGTATGCCTGAAGTAAAATCCGTGTAATTCTGCCGCCTCCAATAAACCCGAGTGTAATAGATTTCATAACTTTGAGATTTTGGTTTGTAATTAGTGCTTGCAAGAAAACGCCAATAGCTGCGTTATATTAATACAACACGTTGATAATATGTGTTTTATATTTTATTAAATATTGCTTATTCAACTGATAATCAAATCTTTGCGCCTTTGCGCCTTTGCGTTTTTTTTATCTTACGAACTATTGTAAGATAATAAAGCTTAACGTGCAAGCATTTTATTAAATATCTCAAGATCATGCTGACTATAAAGTACTAAACTTATAAGACGAACGTGTTTCAATGATGGGATAACTTCCTTAATTGTACTAATCGTAATTTCAGCAGCAGGTTCCAGAGGATATCCAAATGCACCTGTTGATATGGCAGGGAACGCTATAGAATCAATATTATGCCGGTCAGCTAGTTGCAGGGCATTCCGGTAACAATCGGCAAGCAGCTTATCTTCCGGTTTGTCATATCCAAAAACAGGACCTAAACAATGTATTACAAAACGGTTCGGAAGGTTATGTGCGCCCGTAATTACAGCCTCACCCGGTTTTATGGGCGCCAAAGGCCGGCACTCTTCTTCAAGGCCCGGACCTGCGGCACGGTGAATGGCACCTGCCACTCCACCCCCGGGCAGAAGCCTTGCATTGGCGGCATTAACCACAGCGGTTATGTCAGGCTGAGAGCTAATGTCTCCTTTTATGCACTCAATCGTTATTCCTGATATTTGGAGTTTCATTTTGTAAAATTAGTTATAGTGGACGGGTGACAGGTGACGAGTGTTTACGTGTTACATGGTTATGTGATCACAGAGTATGCTCTGCGGGTAGATTCATGAGGGCCATGACAGGCCGATGGATAATTGACACCTTGTCACCCGTCACTTATTCTATCGCAATTTAAGGAATGTGCCCGCAAAACCAAAATAGAATAAATATTTTATTTAACAAATTATTGTAATGATCAAATAATGTCGTATGTTTGCAACATTAGATATAAGTCTTATGAATAAATCTGATAAATTTGACAAATCATTACAGGAACTGGCCGGTTTTGCCAGGATAATTTCCCATCCGGCAAGGCTCGCTATTATAAAATACCTGGCTGAAACAAAGAGCTGTATCTCCGGTGATATCAGCGATTATATACCTCTTAGCCGTACAACAGTCTCTCAACATTTAAAAGAGTTAAGACAACTTGGAATAATTCACGGGGAGATTGAAGGTCTGAAAATAAATTATTGCCTGTGTAGTACTGCTATAGAGAAGTATATTTTAAAACTGAATGATTTCTTTGATCCCATCAGGGAGCTTGAAATGGATTGTGCCAGGTGATGGGGGTATATGGATGTGTGGTTAAGTGGTTGCGTGGTTACGTAGCTGCATACCATTCTATACGGACGGGATCACGGAATCAAGGGATCACGGGAATACGGGCATACAGGACAAATGGGACGATGAAATGATGAACACCGGGGTTAAAATTCATTGCCGATTGTCAACCGCTATTTTTTAATAATTTAGAAAAATGAATAAGAAGAAAACCATCAGCTTTTTCGATAAATACCTCAGTATCTGGGTTGCTTTGGGAATTATCACGGGAATTGTTATCGGCCATTATGCAGGGGACAGCATTGAGGTGATAAGCAGCATGGAAATCGCTAAGGTTAACATTCCGGTTGCCATACTTATATGGCTGATGATTTACCCAATGATGCTACAGGTAGATTTTAACAGCATCAGACAAATCGGGAAGAGACCGGGAGGGGTGATCTGGACAGTGATCATTAACTGGCTGATCAAACCATTTACGATGGCCTTTTTTGCATGGATCTTTTTCACGAAAATATATTCTGCATGGATTGATCCTTCCTTAGCGGGGGAATATATTGCCGGAGCCATCATTCTGGGTGCTGCTCCATGTACAGCCATGGTTTTTGTTTGGTCGTACCTGTCGGATGGAGATCCAAACTATACTCTGGTGCAGGTTTCTGTAAACGACCTCATCATACTTGTCGCATTTATACCGATCGTTGGATTGCTTCTTGGTATTACTGATGTAGTAATCCCATACGACACGCTGGTTGCCAGTGTGCTTATTTTTGTTGTCATACCGCTTGTAGCAGGAGTTATAACCCAAAGGGTACTGATAAGATCGAAAGGTAAAGAATGGTTTAAGGAGAAGTTCCTGCCCAGGCTAAAACCAATAAGCATAACAGCGCTGCTGGTAACCCTGATATTTTTGTTTGCATTTCAGGGACAAAATATCATCAACAATCCGTTTATTATACTTTTAGCAGCAGTACCACTGGTGATACAAACCTATTTCATATTTTTCATCGCCTGGTTTGGTGGCAGGAAACTTAAACTCTCACATCCGGTATGTGCTCCTGCGGCTATGATCGGCGCCAGTAATTTTTTCGAATTGGCTGTTGCTGTGGCCATTTCACTTTTCGGACTTCAATCCCCTGCAGCACTGGTAACAGTGGTGGGTGTGCTGGTGGAAGTCCCTGTTATGCTTTCACTGGTAGCTTTTGCAAACCGGAAAAGATTCTAAATTATGCATTTGATTTTACACATTTAAACTGACTATCAATAAAATATACTGCTGAAAAAACTACGGCTAAAACTATTCCCGCATCAAATGTTGAATAAGCAAGAACTACAAGCGGATAAATAGCATCAAATTTTACAAGCATCAATAGTCCGGAAATTAAAGCTATTACAAGTGAAATACTCAGTAATCTTGTAAGAAAGTTTTTATGCTTTCCTTCCTTTCTCCTTATCATTAGAACATAGCCTGACACAATGAAGGCTATCACGGAAACCAGGAAATGGTTTTTGTCCAGCCACAGACGATCGGGCAGTATGTATACCTGAAGTTCTTTTCTGAGGAACACAAGTATAAATCCGGTAATAAGGATTGCATAAATTGCCCAGAGCATTCCGGTGGTTATCCGGAAATAATTCTGATTCCGGTTTACATTAATGACCACTGTAAGCAATATTATCAGTGCCAGAATGATTAAAACAGCATAGCCGAAAGTTTTTATATATTGTTCGCGAACAGCAGAAAGCCATACAAAAAGAGGATTCATTCCAAGGCTTTTATACTGAGGCTCATAAACAGGAAGCGCATTTTCACCGAAAGGATATTTTACGATCTGTGCATAGAATATATTAGCGTCGGTGCAATGGCATTCGATGCACCCTTTTGCACCTAACGCGGAGTTAGCAGGAAGTACATCATGATTATAGGTATGCACATTGGCATAGGGGGATGCTTCCCATGGTTCTTTGTCAATGGTATAAAATTCATTTCCCGAAGTATACACTCTGTCATTCATCACCCAAACCACCCTTTTACCATCTATAGGATACTTTGTCTTTGTAAGCATGGATGTGACTGCTGTGATAAGGGCATCAATTTCTTCAGGACGGTTAACTTCAATTACACCATCGTTATTGTCATCAGCTATGAGTGCAAGTTCAGGATAATTCGCCGGATCAGAGAAATGGTCCTGCCACATCCTGTAGATATCACTCATTTTAGGCTGCATAAGTCCGGGCTTACCCTCAACCTCAATACCCGGCCAGGTACTGTGCACCCTGTTGGCGGGGTAAATCATTCCTTTATACCGGATATATATTGGACGGAAAATATCAGTGGGTTTATCATCAAAGCCCATCATTTCCAGATTGCCGTAGTGGTTATAATATTTCATGTCGGGACCGTAAAATACCCACAAATGTTTTCCGGGAGTTGATATTTTTGTTCCCGGATTAAAAACATCACTGGCCTGAACCTGGGCAGGTTTTACAAATCTTTCGGAAATGTGGCAGGTTTGACAGGCCAGTTTATCCAGGTGAATTGTGGGTAACCATGTATGTTTGGCAATGGGAGCACCCATATGACCGCTGGTGTGACATGTATTGCAACTGATCATGGTATTATCCAGATCATCCCTTACCTTACCTCCCGGATCATCGCCTTTACCAAACTGGTGCATTTCCCTTTGATTGATGCGTTCATCCATAGCCATGGATCCCGCAGGGTGGCAATCTACACATTTCATCCCTGCCCTGATGTGCACATCAGTGCGGTGATCGTAATTCGCACCACGTTTTTTCCAACCCGGCTGTGCATGACAGAACAAACAAGCCTCTTTTCTGGGTTCCCTCACTATATGTTGAGAAAGTCGTCCTTCAGGATCAAAATGCGAAAGATCATAGCTTACGGTAACAGGCACATTTTTGTCTACCGAACCACTTACCTCTGCCCATCCGGTAGCTGCCACCGGAGCCCAACGAAAATTCAATCCCTTTAGTTGTTTTAGTCTCTCGTCATTGCTATATCCGGGATGATGACATATCATACAATCTCCTTCCAGCACACCGGTCTCACTCCACCTGGCCTGGTAATAGTCACCGTCTAAATCATTTATCCCGCCGGGTTCGTATCCTTTCTCGATCATATATTTATCATAGCGATAGCCTGAACGATCATATTCAGCAGAACCGCCTCCGGGGTGACACGCTCCGCAACCTGCAGTGATGAAAGTAAAGGAGGTCATATCCATGATGCGGGCTGAGGTGTTTTCTTTCGACGACAGATGGCGGTATAAAGGCGCAGGGGAACACCAGTTGCCTCCATAGTTTCCCGGATGTGAAACCCATTGGTATCGTTCAGCATAAGTACCGGTAGCGTCTTCATCTTTACCCTGTTGAAAATGATAGCCCTGCGTGATCAAATCGTAATCGTGGCATTTCCCGCATGTTTGTTTCGGAGAATAAGGTTTATCCGTGTTAACTCCGGAAACCGGGTTAATCAGGTTCCCATCTTCATCATAAAGATGAAAGGGCGGACAGACTGTGGAATTTGAGACACGCTGACGATCAACAGGTGCAAATTCCTTAGCACTTCTACTCTGAAAAATCATGGAAACAGTTAAAGCCTGCAATAAAATGAAGGCGGCCAGTAAAATGATCTTTAGTTTCTTCATGGTATAAGTGTTTAACAGGGTCATTAAACATGCTCACTAAATAAAACTATGTTATAAAATATCAATTTTTAATCATCAAAACAATGAGCCATATACCAAGCCTGACAAAGTCGCCATTACCACAACAAGAGCAACAAACACCATTGTTTTCTGTGTTCCCATAACTCCTCTTATCACCAGCATATTGGGAAGTGATAATGCAGGTCCGGCCAGCAGCAATGCCAGTGCCGGTCCTTTCCCCATTCCTGATGCAATTAACCCTTGTAATATAGGCACTTCTGTAAGGGTTGCAAAGTACATGAATGCTCCCACGATGGATGCAAAAAAGTTTGCAAAAACCGAGTTGCCGCCTACCAGCCAGACAATCCATTCATTAGGTATAACACCTGGTATTGCAACATCATCATGGGTTGAACCCAGCAGGAAACCGGCGGCAATAACCCCGATGGCCAAAAGCGGCATGATTTGTTTGGTAAAATCCCATGTGGCCAGTGTCCATGCCTTGTTTTCAGGTTCATTTCTATCATATAAGGTTATTATACTTAAAGCAGTAATACCAACTAACATCGGCAGGATAGGACTTAACTCCGGATTATCAATAAAATGAACAGAAACGAAAACTGAAGCAAATGTTATAGCTACAGCCGCTAACACCCATACCCTGTTTATTTTAAGAATATATATCAGAGAGTAAACGAGAAAAAGAGAGAAAAAACCGGTTATATACCATTTATAAGCCCAGATATAATACCACAAACTTGAGGTGTCATTGCCGGCAGGGCTTCCCCAATTAGCAAAAACAAGAATCAGTATAAGAGTGAAAAAGTGTAACGAAGTTTGCCACAAAGGGCGCTTTTCAGGTTCCAACTCAATATTCATTTGTTCTTCTCTTTTCACTTTTTCTTCTTTCCGGTAAATGAGAGACATAATTACCCCGATTACCACACTGAAAGTCACTGCACCAATTACCCTGGCAACTCCCATCTCAAAACCAAGAATTCGCGCTGTTAAAATTATCGCCAGGATGTTAATAGCCGGTCCTGAATATAAAAATGCAATTGCAGGACCTAAGCCTGCTCCTCTTTTATGAATACTGGAGAAAAGAGGCAGGATGGTGCATGAACAAACAGCGAGAATTGTGCCGGACACGGACGCAACTGAGTAGGCAAGCCACTTTTTTGCATTGGCCCCAAAATAGCGCAATACAGATCCCTGGCTTACAAAAACAGCAATTACACCTGCGATAAAGAAAGCCGGTAACAGACACAGCACAACATGCTCGCGCGCGTACCACTTAACAAGATCGAGAGTGGCTGCAATAGCAGTATTAAACCTCGCGCTTTCAACAGGAAGGAAAAATGCCAGTGTAAATAATCCTGCTATCCAGATCAGTATTTTGATTTCCTTTTTAATTTCCATAATAAAAATCATTCAATTTAAATTGGACACAAAGTCCATTAGTGAACAAAAAAACGCGCAAAAATTCATTATTAATACTCAATACTGATTAAAGGGCAGCTCTAAAAACTCCAAATTCAAAATATTGCCTTCATATAACCTTTACTCAACCACAACAGCACCCTCCACTACTCTTTATTCCATCAAGTCTGAATCCATTATCCCTGAAATCAATGGTAACATTTGACATCATTTGATCAGCTTTTGACTCTATAAAAAAGTCCACTCCATCGATTGTTAAAACTGTATCGCCCGGTGAACCCTGTTCTTCGATACTTATCTCCACAGCAGGTCCGCAACATCCGCTACCTGCATAAACGCGTATTCCCGAACCCGGTTTATCGTACTGTTCAATAGCAGTTCTGAACTGCTTAAGTGCATTTTCTGTTACATTCATATCACAAATTATACTTAACTAAATTATTAATTACAACAACACCTACCCTGGCCACAGAAATTCTGAGGATATGCAGGTGTAGAATCGGTTGATTTTTTCGAATTTTTCTTCTCCTGTTTTTCAGAACACATTTCCCCACAGTCCGGACATCCGGCAATATAATTCCAGCACTTTCCAAATACCGGATCGGTATACTCATTCTTTTCAGGTGCCTGGTTCTCAAAAACCAGGTTGCACTGTTTACAATAGAAGTTCATTTGTATAATTTTTATCACTACTGTCCGACTTATTAATATGAGATTAACTTCGTTGATCTCATTCATTTCTAAACAACAGGTTTTTCTGCATAAACATTCACACTGTAAACTCCCGCTCCTGAATTTCGATATGATCTCAATTCCTCATTGCTCAGATAATTTAAAAGAAGTCCGTCAGGAATATCTACTAATTTCTCCTTATTTACTTTAATATTAATAAAACCTGCATCCGCGATAATATTCAGGTATTTATCATATGCAACAGCACCGGAAACGCAACCTGCATACATTTCCGCGGCCTGTTGTAAGTTCCCGGGCAATTCACCGCGGAGAACCACATCAGATACCGACAGATGCCCGCCATTCTTCATAACCCTGTATATTTCCTTAAATGCTATTTCCTTATCAGGTACCAGGTTCAACACGCAATTGCTGATAACTACGTCTGCGACAGCGCTTTCAACAGGCAGATCTTCAATATCCCCTAAAATGAACTTCACATTGCTGAAACCAAGTTTTTCGGCATTTAGTCTTGCCTTTTCTATCATGGCTTCTGTCATATCAATACCTATCACTCTTCCCTCTTCACCTGTCAATGATCTGGCTATAAAGCAGTCGTTTCCCGCTCCCGATCCCAGATCAATAACAGTATCACCCTTACGGATAGCAGCAAATTCAGTCGGGATGCCGCACCCCAGACCTAAATCAGCCTCCGGAACATAACCTTCCTGATTGTTATAATTGTTATTAAAAACAGCATAATCTATGGTAGAACAGCAACCTGATGCACCGCAACAGGAAGCTTCCTTTTCCGCACTATGACTATTTGCAATTTCGCTGTATTTATCCTTTACTATTAATTTAAGCTGACTTGCATCCATTAAATTTGATTTTAAACAAACCCGGGGCTGACTCATAAGTGTCTTTAACCACGAAGTACACAGCCCAAGGGTTAAACTATTTTTTTTTAATATTCTCAATATAAAAGCTGTAAAATTTTTCTTTTATTTCATCCCTCACCCTCCGGAATTCGCCCCATATAAACTCTTCTGTTCCGGTCGCATGGGAAGGGTCTTCAAATCCCATATGTAAACGATGCTTTACTTTTCCCGGGAAAAAAGGACAGTTTTCATTTGCATCGTCACACACCGTAATTACATAATCCCATTCTTCATTCAGAAATTTTTCCACCGGATCGGAAGTATGATGGCTTATATCAATGCCGGCTTCTTTCATCACAGCAACAGCTTTTTCATTTAACCTGCCGGAGGCTTTTGTTCCGGCAGAAAACACACTGATGTTTTGATCAAACGACTGCAGGAAGCCATGAGCCATCTGACTACGGCAGGAATTTCCGGTACATAGGATTAGTATCTTCATATAATTGTTGTTTATTACATCATTGTTTTAAAGGGATCATGGGATCACGAGACCACGGGGTTAATCAATATCTTACCTCTGCCTTTCCTTTTACATAACGTAATTTGAACTGCGCCTTTGCGCCATTGCGTTTTTTTACTATTCTGAAAAACTCAATATACCCTTGCACCTTATTCACTCCGTCATCTTCCTGATAATTTTCCGATTTATCAATTATATACGGACTGGATCACCTCACCACCACCCATACATAATACAAACCCAAAGCAATAAACACAACCGCCACAATACGCCGGAACCAGAATTCAAAAGTTTTAACCCTTTTATAAACCCCTCCTATGCCGGCAATACTAAAGGCCAGTATCCATGCAAAAATAATTACGGGAAGTCCGGTTGCAATGGCAAAGAACACTGGTAATGTGTAACCGGCAGTGGAAGATACTGAAAGAGGTATCAGTCCTCCAAAATACAACACCCCACTATACGGACAAAATGCAAGAGCAAAAACAACTCCCATCAACAGGGCTCCCCATCCCTTACCTCCATTGGCCTTATCTTCCATTTTTGATGACAATCCCCCTAAAAGTGAGAAATGGATCTTAATCACGCCCAGCATAAATACCCCAATCAAGATGAGAACAGGTCCAATAAATAACTCCCCGTAAGTACCAATCGCCTTCTGTATTTTAAAAATACTCGTTCCCTGTTTTAAAATCAGGATCAAGACTACTCCCAGGAGAGTGTAACTCAAAATCCTTCCAACAGTATACAGGACTCCATTTAAAAAAATCTTCCTTTTACTCTGCAAATCCTTACTGATATAACCGATGGCAGCAATATTTGTGGCCAGCGGGCAGGGACTGATCGCAGTCATTAGCCCGAGCATAAAAGCAGTGAAAACAGGAAACTGAGAACCGGCAGAAAGATTTTGTAAAAACTCCATGCTATTTTATACCCTCATTTATAACTGCCACCATATCTTTTTCCAGACCCGCTGTATCATAGGTTCTTGCAAATGATCTGACAATATCAGAAATGTCTTTTACAGTTTCTTTACCTTTCTTCGCGGAACAAACTACAACAGCTGTTTGGGATCTGGCGTTAAATTTTTCTATTAATTCTTTGTTTGCTGGATCGCTTATTTTTATTGTTTTGAATATCACACTACCGTCTTTATAATACGATTCAATGGTATTCTTAATACCGGCTTCAATGTTATCGCACGCCCTTGCCTGACAACAGGGAAGATCGGCTTTGAAGTATAGTACTTCAGCCTTCTGGGCTGTTACAAAAATGCTTCCAAGAAAAGCAAAGCATAGAAATAATAAGGTTCTTTTCATTTTTATTAAGTTTAGTTATTACAATAGTTCGTTATGTTTTTATAACATGTTGATAATAAGCGTTCTGTAAATTTACTTTAACATTGCTCTTTCTGTTGATAATCAACACTTTGCGCCTTTGCGCCTTTGCGTTTCTTTTAACTTTAACGAACTATTGTTATTAAGAAGAGCATTTGTTTCTTTAACTATCAAGTCTGATAATCCTTCAGGATTTCTTAAAGCAAGCCTGAAAGCATCTTCTGTCAGATTTTTATACTCACTGTCTGCCGCTATGATCAGGCTGCTCCAGGCGATCTCATACTTTTCCGCAAGGGCTTCATTTTCCTTCAGGGAAATATCCACTTCCTTATATTTCACATTAGCATTTTCAGCCAGGAAATTCACATATGCGTCTTCAGTAACTTTCTGAATTGCAATGCATGAAGGACAACGCTGTTTTCCGTGGAAATAATATACCATAACCTTTGCATCATCATAGGTTCCTGTATCTGAAACCGGCTTTATTTCTTTGGTTCCGGATTGTCCGCAACCAAAAAGAAGGATTGTTGTTATCAGTGTAATAACCTGAAATTTCATTTTGATAAAGTTTTGAGTTAATACCTGTAAAATTATTTTCAATGGTTGTATAATGGTCGAGATGCTTGTTAACATGCTGTATCGACCAAAAAAAAGTTTACAAATTTTTAGTTAATACTAAATGTGTTTCTTATTACTCTTCATAAAATTAACATTCTCTGTTCCGCCTCATTAAGCCAATCGATATTAAAAACCGGGGGCTGTTCGGCAGATTTTCAAATCGTCATTTTCCCAGGGGTTTTACTTATCCACTCATCCACGTAACCACTCAACCACTTTTTCCTCCTAAACCCGTCACCCGTCACCCGTCACCTGTCACTTTCTCTCCTTCACTCATCCACGTAACCACTCATCCACTCATCCACCCCACCTTCATTCCCCCAAAAAACCCTTCAGCAACTTCTTCGCCTCCTCCCAATTTTTCCGGTTAATGCAGTACTTGATGAACGGAGGTTCCGTTTCTCCCTGAATTAATCCGGCATATTTCAGTTCCTTTAAATGACGGGAAAGTGTTGACCTTCCTATTGGTAATTCATCCACAAGGTTACCACTATAACAACACGAGTGCATTGCCGATAATTTCTTCAATATATACACCCTTGCAGGATGACTCATAGCCTTTGCATATTTAGCCAGCTGTATATTTTCCGGAGAAAACGACACCTTTTTAACCGTTGATTGCATTTTCGATTTGCTTTTTAATTTCTTCCTTTGAGGGAATACATCCCTTAATTGCAACTTTCTCGTTGATCACCAGTGCCGGAGTAGCAAACACATTGTATTTCATGATCTGCACAATATCATCCACTTTGGTAACATCAGCATCAATACTACTCTCACTGACCACTTCATTTGTCAGCTTCTCAAGTGTTTTACATTTCGGGCATCCCGGTCCGAGTACTTTTATACTTAACTTCATTGCATTTATATTAAATTCATTTTATCATTTCGCAAAATAACGAAATGATTTTGAATTGAGCAAGTTTTGTGATACATTTAACATTTTTTAATTCATTTGTAAATTAAAGTGAACAACCGCCACCAAAGGAGGCGGCTTTAAGCACACAACCCTCTAAAAGAAGAATAAATACATTCAGTCTATGCCCTAATTATTAAAATCGAAATGAAATCAATTAACGAAAATCCAACCCTACCTTGAAATTAAATTATACTAAAAATCCTTCTTTTCCTGCGGACAAAACTGATTAAGTTGTAAGTAGTATGAACTGATCTGTGAAAAATTTATACACACTAACCCTTATGTGGACTCTTATTACTTTTCTCACCTTTACCGGATTCGTTGCATTTTATGCCTGGCACAAATTAAAAAATCAAAACCTGCATTCATCAGATGGTTATTTTCTCGGGGGAAGAAGCCTCAGTGCCTTTGTAATAGCCAGTTCTATGCTGCTGACAAATATCTCAACCGAGCATCTCATTGGGATGAACGGCAATGCCTATAAAAATGGTCTGATAATAATAAGTTTTGAGGTCACTGCTTCAATAGGGCTGATACTGGGTGCATTATACCTGATACCCCGGTATCTTAAAATGGGGTTAACCACTATCCCGAAATTTCTTGAACTAAGATTTGACAAGGGCACAAGAGTTTATGCCGCCAGCCTGCTGGTTCTCTCTTTTGTCATTACATTCCTGCCGATCGTTTTATATACCGGAGCTATTAATTTCGAAAGTATTTTTAATGTGTCAGAGGTATTTGGAATATCAAAACAGGAAGGAATATGGCTTGTGGTCATTATTACCGGAGTTATAGGTTCTCTTTATAGTATTTTCGGTGGTCTGAAGGCTGTGGCGGTATCCGACTCAATCAACGGGGTTGGACTGCTGCTGGGCGGATTGCTTATTCCTGTTCTTGCCTTATTAAACATCGGTGACGGAAATATTTTAACAGGTTTAAACAAGGTTTATGATCTTGCTCCGGAAAAGTTCAGTGTGATAGGCGCTCCGGATTCTGTTCTTCCGTTTGGAACACTCTTTACCGGACTTCTGATTTGCCAGATCTATTTCTGGAGTATGCACCAATCCATAATCCAACGGGCACTGGGGGCCAAAAACCTGGCTACAGCCCAGAAAGGACTTCTGCTAACAGCAGTGTTCAAAATTCTTATTCCCATAATAATTGCTGTGCCGGGAGTTATTGGATTCTATTACTTCGGTGATTCCCTCTATGATCAGCAGGACTCCATATATCCAATGGTCGTAAAACGGGTTCTTCCTGTCTATCTGATTGGTTTCTTTGCTGCGGTAATGATGGGGGCAGTCCTGAGTACCTTCAACAGTGTGATAAACAGTGCAGCAACCATTTTCACCATAGATATCTATAAAGTTCTGCTTAATAAAATCGCAGATGAAGAAAAAATGGTCAGAGTAGGGAAAAAAACCTCCATTATCCTTTCCATTTTCGCCATTCTCACAGCCCCGCTAATGTCAAACGCACCGGAAGGAATGTACCAGCTAATGGTAACTTTGGTCGGGTTTTCCTATATTCCCCTGGGAACCATTCTTATTGCAGGATTTTTCCTGAAACATATTTCTTCGGCAGCCATAAAAGTATCACTTACAGCAGGGATAGTTTTTTACTTCTTTACCACCTTTATTACTGACATAGGTATCCATAACGTACATGTCTGGGGAATCATGTTCGCAGGAATGATTGCCATCATGTATATGGTTTCATATTTCTTTCCGGTAAGATCATATTATGTGATGGAGGATAATCATAAGGTGGATATTACTGAGTGGAAATATGCAAAAATCGCATCAGTGATCATTGGTTTGATGACACTGAGTGTGTACCTTTTTCTTTGGGGAAGGTCATAAGGGGAAGGGATCACGGGATCTCCACCTGTGCTAAAGCTTCGGTGGATGAAAACGGGATCACGGGATCACGGGATCACGGGATCGAGTGGTTACGTGGTTACGTGGTTAGGTGGTTAGGTGGATAGGGGCATAGCCGCATTACCCCGGAGGGGTAGCAATTAAATAGCCAGGGGTTTTTGTTGTAGAGACAGGGCATGCCCTGTCTCTACAACAAAAACCCCTGGGGAAAATGACGGAATGATAATCCGCCGCACAGACACAATATTTTGTGTCTCAACAACGAAATTATATCATTTGGTTTTTTGAGGCGGAAAAGAGAAAATTAATTTAAGGAACAGTAATTAAAAACACATAGGGGCTGTCTCATAAATCAAAATATATTTAACCACAAAAGACACAAAGGACAACATAAAAAAACACAAAGCATTGTAAATCAAGAATATCTCCTGTGTGTCCTTTGTGGGTACTTAGTGTCCTTCGTGGTTAAAAAGAACTCTTCAAATAATAAACCCTTTCCTTTCCCGTTTTGAAATAATATTCATTCTAATCCCGCAAAACTCAAACTTATGGAAAAAACCAACGCAAAAATCAAAGCCGGTGTAATTGGTGTCGGTTTCATCGGTGCCGCTCATGTTGAAGCCCTCCGGAGATTAAATTTCGTTTCGGTGGAAGCTATTGCCGATGATGCATCGGTTGTAAAAGAGAAAGCCCTGCAACTCGGAATAAACAAATATTACGGTGATTATAACCAGATGCTTACGGATCCTGACATTGACAGCATCCATATTTGCACACCAAACTACCTTCATTACAGCATCTCAAAAGAAGCCCTTCTCGCCGGAAAACATGTTATATGCGAAAAACCACTCACAACCAGTCGTGCTGAAGCAGAAGAACTGGTGGAACTGGCAGAAAAAAAGGGCCTGATTAATGCAACTAATTTTAACATCAGGTTTTACCCTCTGATGCATGAGCTTAAATTTTCAGTTGAAAAGGGAGAATACGGAAATATTTTCTCTGTTCATGGTTCATATTTGCAGGACTGGCTCTTCTACCCTACCGATTACAACTGGCGACTGGAGCCTGAATTATCGGGTGAGTCCAGGGCTGTTGCCGATATCGGGTCGCATTGGATGGATCTGACTGAGTTTGTTACGGGACTCCAAATAACAGAAGTACTTGCTGATTTTGCCACATTCCATCCGGTTAGAAAAAAACCGTTAAAACCCGTTGAAACATACTCCGGCAAATTGCTCACTCCCGAAGATTACAAAGATATCCCGATCCATACGGAAGATTACGCCACCATATTGTTAAGGTTCAATAACGGGGCTCATGGCGCTCTGACTGTTCACCAGGTGTTCGCGGGAAAGAAGAACAGGCTTACCCTGGAAGTTGCCGGATCAAAGAAATCCGCATCCTGGGTTTCAGAAAGGCCGAATGAACTCTGGACAGGAAGCAGGGATGAGGCAAACCAGCTAATGCAGAAAGACCCTTCCCTGATGAAACAGGAAAGCAGAGAGATCGTCTCTTTCCCGGGAGGACATAATGAAGGATTTCCCGATACTTTCAAACAGTTATTCAGTAAAATCTATGGTAAAATTGCGGGGAAGAAAGATAAAGAAGAGTATCCGACCTTCCGTGCCGGATTAAGGGAAATAATTTTGTGTGAGAAGATCATTGAGAGTAACCGAAAATCAGCCTGGATAAAAGTCGGATAACCTGTTTTACAGGAATTTATTTTTTCTTCTTATTAGTTAAGGGCACCTCTAAAAATACCTGTCTTTTAAGGTAAGGATTATCTAACTCCCTTCACTTTCATCCTTACTCCATACACCGCATCCATTGCTGTAATGAATAGCAGTTTCCTGTCTGTTCCCCCGAAACATACATTCGCTGTCCAACGTGCCTCGATTGGAATATGTGCAATACGGGTCCCGTTCTTGTCAAATACAGTTACCCCGTCACCTGTAAGATATATATTGCCTTTATTATCAATAGTCATCCCGTCAGATCCCATCTCAGCAAAAAGCTTTCTGTTTACCAGATAACCATCCGGTTCAATATCATATACATAGGTCTTTTTCGCCCCGATATCTGCAACATATAATTTTTTACCGTCAGGTGTGCCTACGATACCATTAGGCTTCTGCAAATCAGTATCTACTCTCACAAGCAACAACCGGTCGGGTGAAAGATAATACACATGCTGCCCGTCCTGCTGCATCTCAGGATCACGCTCCCAGTAATTCCTTTTATACAAGGGGTCAGTGAAATAAATACCTCCCCTGGGGTCTATCCATAAATCATTAGGACCGTTAAGAAGTTTGCCTTTATAATTATCAATCAGTACTTTTTGCTTTCCCGTTATATCAATACTCCATAACTGGTTATGCATATCCGCACATGTAATGAGATTCCCCCTCCGGTCAAAATACATTCCATTGGATCGTCCGGAATCATCCATAAATACCCTAAATTCTCCGGTGACAGCATCCCAACGGATAATTTTGTTATTGGGCTGGTCCGTAAAATAAACATTTCCCGCATGGTCAACTGCCGGGCCTTCAGTAAATGAATACCCCCCTCCCAGTTTCATTACTGCAGCACCACGGGCAATAATTGATTTCTTATCTTCAATCTGCCCAAAACTACCCGCATATGTAATGCAGATCATCATTAACCATAAAAATTTTCTCTTTGTCATATTGATATATTTTTTGTATTATTGATTCGTTAAAAATGTAAAGATAAGAAAAGTTTGAAGTCGGGAGTCAGTTGGCAGTTGGCAGTGGCAGTGGCAGTGGCAGTGGCAGTTGGCAGTGGCAGTTGGCAGTTGGCAGTGGCAGTTGGCAGTGGCAGTGGCAGTGGCAGTGGCAGTGGCAGTGGCAGTTGGCAGTGGCAGTTGGCATGAGGCGGTGGGGATATTGTATCTGAAACCTGGTTTGATTCAAAATTACATTTTCAAGGAGTATTTTCAAAATAGCATCTTACTGTTATTATCACCCAAATCATTGACACTCTGCAACCTGGAACCTGCAACCTGGAACCTGGAATCTTGAATCTGGAATCTTGAATCTGGAATCTTGAATCTGGAATCTTGAATCTGGAATCTTGAATCTGGAATCACCAGCACTCAACCACGTAACCACTCAACCACTTAACCACTCCCCATGTCCCTGCAACCTTCTCTACTCATATTCCTCGACTGGTTTTTCACCATATTCCATACCCTCCTTATATTATTTAATATTACCGGGTGGATATGGAAAAAAACAAGAAAAATCAACCTTATTACTTTACTTCTAACAGCAGGATCGTGGTTAATGCTCGGACTATTCTATACCATCGGATATTGTCCGCTGACCGACTGGCATTTTAATATCCTGCGTAAACTGGGAGAGACTGATCTGCCATCCTCATATACTCAGTACATTATTGACCGGATATCAGGAATAACGCTCACGGGAAGTCAGGCTGATATTATTACAGCAGGCGGACTCATGGTGGCGTTGATATTCTCAGTGTGCCTAAACATAAGGGATCGGAAGATATCCGGAAAAATTAAATCAACAGAACACACACCCGCCATTTAAACCTGTTAAAATAGCAACAGAAATATCCCGGATATTTATAAAAACAACAAACGAAAGTTTGCTATTTTTAAAATAACTTCTAATTTAGCAGATTCTATCGACTACTTATTATTTACAATTATTGACATGACAGTTTTTTGTCGTGCTTTTATTGTTTATTTAATTGACCTGAAGTAGTTCCATCATCAGATGACATATTAATGACTTTTTGGTGAATTCCTTTGTGAAATCCTTTGTGTCATTGTGGTAAAATACGCATTCCTGTTAACCACAAAGGACACAAAGGATTTCACAAAGGGGGGGAATTTATAATAAATAATTTGCGTCTTTGCGTTTTTTAAAATTTAACGAACTATTGATTAACAGTTCATTAATAAAAAAAACGCAAAGGCGCGAAGGCGCAAAGTGTTGATTGTCAACAGAATGAATAATATTTAAACGGAATTATAAGGCGCTCATTATCAACAGGTTGTAAAAACATAACGAACTATTATTAATAATACAAAAACTAAAATATATTACATATGAACAAATTCAAGGTAATAACCCCGGTTGACGGAAGTGTGTATGTGGAATGCATACAGCATGGACCTTCCGACATTGAAAAAACATTAACCTCAGCGGTTAAGGCGCAAAAGGAATGGAAGAATTTATCCGTCAGTGAAAGAAAACCCTTTATTGAAAGTTTTATCACTGCATTTGGAGAACTGAAAGAACGGATCAGCGAAGAGCTTACCTGGCAGATGGGTCGGCCGATAAGCCATTCACCATTTGAAGTCAGAGGAACACTGGAACGTACCAAAGGAATGCTGAACCTGGCAGAGAATTCTCTTGCCGATATTGTTCCCGATCCTATCGCCGGCTTTAACCGCTATCTCAAGAGGGAACCCCTGGGCATTATTTTTGTCATACCCGCGTGGAACTACCCTTACCTGATAGCAGTCAACTCTATTGTACCCTCCCTGCTTGCCGGTAATGCAGTAGTCCTTCGCCATTCCGCACAAACACCCTTAGTTGCAGAACGGTTTGCCGATGCTTTCAAAAAAGCAGGCCTGCCGGAAGGACTCTTCAACATACTCCATCTTAATCATACTGACACTGCAAATGTTATCAGGGATAGCCGGATTAACTTCGTTGCGTTCACCGGATCAGTAAGCGGAGGTCATCAGGTACAACAGGTCGCTGCCGAAAGTTTTGTTGGTGTGGGACTCGAGCTGGGAGGAAAAGACCCTGCTTATGTCTGCGCTGATGCCAACCTTGACTATGCCGTGGAAAATCTGGTGGACGGGGCATTCTTTAATGCCGGTCAGTCATGTTGCGGCATAGAACGTATTTATGTAAGTGAAGCCGTTTATGACAGATTTGTGGAAGGGTATGTCGAACTGACAAAAAAATACAAACTGGGAAATCCACTCGACAAGGAGACAAACCTGGGTCCGGTTGCGAAAAAGGGAGGAGCTGATACTGTTATCAATCATATTAAAGCAGCAGTAGCAGCCGGCGCCAAAGCACTGATTGATCCGGCTTTGTTTCCACAAACAGCTCTGGGATACAATTACCTGGGCCCACAGGTTCTTGTGAATGTAGATCACTCAATGGCAGTTATGACCGAGGAAAGCTTCGGCCCTGTTGTGGGTATCATGAAAGTTAAAAGCGATGAGGAAGCAATTAAACTCATGAATGACAGTGACTACGGACTGACAGCTTCTATCTGGACTGAAGATGAAAAAAAGGCAGCCAGGATAGGTGACAAGGTTGAAACAGGCACATGGTTTATGAACCGCTGTGATTACCTTGATCCATACCTGGCATGGACAGGAGTGAAAGATACCGGACGGGGATGTACGCTGTCGACGGTTGGATATGAACAACTGACAAGACCAAAATCGTATCATCTTAAAATAAAAATCAGTTAAAATAATAACCAATAAATTGAACCACAAAGGACACGAAGGTCAGCACAAAGGAACACGAAGTTAGTACTAATTACTTTGTGTCCCTTCGTGATAACCTTTGAGTCCTTCGTGGTTAACCAAAACTCAAACACCATGGCAGACAAAAGACACAGGTACAATTTCCCTACCCGCATTGAATACGGGCCGGGAGCAATGAAAGATCTCCCTGCTATTATTAAGAGCGCAGGACTGAAAAAAGGACTTATAGTAACCGATGGCGGAATTGAAAAAGTCGGCACAGCTCAACTGCTAAGAGATTATTTTAAAGCCACAGGTTTAGATACCGCGACGTATAGTGGCGTAAAATCCAATCCTACGGATGATAACGTACTGGAAGGAGCTGAGGTTTATAAAAAATCAAATTGTGATTTTGTTGTTGGCCTCGGGGGAGGATCTCCCATCGACGCAGGAAAAGCCATCAAAGTTATGGCCACACATCCCGGTCCCCTTGAGAAATACGATGATATGAAGGGAGGGGATAAATATATCGAAAATAATATGCCTCCTTTTTATGCTATCCCTACTACTGCAGGAACTGGCAGCGAGGTGGGACGAAGCAGCGTAATAACCATAAAGTCAACCAACAAGAAAACTATCATCTTCTCTCCCTTTATGATGCCTGATATTGCAGTGCTCGATCCGGAGATCACCGTTTCCCTTCCTCCAAAACTCACAGCCTCTACCGGCGTTGATGCTTTCGTTCACAACCTGGAAGCATGGGTGATTGATTCATACCACCCTCTTGCCGATGGTATTGCAAAAGAAGCGATGGCCATGTGCGTAAGGAATCTGGCAACAGCAGTAAACAACGGTGCCGACATTAAGGCCCGCGGGGAAATGCTTATGGCATCTGCAATGGGAGCTACCGCTTTTCAGAAGGGCTTAGGGCTGAATCACTCGATAGCCCATGCTCTCGGCATTTATTACGACATGCACCACGGCCTCGCCAACGCACTTGTTCTTCCCGAAATAATGAAATATAACCTGGCTGTACCTTCTGCCAAACAAAAATATGCTGACCTGGGAAGTATTTTTAATACTTCACAAAATGCTGAAGCAGTTATTGAAGCCATCGAAAAGTGGCTTAATTCCATTGGTATGCTGTTTAAACTTTCAGACCTTGGAATAGATAATGAAAAATTTGAGGAAATTGAAACATACGCGCTGGAAGACCCCTGCTGCCCATCCAATCCAAGAAAGGTGGAAAAAGGTGATGTTATCTCTATTTTAAAAAAGCTATAATACAGAGTGATGATTAAAGCAATAACTTTTGATCTGTGGGACACCGTATTTATTGATGAATCAGACGAACCCAAACGCAAAGCCGCCGGAAGACTACCCAAAAAGGAGGAGCGAAGATATCTGGTACATAACTGTGCCGGGAAATATAAGGACATCTCCCCTGAACTGGTGAACTATATATACGACACCGTTGATGCTGCCTATAAAAAAGTATGGAAGGATCAGCATGTCACCTGGACAGTTACTGAACGGCTGGGAATTATCTTCAAAGGGATTGGGGTTGAACTGCCCCCTGATGAAATGATAGAAATCGTGCGGCTACATGAAGAAATGGAACTGGAATTCCGTCCGGATTTTATTCCGGGAGTAGGTGACGCGCTTAAAGAACTTCACGGTAAATATAAACTCGGAGTCATTTCCGATACCATTTTCAGCCCGGGAAGAGTGCTCAGGCAATTACTCGACGGAGAAGGACTGTTGCAATATTTTGACCACTTTGTTTTTTCAGATGAGATCGGACGCGCTAAACCCGAACCGATTGTGTTTGAATCTGCCTGTACCAACCTCCGTGTAAAACCCCATGAACTCGCACATGTAGGTGACAGGGAAAGTAATGATATAGCCGGACCAAAGAAATTCGGGATGAAGGCTATACTCTGTACAGCTTCTGTTGACAGGGGAAGCGACAAAACACAGGCTGATGCAATTTTTAAAGAATACAGGGAATTGCCACAAATAATTGAATTACTAAATAAATGAAATTAATCTATGAAGAAGGATTTTCGCTTTTTAATTATTGACGGTTACCCTAAACCCAGCAGGGACCAGTTTATTGAATGCGGTGTGAGCCTGGCAGGAGAGTTATACGCCCTGCTTCTATTAAGACATATGCCCGATGCACAGTACGATATTATTTACTCAAGCGATCCCGGAGCAGTACTTCCAGAAAGAGAAGAACTTAAGAACTGGAATGCCATTATCTGGCCCGGTTGTAATCTGACCGTATATCACACTCATGATGAAAGAGTCACCAAACTGGTTAAGCTGGCAAAAAACGGATACCTGGCAGGGCTCCCACAGTTCGGAAGCTGCTGGGCAGCCCAGATCGCTGTTTATGCAGCCGGAGGTGAAGTACAGCCCAATCCCAAAGGAAGGGAAATGGGAGTTGCCAGGAAAGTTTTTCTTACCGGGGAAGGAAAGAACCATCCCATGATGGAAGGAAAACCACCTGTATTCGACGGATTTATCAGTCATGATGACATGATAACCAAACTGCCACAGGGAGGGGTATGGCTTGCATCCAACGATTTTACTATGGTTCAGGCCGTGGAGGTGAAGCATGAAAACGGCACCTTCTGGGCAACACAATATCACCCTGAATATAATCTTTATGAGGTGGCCAGGTTAATAGTGGCAAGGGAAGAGAAACTCACCAGGGAAGGATACTTCAGAAACCATGAGGATATGGTAAATTACGTAAATGACCTTGAACTGATCTGTAAAGATCCGTCAAGAAAAGACCTCAGGTGGAAATATGCAATCGACGACGACCTGCTATCAGACCGGATCAGGGAGCTTGAATTTGCGAACTGGATTAATAAACAGGTGATCCCTGGGGCGAAATGATTATTAAGCTTTGTGTTCCTTGGTGAAACCCTTTGTGTGGTTAAATACGTAATGGGGTTAACCACGAAGGACACAAAGGGTTTCACAAAGGAACACAAAGGAAAATATATAATTACTTCAGGCATTACCTGCGATACTCAAATAAACTACAAATGGCCGTACTAATAGAAAAAAGTCCGTACCGTAAATGGCAATATAATATCCTCACTGCAACCTGGCTTGCTTATGTAGGTTATTACTTCACCCGGAAAGCATTCTTTGTGGTGAAAGGAGACCTGGCAGACACCTTTGGACTTAATGCGATAAACCTGGCTCATCTGGGAACAGCCTACCTGGTTTCCTATATGGTAGGACAGTATTCCAGTGCTTTTTTCGGCCGTAAGCTCGGACCAAAATATCTCCTGCTGATAGGAATGGCCATATCCCTGGTGTGCAGTACTGTGTTCGGGATAGCAAACAGTTTCTGGACATTTCTGCTGTTTCTCAGTTTAAACGGACTGGCACAGGGAACAGGCTGGCCCGGATGCATAGGCAGTCTGGCATATTGGTTCAAACGGAAACAAAGAGGGAGTGTCCTTGGATTGTGGTCTACCTGTTACCAGCTCGGCTCGGTTCTGTCAACTTCCTTCGCTGCCTATATGCTGGGCCAATTCGGATGGAGATGGTCATTTTTCGGATCTTCCATGATTATGATGGTAATATGGATCATAGTGTATTTTCTTCACCCTGTCCGTCCGGAAAATGTGGGCCTTGCTCCCCTTGTTGACGAAGACGAACCGGAGGAAATAGTTGCTAAGCAGGAAGAAACCAAAGGCCTGGGATGGAACAGGGAAGTTGTGGTTACAGTTATTACCATGGGGTTTATCTACTTCGGTATAAAATTCCTCAGGTATGCATTATGGAGCTGGGCGCCATTCCTCCTGAGAAATAATTTCAACCTGGCAGGTGATAATGCAGGTTATCTTTCAACGGTGTTTGATATCATGGGGTTTACCGGAGTAATTTTTGCCGGTTTTGTGTCCGACAGACTTTTCAAGGGCAGACGGGCGCTATTGTCATTTCTTATGCTCTCAGGCATGGCCCTGTCCTTTGTTCTCATGTATACGGCAGGCACTGCAAGCCTGATATACTTCACCATATCCATGGGGCTGGCCGGATTTATGCTTGCCGGTCCCGATTCAATGATCTCGGGTGTAGGGGCAATTGATGTGGGAACAAAACAGGGAGCAATAGTTGCAGCCGGAATAATCAACGGTACAGGATCAATCGGCCCCATTTTCCAGGAACAGATCATAGGATGGTTATATGAGAAATATGATTACAGTATCGTTCCTATCTTCATCCTGTTAATGGTTGTTGCAATCCTGACCGCCCTGCTGACTTTTACACTCTGGGTTAAGTTGAAGAGGAGGACGGTGGAGTTGTGATGTAGGGGCATAGCGGTGTCTCTGCCCTGTTGGGAAGGGATCACGGGATCACGGGATCACGGGAACAAATCAACTTAGGGGAAGAGAGAATAATTGATGAATTGAGTAATTGAGTAATTGAGTAATTGAATGGAATAGGTTGCAGTGTGCACTGCCCCGGAGGGGCAACAATTAAATAACCAGGGGTGGCAACCCCTGGAAAAATGACGAAATGGAAATCCGCCGAACAGAAACCGGCTCTTAATATCGATTGGCTTATTGAGGCGGAACAGATAAAGTTGTTTTATGAAACCTCCATGATTGCGGCCAACGCAACCGAGTTTACGAGCTCGGCGAAGCCAAACACGCATGAACAAAATCATGGAGGTTCCATCCGACCATTGAAAATTAAATTTTGTACGGATGAAAAGTATTTAAAAAATATTTAATGTTAACCAAAAATTTGTAAACTTTTTTCAGGACGATACAATTTTTAACCACAATGGACACAAAGTACGCACAAAGAAAACAATGATTAACACCATTATTTCTTTGCGCCTTTGCGTTTTTTTACAAACCGTCTGCAGGTTTAATTCTCACAAACTCCTCATATACTCAATCGTCCTCTCTGCAGCCGTTACCGGATCGGGTTTGGCTAAAATCTCTGCGGAAACAAATCCCTGGTAATTAATTTTATCGAGGGCGTCAATTATCTCCTTGAAATTAATATGTCCTGCTCCCGGATACCAGCGGTTTGAATCAGCCACATGAACATGAAAGAGATGATCCTTTGCATCATCGAGACTTTTGGTCATTGACACTTCTTCAATATTCATATGAAAAGTATCCATGAGTATTCCCACATTCTTCATATTTACCTTACCGAGAACCTTCAGACAGTCATCGAGTGTATTTATAATCTCTGTTTCATACCTGTTGATAGGCTCAACGGCCAGTCTCACAGAAGTATCTTCCCCTGCGCATTCTTTCAGTGCTTCAATCAGCCATTCATCACGCTGCTCACTACTGACGCCCTTCCCTCCTTTTCCACGTACAAGTCCTATGATCACCAGTGCATTCAGTTTCTTTCCAAGGCGAACATGTGATTTGATGCGATCAATAGCTTTTCTCCGGATAACCGGATCGGGATCGGTGAACGATAATTTATCTTCAACGAACACCAATCCGGTTTGTAAAGCAATAATATTCAGTTTGTTTTTATCAAGTATAGCCTGCAGCCAATCCAGATTTAGCTGGTCGGGGTGCAGAACAGCGAGTTCTGCACCATCATAACCCAGTTGTTTAATCTTTGACACATTTTCTTCCAGCCCTTCCTTAAAAGGTATAGCAGAGAACGAAGATGGCTGCGCAGCCAGAACAATTCCTAACTTCATGATTAAAGTCCCATTTTAGGAATAGCATAAATAGGTCTCCATCCATCTGTGAAAGGCTCTTTCATAAAAGGTTCAACCTCTTTCTCTGTCCTCATTGTGGTTTTGTCAACCGGAGGAACTTTACCTGACGGGAATCTTTCGAAAATCTCATCATGAACCAGGGTCAGGTAAGAAAGGATGGCTGCAATAGTTCTTCTTGCCGTTTTAGCCTTGGCCAGTGTCGGGAATCCTACTACACCTTCGGGAATAGAACCCAGTTCTGTCGGGAAATGTCCCTGACCTTCCGACCATTTACTCGGACGGCCGAAAGGATCAACAGCTTTATCAAAATGGCCATCGGGCAGGTAAGCCGGAACGGTTGTTTCTTCAGCCAGTTCCATTCTCACGTATTCGGGTGCAAGAAGGAGCATCACTGAAGTTTCAGCCTCATCTGCATGAACGAAGTTGGTTTCCCAGTCTCCGCCCCTTTCCTTTGTCCTGAAGAATTCGCGCACAGCCCTGTGCCAGTCAATTATTCGAAAAATACCCGGGAGGTTCCATGTTTTCTGCAATTCCTGTATAGCTGCTTCGAGAAGCCACTGATGTCCATGGTTATTGATAAGAATGATCTTACGGAAACCGTCATTCCAGAATCCAACCATCACGTCAATAAGAATACGTTTTACCACTTCATCTTCAAGATGAATAGTACCAGGCATTCCGATATGATGATGGGGATGTCCTCCAAAATTTAATGGCGTCCATGAAAGATTACATGGGGCTCCTTTTTTGGCAGTATATCTTCTTACACCTTCCAGTATCTGGGTAACCATAAAGGTATCAAGTCCTGTAACTGTATGCACCCCATGAAGTTCTGTGCAACCGATCGGTATAAAGAGGATGTCGTTCTTCTTCCTGTTATCCACTACGTCCTTGCGGATAGTATTCTGGATATAGGTACCCGGCTTTCCTAATTCAGAGGGAGTGGGAATTTCATAATCTTCAAGAATTTTTGTTATTTCCTCATCCGATGCTTCCCATATCTTCTTCTTCAGCCGGCCTACAGAAGTATCTTCAAAAAAGAGATCTTCCTGTTTTGTTTTAAGCATTGCCATAATTAATTCTCCTTTTAATTTATTAGAATTTTGTAATTGTAATTTTCACTTCATTCCTGTCGTTCTGCAACATGATAAGGTTTTCATCAACATCATCAATGGATATTTTCTTCGTGATCATGGTAGAAACATCCATGCCGGCAGACATCAGGTTGATAACATTTGCGAAAGTACCGTGACCGGAGTGGCCCTGTGCTCCAACAACATTGGCACGACGTACCTGCAGAACCTCACCTGTTAATGGTATCTTGGCATCAGCGCGGGCAACCAGTACAACAGTAGCATTAACTGATCTTCCTTCCCAGATGATCTTTTCAACAGTAGGCCAGATAACTGTTGGTAACCCTGTAGCTTCAAGAATAAGGTCAGCACCGGCACCTTTGGTGATTTCCAACACTTTGTCTGCAACATTTTCCTTCAAAGGATCAATACAATGTGTAGCACCCAGTCCGAGAGCCATTTTTCTCCTTGGCTCGGAAGGTTCGGAAAGAATCACGGAAGTTGCTCCTGCTCTCTTCAGAATAGCACATGCAGCAGCGCCGATAGGGCCACCACCGAGAATTACCACATGCTGGCCGGGACGAATGCCGCCGCCACGCTCAATAACAGCATTGTAAGCCACTGAAGTAGGTTCTACAAGACTGCCGAGCTGGAACATTTTTTCTTCACCATACATCTTACGCAGAGGCTCAAGACTCCACAAATACCGGGAATTCAGCTTAATATACTTTGCATAGGCACCATCAACAGAGAAACCTATTTCCTCGAGGTTTTCGCAGTGATTCGGAAAACCGTCGGCACAAGGTTTACAATAAGAACACCATATCATTTCCTCGGCACAAACCGCTTCGCCAACTTCATATCTCTTGCCGGTACGTTTGTTAATAGCTTTTTCGCCTGCTTCAACAACTATTCCTGAAAGCTCATGACCCAGAGTACAGGGGAAAGCTGTAAGGCCGGGATAGAAAATATACCCGTCGTCATCGGCTTGTTTCATGTGTACATCGCTACCACAAATACCGCACGCTTTTACTTCAATTAATACCTCATCCGGTCCCGGAACAGGGATTTCTTTTTCAACAAATTCAATACGGGGATTTCTCCAAACTTTACTGCCTAAATAAGTAAGTTTACCTTCAACGTCTCGTGAACCTAATTTATAATCAGGCCTGGGATCCCAATCTGCATTAAGACATGCAGTTTTCATCTTTTTTGATCTGTCAACTTGTGTTTTCATTTTAAAAGTTTATTAAATTAAGGTTATTGTTTCCTGAAATAATGAAACTGAAATAATACGCAATGTTAATGTTTATTATAGGATTAGTAGATATTAAAATTAACTACATATAATGCTATTTTAGCATTTTTAGTCAAAAGGTTTTGGGTTAGCGGCTAATATAGTGACTGAGTGGTTGAGTGGTTGAGTGGTTACGTGGATACGTGGTTATGTAGGGGCGAAGCTATATCTTTGCCCTTTTAAGGGATCAAGGGAT
>ENA-ORXD01000479-ORXD01000479.1-sediment-metagenome-genome-assembly--contig:-NODE-479-length-51083-cov-4.589146_pt1 | contig 51083 bp, 42 predicted proteins | sample MGYA00237862_ERZ511471 | MGnify/ENA metagenome assembly ERZ511471
TCGACCACATTCGGCATCTGTTCTCGCAGACGCCAGAGAGCAAGATGCGCGGCTACAAGCCGGGGCGCTTCAGCTTCAACGTCAAGGGCGGGCGCTGCGAGACCTGCAAGGGCGACGGCCAGATCAAGATCGAGATGCACTTCCTGCCGGACGTCTACGTGCCCTGTGAGGCCTGCGGTGGCAAGCGCTACAACCGCGACACGCTCGAGGTCCTCTATAAGGGCAAGAATATCGCCGAGGTGCTCGAGATGAGCGCCGAGGAGGCGCTCTCCTTCTTCATCAATGTGCCGAGAATCGCCCGTCGCCTGCAGGCGCTCGCCGACGTCGGTCTGGACTACATCAAACTCGGTCAGCCGGCGACCACGTTGAGCGGCGGCGAGGCCCAGCGCGTGAAGCTCGCCGGTGAGCTGAGCAAGGTGGCTACGGGCCGGACGCTTTACATCCTCGACGAGCCCACGACCGGGCTCCATTTCGCCGACATCGAGAAGCTCCTCGAGATGCTGCAGCGGCTGGTCGACGCCGGCAACACCGTCGTGGTGATCGAGCACAACATCGACGTGATCAAGTCGGCCGACTGGATCGTCGATCTCGGCCCGGAGGGCGGCGATGAAGGCGGGGCGATCGTCGCCGCGGGGGCGCCGGAGGACCTCATCGCGGAGGCCGCGACCTCGTACACCGGCGCCTTCCTGGCGAGAACCTTGGGCGGGTGAGCGCCGGGAGAGTAACGGCTCGCCCGCCACTCCAGGCGGCGGGCGCGCGGGGGTGGCTCTACAATCTCCGCAGATGACTGATTCCTCGATACAGCGGAGCGGCGCCGGCGAATTGCGCGGGCTCTTGCCGCGCATTCCCCTCGAGCCCGGCGTGTACCGCTTCCTCGGAGCGGACGGCGACGTCCTCTACGTGGGCAAGGCGAAAGTCCTGCGCACGCGCGTCGCCTCCTACTTCCGGCGCCGGGCGACGCCGCACGGGAGGACGGCGGAGATGCTCGCGCAAGCGCGCGGTCTGGAGTGGGTCGTCACGGCGTCGGAGAGTGAGGCCTTGCTCCTTGAGGACAACTTCATCAAGGAGTCGCGGCCACCGTACAATCTCCGGCTTCGCGACGACAAGAGCTACCCGTACATCGAGATCACCCTGCGCGACGAGTGGCCGCGAGTGCGCTTCTTCCGCGGGCGACACGTCGCCGGCAACCTGTACTTCGGACCCTACTCCAGCGCCCGCCGAGTACGCGAGACCCTCGACGTGCTGGGCCGCGTCTTCCCGTATCGCAAGTGCAAGGGGAACCGTCCGGGGCGCTCCAGCGGTTCCCCCTGCCTGCAGTTCTTCATCAAGCGCTCGATGGGACCCTGCCGCGGATGCGTGGCTCGCGAGGAGTACATCGCCGTCATCGAGCAGGTCGCCGACTTTCTGCGCGGACGCTACGCCGCGGTCGAGCGCGGCATCCTGGCGGACATGGCCGCCGCCGCCGCCGCGCGGGAGTTCGAGAAGGCGGCGGTGCTGCGTGACCGCTTGGCCGCGGTGCGGCACCTGCGCGAGGAGCAGACCGCCCGGCTGGAGGGTGGAGACTCCTTCGACGTGATAGGCCTCCATCAGGGCGAGCCGGGCGCCAACGTCCAGGTGTTTCGCTTACGCGAGGGCGCCGTCGTCGACCGGCAGTCGTTCTACGTCGAGAACGCCAGCGGCCGCGACGCCGACGAGGTGCTCGAGGAGTTCCTGCTAGAGTACTACTGGGACGGGACGGCGGTGCCGTCCGAGATCATCGCGCCCTTGACGCGGCCGGAGAGCGTCGCGGCGGTGCTCGGCAGCCGGCGCGGCGCGCGCGTCAAGGTGAGGTCGGCGCAGCGCGGACCAAAGCGGCGCCTCATGGAGTTGGCGCGCCATAACGCCGAGCTCGCCGCCGGCCTCGAGGCCGAACAGTCGCGCGGTCGCGAGGCGGCACGCCTGCAGGGCCTGGAGCGTCTGCGCGACACACTCGGCCTCGATCGCCTGCCCTTGCGCATCGAGTGCTACGACATCTCCAATCTCGGTGAGGAGTACCCCGTCGGCTCGATGGTCGTGCTCGAGGCCGGGCGGCCGAAGAAGGCGCACTATCGCAAGTTCGCCGTGCGTGACGCCGCCGGCCAGGACGACTTCGCCATGATGCGGCAGGTGGTGCGGCGCCGCTTCGAGCGGGGCTGTGCCGCGGACGGCGGCGACTACGACGAGAGCTTCGCGACGCTTCCGGATCTGGTCGTCATCGACGGCGGCAAGGGGCAGCTGGCTGCGGCGCGCTCGGCACTCAGCGACCTCGACGTGCACGTTCAGGTCGTCGGTCTCGCGAAGCAACGCGAGGAGGTCTTCGTGCCGGGGCGGCGCGACCCGCTGCCGTTGCCGGCCGACGACCCGGCGTCACTTATCCTGCAGCGGGTGCGCGACGAGGCGCATCGCTTTGCCGTGAGGTACCATCGTCAAAAGCGGGATGCCGGCCTGCTGAAGGCCACTATCTTCGACGAGCTGCCGCAGATTGGTCCTGTACGCCGGCGCCGCATCCTCGAGCACTTCGGCAGCCCGGAGCGCTTCGTGCAGGCATCCCGCGAGGAGATAGAGCGTGTGCCGGGCCTGCCGGCCAAGGTGGCGAGGGACATCTATGCGCATCTTCACAAAGCGGGGTGAGAGGGTGAAGGTACCGGAGGGTCTGCGTGAGGAGACGTTCAGTTCCGTCTTTGGTGTTGGAAGCGTCGCGACTGTCGGCGACCTGCCGTTTCGGGTCGTCCTGCCCTCAGTGAAGCTGCGGCCGCGCGAGCGAACCGCCTCGCCGAGCCGTTGGGCGGCGTTGCTCGAGCGCTACTTCGCCGGCGAGGCGGTAGGCTTCGGCCTGGACCTCGAGCGGTACGCCGAGCTGGCCGGCCTCACGCCTTTCGAGCGCGACGTGTACGCGGCATTGGGCACGGTCCCGCGCGGCAGCGTCATCAGCTACGGGGAGCTGGCCGCCGTCGCCGGCCACCCCGGCGCGGCACGGGCCGTGGGCTCGGTGATGGCGCGCAACGAGCTCCCCGTGATCCTCCCCTGTCATCGGGTCGTGAGGAGCGACGGCAGCCTCGGTCTTTACGGCGATGACCCGCAATGGAAGCATCGCCTTCTCGCCCTTGAGGGGTTTGAGCGCGGATGGGGGAGGAACGCATGACGGAGGCTCTGCAGTTCGTGATCGTGACCGGCATGTCGGGGGCCGGGAAGTCGGTCGCCATGGACGCCTTCGAAGACGCCGGGTGGTTCTGCATCGACAACCTGCCGCCGGAGCTCGTGCCGCCTCTTGTGGATCTCTTCCGCCGCGAGGGGAGCAAGGTGGATCGGGTCGCCGTCGCCAGCGACGTCCGCGGCGGCGAGTACTTCGGACGTCTCGAGCAGTGCCTGGACGAGCTTCGCGAGCGCGGCGTCGAGCCCACGCTCGTCTTCCTGGAGGCGTCCAACGAGGCGCTCGTGCGGCGCTTCAAGGAGACGCGCCGCCGCCATCCGCTGGCCGCCTCCGGCAGCGTCATCGACGGCATCCGCAAAGAGCGGCGGCTGCTGGCCGGCCTGCGCGAACGCGCCAACGTCGTCATCGACACCGGCGAGCTCTCCGTACATCAGCTCAAAGCGAGGCTCAACGAAGACCTCGTGCAGCACACCCGCCGCTCCAACATCGTCTTCGCCATCGTGTCGTTCGGCTACAAGTACGGCATCCCGATCGACGCCGACCTCTTGTTCGATGTGCGCTTTCTGCCGAATCCCTACTACGACCTGAAGCTTCGTCCCCTCACGGGGCTGGATCGCGAGGTGCGCGAGTTCGTCATGCAGTCGCCCGGCACGGCCGAGTACCTGGACAGGCTCTTCCCGCTGCTCGACTTCCTCTTCCCGCGGTACGCCGCGGAGGGCAAGGCGCACCTGACCATAGGCATCGGCTGTACCGGCGGTCAGCATCGCTCGGTGGCGATCGCCGAGCGAATCGGCGAGACCTACGAGAAGCAGGGCTTCTATACCATCACCAGGCATCGCGACATCACGAGAGACTAGGATCGTGACTGTCATGTCGGTGGCCGCCCGGCGCAGCGCATCTGGCGAGGCGGGGTGAATCGCGACACTTTGCAGTGGCTGTACCCCGGCCTGGGCATCAAGCGCTGGCTCCTGCTCGCCGCTGTCGGCGTCATCCTGCTGGCCTACTCGGTGCTCTTCGCCATCGGGGCGCGCTGGTCTGCCGAGCTCATGAACGGTCTCGGGCTCGGCATGTTGGCCGAGCGGCCCTTCGCCGCCATCGTGCTGGCGCTGGACGGCATCGTGGTCGGAGGTCTCATGGTCGTGGTCGGCGCCCAGCATGCCTGGGTGTTCCACAAGACAACGCCGGAGACCGCCAAACAGATACGCGCCACCGGCAAGCTGGCGCGCGGGCCGCGCATCGTGGCGGTCGGCGGCGGGCACGGCCTCGCCGCCTTGCTGCGCGGCCTCAAGTCGCGGACGAGCAACCTCACCGCCGTGGTGACGATGGCGGACGACGGCGGCAGTTCGGGCCTCTTGCGCCGCGACATGGGCATGCCGCCGCCGGGTGACCTGCGCAACTGCCTCGTGGCGCTGGCCGACGACGAGTCGCTCATGAGCCGGCTGTTCCAGTATCGCTTTCCGGAGAGCGCCGGCCTGCACGCGCACAGCTTCGGCAACCTCTTCATGGCGGCGCTGGCGGAGGTGACCGGCGACTTCGAACTCGCCGTGCAGGAGTCGACGCGCGTGCTGAAGGTGCGAGGCAGGGTGTTGCCTTCGACGCTGGACGACGTCGTGCTGCACGCGCAACTGGAGGGCGGCGACAGCGTGAGCGGCGAGAGCACGATCGCGGCATCGGGGCGCCTGCCGCGGCGCGTCTGGCTCACGCCCGAGTCGCCGCGCGCCCTGCCGCAGGCGATCGCCGCCATCAGCCAGGCGGACCTCGTCGTCCTCGGGCCCGGCAGCCTCTACACGAGCGTTATGCCCAACGTGCTCATCCCTGAGGTGCGGGCGGCCGTCCGCGACACCCGCGCCCTCGTGGTCTACGTCTGCAACGTCATGACCGAGCCCGGAGAGACGGACGGCTACTCCGCCGCGGATCACCTCGACGCTCTTCAGCGCCATGGCTTGCGCGGTGTCGTCGACGTCGTCCTCGTCAACGACGAGGCCGTGTCGGAGGAGCTGTTGGCAGCCTACCGTCGCGAGGGCGCCACGCCTGTGGTCGTCGACGAACAACGCTTGCGCGAGCGCGGCGTACGCATCGTGAAGGCGCCGCTGGTCAGCGAGAACGGCGTCGTGCGGCATGACTCGCAACTCCTCGCGCAGGCCCTGGAACGGCTCCTCTAGGCGCGGCCTTGTCTTTCGCCCGCGATGTGAAGCTCGAACTCGGCCAATCGATGCCGACGGCCGAGCACTGCCGGCGGGCCGAGCTCGCGGGCATCGTCTTCGGCGCCGGGGTCTTCGAGATCGCCGCCGGTGGCCGCTACTCCGTGCGCATCTCCCTGAAGCTGCCGGCAAGCGCCCGGCACGTCCTCGCGCTGCTCAAGTCCTTCGGCGTGACGGCGGAGGTACGTACGATGAGCGCCGCGCCTCAGGGCCTACGGTACGAAGTCGTGCTGGGCGACGAGCCCCGGGACGTTCAGTTGCTGAATGAGCTGGGCGTGCTCTCCGACGAGCTTCGGCTGCGTCTGCTCGTACCGGGACGGCTCGTCGAGCGCGCCTGTTGCCGTGAGGCCTTCGTGCGCGGCTTGTTCTTGGGGTGCGGGTCGATCTCGACCCCCGGGCAGGAGGTTCACGTCGAGTTCACGCTCGAGGACGCCGAGTTTGCGGAGCAAGTCCGCCGCCTCTTGGCGCGCATGGGTCTCGAGTTCAAGATTGCGCCGCGGGAGCGCAACGTCGCCTGTTACAGCAAGCGCTCGCAGACGGCCGCCGATTTGTTGGCGACGCTCGGCGCGCACTCCGCCTGTCTGCGCTGGGAGGAGCACGTCGTGCTGGGCGAGGTGCGCCAGAACGCCAACCGGCGCGCCAACTTCGATACGGCCAACGCGCGGCGCTCCGCGGCGGCCGGCGAACGTCAGGCCGCCGCCATACGAGGCTTCATGGCGACGGCCGCCTGGGAGTCGCTGCCACAGCGTCAGCAGCAGGTCGGCGAGCTGCGCGTGGAGTACCCGTACCTCACCTTGGCGGAGCTGGCGCAGTTGGCGGAGCCGCCGCTCAGCAAGTCGGCCTTAAACCACCGCTTACGCCGTCTGCTTGAGGAGGCCGGCGAGGTCGCCGGCCCCTAACGATCGGCGTCCGCGGCCGGAGCCGCTGCGCGCGCCGGCCGCTCGCCTCGGTGCGCTCTAGAGGCTGCGCGCCAGCCGGCTGGTGAGATGCCCGAGACGGTGCGTGTAGCTGCCCATCTCGTTGTCGTACCAGCCGAAGATCTTCACGTGCGTGAGCGGCACGCGGACGGTCTCTTGGTTGGGCTCGGCGCCGGGGGTGGAGGGCAGCCTGAGGTTCACGAAGCCGGTGCGCGTGTGGGTCTCGACACCCTCGATGACCACGGCGGCATCTTCGCCCAGCATGTCGGCCGAAACGTTCTGCTCGCCGCTGTACTTCAGCAGCCCGCGCGCTTCGCCCTCTGCGGCCTCGCGATAGATGGCGTTGATGGCGTCGCGCTCCACCGAGACGGTGCCGTCCGGACGCGCCTCGCTCTGGAACGTCACGTTGAGCACGATGAGGCTGACGCTGGCGGTTGGGATACGTACGGAGTCTGCCATGAAGCCGATGGCGGCGATCTCCGGCATGACGCGCTCGAGCGCGGCGGCGGCGTTCGTTGACGTAAGGATGACGTTGCCCAGCGCGCCGCGGCTCTTGCGCAGGTCCGTGGCGCCGGTCTTGGGCACGGCGTCGAGGACGGGCTGCGAGTTGGTCACGGCGTGCACGGTGCTCATGCCCGCCGTGATCATGTTCTTGGTGAGATCGCGGTCGAGCAAGGGGCGCATCATGTGCGCCAGCGCCGTGGTCGTGCAGGAGGCGGCGGAGACGAGCTTGTGCTTGGCGGGGTCGAAGTCGAAGTCGTTGATGCCCTGGATGAGCATGGCGGCGTCGTCCGGCAGGCCGACGCCCTTGGGGCTCTTGTACGGCGAGCTCTGCACGACCACGCGGGCGCCGGCGACGTTGTGGCCGCGCAGCGCGCCGCCGGGCGCGTCCGGCTCGGCCTCAGGATCGCGGAACCTTCCGGTGCACTCGACGACGAGCGACACATCGTAGTCGCGCCAGGGGATGTCCTTGGGATTCCGCGCCTCGCGCAGGACGTAGAGCTCCTTGCCGTAGGCGCTGATGAGGCCCTTCTCCTCGTCGACGATGCGCACGTCGAGCACGCCCGCCTGACCGTGGAGGAAGCGATGAAGGGGGCCGTAGGTGGAGTCCTTGATCATGTACTGAACGAAGGCCTCGAGCGAGGTGCCGACCTCTCGGCCCATGTTGACGACAATGCGATCGAAGTCGTCGTGCCCGAGGTGGTGCCAGAGCGTGAGCTTTCCGATGCGCCCCAGACCGTTGATGCCCAGCGTCCTCTGTCCTCCAAGACCCACAGCACTCTCCTGTCTCGCCGGGGGCCTCCGACCCGCGGCGTGCGTCGCCCTTCTTGCGTGCCGCAGGCGAGCCGAACGGCCCGCCTGAGCAGCCTCATGCTATCATCGTTGACACTGTGAGAGTCTCTCCGTTGCCGTTCGAATCCGACGCCCTGCGGGCAAATATCACGAGCACGGCGCAGCAGCTCGTCGTCCCCGACCGGTATCTTCCCCTGCTGGACGCCGCCGAGGGCTTCCACGGCGTCAAGGCGGCGCTCGCGGAGGCGGTGGGGGAGTACTTCCACGCGTATCGCAACGCGGACCACCTGGCGGCCGGCTTCCAGTCCATCCTGCTGCGCAACTGGCCGTATCTCGAGCGCTCCGAGAACCGAGCCCAGCTCTTCGAGCTGCTCTCCGAGCTCGTTCTCGGTCTGCTCGGCTCGTCGCTCAGCAGCGAGCAGTTCTCGCTGATGCTGCGCGGCACGCTGGGCTGGTGCAAGGAGACGCTCGACGGGCGCTACGCCTCGGAGTACGACGAACCCCTGCGCAGGGTGGGGGAGGCGCTCAGCGAGCTGCAGCCCGCGTACGCCACGGCGTTCCTCGAGCGCGACGCCCTGTTGCGCAATCTCCTGGAGCGCGCCGTCGCGCGACCGGCCCTGGCGCACGTCTACGCCGATCTGTATAGGCGCGTGCTGGCCGGCGGCTACCGCCGCGCGCTCGCTCATCTCGATGTGCCGAGCTGGGCGCTCACGCAGACGGGCGGCCTGACCGACCCGGCGGCCGTCGCCCAGTGGTTCGACTTCCTCTCGGAGGCGAGGATGCGCGAGCTCGTCGCGGCGGCCGAGGCGGCCGCGGACGACGAGCTGCTCTCCCCGGCGCTGCCGACCTTCTCGGACGTGCTGGGCGCGGCGATCGGCCAGCTCTCGGCGACGCAGCACCTCGAAGACCGCTTCGCCGTCTGCCTGTTCCTGCTCAAAGACGACACGCTCGGCTACCGTCAGAAGGAGGCGATGGTCGACCTCCTCGGCGTCGTCAAGCAGATGGTGCGGCCGGACAGGCACATGGACGCCGACACGATCCTCACCCGTCTCACGGCCTTCTTCCGCGGCCGCGACAACGAGTTCCTCCTCATGCGTTTTCAGTGCTACGAGGCGATCGGCATCGCCATCGGCGAGGCCGGCAACTTCAAGGCGGCCGATCACCTCATCGAGGACATTCTCTCGTGGCGCTTCCAGTACCCGGACATCGAGGGGGCCACGGACGAGTGGGAGACGGTCGTCAATCCCTTCCACCTGCCCAAGATCCGCTGCTGGCTGCACATCATCGAGTCCAACCCCGCCCTCTACGAGCGGCTCGCGGCGGCGCTCAACGTCCAACTCCGCCTGGGCGGCGTCTACATCGCCGACACGGATCTCTTCCAGCGCGACGTCACGCGCTTCCTCAACGCCGACATCCGCTCTATCTACTTCGTTGCGAAACAGCTACTGCGGGCACTGCCCGTGTACTTCGGCGAGGTGGGCGCGGAAGGAGAGCTGCGCGCCGTGTCGACGCAAATCGACGAGATCTGCGAGCGGCGCGATACGCTCATGCACTTTCTGCGCAAGCAGGTGCACGCCGAGTCTTCGAACCGCCTCATCGCCTTCAGTCGCGAGGTGTTGCGCTACTGGATCACGCTGGACCCGGGCGGCCTGGAGCCGTTCGTCTCGGCCAATACTCTGGAGGCGGTGCGCAGCGAGCTCGGCTGGGCGCAAGGGCCGCACGAGCGGCTGGCCGCGCTGCGCCCGCGGCTCGCCTTGGGCGCGGCGTCGGGCGGCGCGTCCGCCGGCGCCGACGAGGTCGAGGCGTTCCTGAGCGCCGTCCTGGCGATGAAGCCCGATTCGCTCATGGCGGAACTGCGCGCCGTGCAGGGCGGCCGGGCCGGCGGCGACGGCGACGCGGACATGGACGCGCGGCGCGTCGCCCTGGTCGCGCGCACCTACCAGCTCGTCCTGCACAAGTACTCGCTCTCGGCAGACGACGTCGGCGCCGCCGTCGAGCGGCATCTTCAGCTCTCCGCGACCGTGCGTCGCAGGTTCGCGCGCGCCCTCGCGGCGTGGCAAGGGCGGCCCGTCGCGGCGGCCCGCGATCATTTGCTGGACGCCGCCCTGCGAGTGCTCGAAGACCTCAAGCACGTCATCCTGAACGCGGCGCCGTCGGTTGCCGTCGAGAACCTCTACCAGAAGCGGCACATCGCGGCCGGCATCCCCTCGATCTACGGCAACTACAGCGAGGCGAAGTTCGACGCTCTGGGCCTTTCTTTCCGCGTTGAGAATCTCGTCGCGCGGCTGCTCGACGACGTGGTCGACGAAGGCGTCGGCCAGTACATCACGCGCGCCTCGCTGCGGCGCATGGCCGGCGCTATCCGGCGGTTCGAGCGCGCGCTCGCCGTCGACGGCGTCGACTCGCGCGCCCTCAGCAGCGAGCTCAGCATGTTGGAGGCGAGCTTCGGCGTCAGCAACTTCACGTTCCACCAGTACCAGAACATCTTCCAGTTTTTGTTCAGCAGCGTGACGGAGCTCACCTCGCGCTCGATCATGAGCCATGATCAGGTGCTGCACACGACGCTCATCAACGACCCCCGCCAGTGCGAGGCGCGCGGGCTCTCGGTCGACGCGGTGGCCGAGATGGTCCTCCGTGAGGTGCTGGTCTCGGCGCTCGGCATGCAGGCCTTGGACAGGTACGCGGCCGCGGCCCTGCGGCAGATCTCGCTGCTCAACGAACGCCTGGACAGCCAGGCGCTGACGCGCATGATGAACTACGACCCGGAGCGCCTCGTCTCGCCCCTGCATAAGCCGAAGGCCTCCACGGACGATCAGATGACCCTCGGCTTCAAGGGTCTCGGCCTCAAGCAGATGGCCGCCTCGGGGCACAGGGTGCCCGAGGGCTTCGTGCTCAGCACCGAGCTGTACAAAGCCATGCCGGCGATGACCTACGAAGCGCTCTACGAGGACACGATCAGTCGCGTGCGTCAGGCGCTGCGCGAGCTCGAGCACGAGACCAGCCTGCGTCTCGGCAACCCCCGGCGCGCCCTCCTCCTTTCCATTCGCTCGGGCGCGCCGATGTCCATGCCCGGCCTCATGACCACCTTCGTGAACGTCGGTCTCAACAGCGAGATCGCCGAGGCGCTCGCCAAACGGCCCGAGTTCGCCTGGGCCTCATGGGACAGCTACCGGCGCTTCCTGCAGTCGTGGGCCATGTCCGAGGGCGTCAGTCGCGACTTCTTCGACGCCATCATGACCGGCTTCAAGAGCCGCTACGGCGTGGAGCAGAAGCTCGAGTTCACGGCCGAGCAGATGCGCAAGATCGCCCTCGCCTACAAGTTGCGCGCCGAGGAGCAGGGCGTCGTCTTTGTCGACGATCCGTTCGACCAAGTCATCTCCTGCATCGGCAAGGTGCTCGCCTCGTGGGAGGCGCCCGACCCTCGCCTGTACAGGCAGTACACGGGCATCGCCGAGGAGTGGGGCACAGGCGTCGTCGTGCAGCGCATGGTCTTCGGCAATCTCAGCCGCGCGTCGGGTTCCGGCGTGACCTTCACGAGCAGCCCTCTGGAGCCGTACACCGCTCAGGTGCGGCTCTTCGGCGATTTCGCGATTCGCAGCCAGGGCGAGGACCTCGTCGGCGGCCTCGTGTTTCCGCTGCCCATCTCGGAGGCGCAGCGCGCCGCCAGCCCCACGTACCGCGACTGCCGCCAATCGCTCGAGAAGGACTTCCCCGAGATCTATCGCGCCCTCCTCGATGTGGGCCGCGACCTGGTCGGCGAGCGCGGCGTGGATCCTCAGGAGATCGAGTTCACCTTCGAGTCGCCGTCCGCCGACGACCTCTACATCCTGCAGAAGCGCGCCGTCGTGCAGGAGCAGCGCCGGGAGATCCTCTACTTCGACACCTCTTCGCCCAACTACGGCCCGCCGGTGGCCGTGGGCATGGGGGTGGCCGGCGGCGCCTACACCGGGCGCGCCGCCGTCAATGGGCAGCAGATCGACCGCTTGCTCGCCGACTCGCCCGAGGACGACATCGTCCTGCTGCGTCCGGACACGGTGCCCGAGGACATCACCATGATCACGCGCGTCAACGGCATCCTCACGGCCAGGGGCGGCGCGACGTCGCACGCCGCCGTGACCGCGAAACGCCTCGGCAAGACGGCCGTGGTCGAGTGCTTGGACCTCGAGGTCGTCGAGCGTGAGGGCTACGTGCGCATCGGGGGCAACATCGTCAGCGCCGGCGACTGGATCTCGATCGACGGCCAAACCGGCAACATCTACCTCGGGCGAATCCCGACGGTGACGGAGCCGCCGGCCGCTCAGGTGAGGTAGGGGCCGGCCGGGTCCGCGGGCGGCCTCGGCCGCCCAAGTGTGGTGACGCCCGGCGAAGAACGCCGGCTCGGGGGCTCGCTTGTGAGCAGGCGGGTCGCCGTCGATGGTTTGGTAAGCTGCTGTTCGGGAGCGACTCGGGGAGGAACACATGGGTGTGCGCGTAGGTATCAACGGCTTCGGCCGGATCGGCCGGCTCGTGGTGCGTGCGGCCGCGCGTCAGGGGGCCGAGGTGGACATCGTCGGCGTCAACGACCTCACGGACGCGGCGACGCTCGGCTACCTGTTCAAGTACGACTCGGTGCACGGCGTGTTCCCGGGCGAAGTCGAGGTGCGTGACGACGCGCTCGTGGTTGACGGCAAAGTCATTGAGGTCACCGGAGAGAGCGATCCCGCTCAGCTCCCGTGGGGCGAGCTGGGCGTCGACGTCGTCATCGAGGCGACCGGCCGTTTCAAGGATCGCGCCGCCGCCGCGAAACACCTGGAGGCCGGCGCCAAGAAGGTCATCATCTCGGCGCCGGCGAAGGATCCGGACGCCACGATCTGCCTCGGCGTGAACGAGGAGATCTACGATAGGGCGAGCCACGATGTCATCTCCAACGCGAGCTGTACGACGAACTGCCTCGCGCCCGTGGCCCGCGTGCTCAGCGACAACTTCGGCATCACCAAGGGCTTCATGACCACGGTGCACGCCTACACGAACGACCAGCAGGTGCTCGACTTCCCGCATAAGGACCTGCGGCGGGCGCGGGCTGCGGCGCTTTCGATCATTCCGACGACGACGGGCGCCGCGCGCGCCGTTGCGCTCGTGATTCCCGAGCTTGAGGGCAAGCTGGACGGGTTCGCCCTGCGCGTGCCGACTCCGGACGGTTCGGTCACCGATCTTGTCGTGGAGCTCGAGACCGAGGTGACGGCGCAGGAAGTCAATATGGCCATGAAGGCCGCCGCCGAGAGCGCCAAGATGCGGGGCATCCTGCAGTACCAGGAGGATCCCATCGTCAGCGCCGACGTCGTGGGCAACTCGCACTCGTCGATCTTCGACCCGGCGATGACGATGGCCAAGGGCAATCTCGTGAAGTGCGTGGCTTGGTACGACAACGAGTGGGGGTATTCGAGTCGTCTCGTCGATCTGTGCCAGATGGTGCTGTAGGCGTGGCCTGGAGCGTCCCGAAAGGAGGAGTCGCGTGATGAAGCGGTCGCTGACCGACTATCCGCTGGCCGGCAAGCGCGTGCTCGTGCGGGTCGACTTCAACGTCCCGCTGGCCGTGAGCGGCGTGGCGGACGACACGCGCGTGCTCGCCGCGTTGCCGACTATCGAGTACCTGCTCGGTCAGGGCTGCTCGCTCGTCCTCGCCTCCCACCTCGGCAGGCCGAAGGGCAAGGTCGTCGAGGAGCTGCGCATGGCGCCCGTGGCACATCGTTTGGCCGAACTGCTCGGCCGGCCGGTGAAGACCGCCGCGGACTGCGTCGGTCCGGCGGTCGAGGAGACCGCCCGCGCTATGGCGCCCGGGGATGTGCTCCTGCTCGAGAACTTACGCTTCCACGCCGAGGAGACGGCCAACGACGAGGCCTTCGCGCGCCGGCTGGCGAGTCTTGCGGAGGTCTACGTCAACGATGCCTTCGGCACGGCGCATCGGGCCCATGCGTCAACCGAGGGCGTGACGCACTTCCTGCCGGCCGTCGCCGGGCTGCTCATGACGGCCGAGCTCGCGAGTCTGGAGCGCCTGCTGCGCGAACCGCGACGGCCGTTCGTGGTGGTGCTGGGCGGCCTCAAGGTGTCGGACAAGATCGCGCTCATCGAGAGCATGGTGCGCTCCGCCGACGCGATCCTCATCGGCGGCGCCATGGCCAACGCCTTTCTCAAGGCGAAGGGTCATGAGATCGGCCGCTCCAAGGGAGACGGCGATCAGGTGGGCGTGGCCGTCGAGGCGCTGGCCGCCGCCGAGCGGAGCGGCTGCGAGCTCCTGCTGCCCGTGGACGTAGTGGTAGCGCCCAATCCGGAGGCGGCGGTCTCGGCATCCGTCGTGGCCGCCGACGCCATCCCCGCCGACGCCATGGCGCTCGATGTGGGCCCACGGACGGCGGAGGCGTACCGGCAGAAGCTGCTAACCGCCGGCACGGTGTACTGGAACGGGCCCATGGGCCTCTTCGAGTGCGACGCCTTCGCGGCCGGTACGCGCGCCGTCGGCGGTGCTCTCGCCGAGAGCGCCGCCGTCACCGTAGCCGGCGGCGGCGACACGGTGGCCGCCGTCAAAGCGTTCGGCCTGGGAGACCGCTTGACGCACGTGAGCACGGGCGGCGGCGCCTCCATGGAACTCCTCGAGGGGCGCGTGCTGCCCGGCGTCGCGGCGCTCCTCGACGCCGAGCCGGGCGCGGTGCGCAGGCCGCTGCTGGCCGGCAACTGGAAGATGTTCAAGACGCGCGCCGAGACTGCGGCCTACTTGGAGGCGTTCCTGCCGTTGGTCGCGGACGTACGGGAGCGCGACATCTTGTTGTGTCCGCCGTTCACCGCCCTGGCGACTGCGCTGGACGCGACGCGCGGTACCGCCGTGGCGGTCGGCGCTCAGACGATGGCGGCGCGCGACGAGGGCGCCTTCACCGGTGAGGTGAGCCCCGCCATGCTGCTGGAGCTGGGCGTGACGAGTGTCATTCTCGGTCACTCGGAGCGTCGCGCCATGTTTGCGGAGACGGACGAGGCCCTGGCCGCCAAGGTGCGCGCCGCCCTGGACAAAGGCATGCAAGCCGTCCTCTGTGTGGGCGAGACGCTGGCCGAGCGCGAGGCCGGCGAGACGGAGGCGAGAATCCGTCACCAGCTCGAGGCCGATCTCGCCGGCGTGGAGCGCCGCGAGCTGCCCGCCGTGACGATCGCCTACGAGCCAATCTGGGCGATCGGCACGGGACGCACGGCGACGCCGGAGCAGGCGCAGGAGACGATCGCGTTCATCCGCAGCAGCCTGCGCGCCGTCTTCGGCGAGGCGGCCGACGCGACGCGGGTGCTCTACGGCGGCAGCGTCAACGCCGCCACCATCGACAGCCTCATGGCGCAGCCGGATGTCGACGGCGTCCTTGTCGGCGGCGCGAGCTTGGACCCGCGGGAGTTTGCGCGCATCGTGCGCTTCGTGGAGCCGGCGTGACGGGCTCCGGCGCCGCCGGGGACCCGAGCTTGTCGCCGACGGGGCGCCTCCACCGGCCGGTGGTGCTCGCCGTGCTGGACGGGTGGGGTGTGGCGCCGCCCGGTCCCGGCAACGCCGTCAGCCTGGCGCGCACGCCGGTCTTCGACCGGCTCATGGCGGACTACCCGCACGGCACGCTGGATGCCTCCGGAGCTGCCGTCGGCCTGCCGCCGGGCCAGATGGGCAACTCCGAGGTCGGCCACTTGAACATCGGCGCCGGACGCGTCGTCTATCAGGACCTGACGCGCATCAGCAAGGCGATCGAGGACGGCGACTTCTTTAAGAATCGCGTCCTAGGCCAGGCGTGCGCCAAGGCTGCCGGCAGGGCGAGTACGCTGCACCTCATGGGACTGGTCTCGGCCGGCGGCGTGCACAGCGACCTGGGCCACCTGGCCGCCTGCCTGGAACTCGCCGCGCGAGAGCGCGTCGCCGACGTCGTCGTACACGCCTTCCTCGACGGACGCGACACGCTGCCGCGCAGCGCCAAAGGCTACTTGGCCGAGGTGCAGGCGGTCATGGACCGCCTCGGCCTCGGCCGCTTCGGCGTCGTCAGCGGCCGCTACTACGCCATGGATCGCGATACTCGCTGGGAGCGCACGGCGCTCGCCTACAACGCCCTCGTCTACGGTGAGGGATTCGCCGCCGCGGACGCGCAGAGCGCCGTCGAGGCCGGCTATCGGCGCGGCGAGGACGACGAGTTCGTGCGGCCGACCGTCGTCGCCCCCGAGCTGGCGCCGCGTGTCAAGGACGGCGACGTCTGCATCTTCTTCAACTTCAGGCCGGATCGGGCGCGTCAACTCACGCGCGCCTTCTTCGAGCGCGAGTTCGCCGACTTCGACCGCGGCCCCCACCCGCCGCGTGTCGACTTCGTCACGATGACCGAGTACAAGCGCGAGTTCCCACTGCCGGTCGCCTTTCCGCCCGAGCACCCGACACACGTCCTGGCCGAGGTGCTCGCCGAGCGCGGCCTGCGTCAGCTCCACATCGCCGAGACCGAGAAATACGCGCACGTGACCTTCTTCTTCAACGGCGGCGTCGAGGCCGCGGTCCCGGGTGAAGAACGCGTCTTGGTGCCGAGCCCGCGCGACGTCGCGACCTATGATCTCAAGCCGGAGATGAGCGCTCGCGAAGTGACCGACGAGCTTGTCGCGCGGCTTGAGAGCGGTCGCTTCGACTTCGTCGTCGTGAACTACGCGAACGCCGACATGGTCGGCCATACCGGCGTCATCCCGGCTGCGGTCAAGGCGATTGAGACGGTCGACGAGTGCCTCGGCCGTGTGGTCGCCGCCACGCTGACGCAGGGCGGCGCCTGCCTCATCACGTCCGATCACGGCAATGCCGATACCATGCTCGAGGCCGGCGGCAGCGCCAACACGGCGCACAGCACGAACGCGGTCCCCTTCATCGCGACCGTGCACGGCGCCGCGGTGGTGACGGGCGGCCGGCTCTGCGACCTGGCGCCGACCGTCCTCGGCCTGCTCGGCATTCCGCGGCCGGCCGAGATGACCGGCGACGCGCTCTTGGCGCCGGTCAAGTGAATCATTTGTACTCACGCCTGTATTAGATGTATTCTCAGCCCACGTCGCCGCACTAAGAGGAGGAACCTACGTGCTTAACGGCATTCTCGTTGCGCTCCATCTCATCGTCTGCATCGCTCTGATCGGCCTCATCCTCCTTCATTCCGGCAAGGACTCCGGCATGGCCAGCGTCACCGGTTTCTCGTTCGCCTCATCGGCGAGCGTGATGGAGCGAAACCTGACGCGCTACACGATCATCACTGGGGTCGCGTTCTTCGTGACGACGCTGCTGCTCGTCTGGCGTATCGGGTAACCGGCCGCCACCGGCAGGGCCTTCCGATTCGCCGTGGAACCTAGCGCTGAGACGCACCAACAGGTCTCTCTCTAGGGAGGGGAGGTAGCGCATCGAGACGACGTGGGGCACCAATCCCCCGGGGCGCGGCTCGGCCGATCGCACGGGGATTCACTGCGAGGAGTAGGAGGGCAAAATTGACCAAGACACGTAGGACCAAGTGGCGCGTCCTCGTCCTGGCGGGCGCCGCTACGATTGCCGGTGCGCTGGCTTTGGGCGCCTGCGGCGGCGGAGATAGCGACACATCGTCGTCGCCGACCAGCGAGACGCCGAAAGCCGGCGGCACGTACAACTACGCGCTCTCCGCCAACCCGGTTTCGATCGAGCCGCTGAACGCCCAAGAGACCGAGGGCATGCAGGTCGCGCACCAGGTCTTCCAAGGGCTCGCCAAGTACGAGATGAACGACGCCGGCGAGATGGTCGCCGTGCCGGACATCGCGGAAGAGTGGTCGACCACCGACTCGATCACCTGGACCTTCAAGCTCAAGCAGGGCGTCATGTTCCAGGCGCCCGTCAGCCGTGAGGTAAAGGCGCAGGACTTCGTCGACTCCTGGACGCGTGTCACGGACCGGAAGAACCAGTCGTACGTCTCCTACATCCTCGCGCCGGTTGAGGGTTGCGACGACGGCGGCTATCAGGTCGACACCAAGAAGGGCCTCACCGGCGTCAAGGCAGTGGACGACTACACCCTCGAGGTGAAACTGCGCTACACCTTCGCCGAGTTTGCGCAGACGCTCGGCCACACCGTCGCGGCCGCGACGCCCGTCGAGTACATCGAGAAGGTCGGCGACAAGGAGTTCGACCGCAAGCCGATCGGCACCGGCCCATACATGGTCGAGTCCTGGAAGGACAACCAGTCCGTGGAGCTCGTCAAGAACCCGGACTACTGGGACAAGGACAACGCCGGTTACGTGGATCGCATCCACATGCCCATCATTCTTGAGCCCAACACGCAGTGGCTGGAGTTCCAGAAAGGCACGATTGACTACAGCGTCGTACCGTCGGAGCAGGTCAGCGTGGCAGAGGCACACCCAAACGTGAAGAGCGGTGAATGGAGCGCCAACCGCTGGCCGGCTCTCTCCATCTACTTCGTCGGCATGAACATGACCGACCCGGTGTTGAGGGACGACCTCGAGTTGCGGAAAGCACTGATTGAATCGGCTAATGCCCAGGCCGTCATCGATCAGGTCTGGCAGGGAGTCCACAAGCCCGCGACCGGCATCGTGCCGGAGGGTATCCCAGGCTACGTGGCCGGCCAGTCGCCGTATTCCTACAGCCCGGAAGACGCCAAGGCGATTATCGCCGGCATGAGTGACGTTCCCGACCTCAGTTTCTGGTACAACACGGACTCCGACCACCAGAAAATCGCCGAGGTTCTCCAGGCCGGATGGAAGGACGCGGGCGTCGAGGTCAAACTCAGCAACTTCGAGTGGGGTACTTTCCTCGACAAGCTCTCCAAGGGCAACCAGGACAGCGGCAGCCAGCTCTTCCGTATGGGCTGGATCGCCGACTACCCGTCCATGGACAACTTCCTCTACCCGCTCTTCCAGTCGGACCAGGCCCGCACCGGCAGCTACACCTTCTACGCCAACGACACGGTGGACGACTTCCTCATCGAGGCGCGCCAGACCGTGGACACCGAGGCCCGCCACGCCCTGTACGCGCAGGCGGAGAAGCAAATCCTGACGGATGCTCCGGCCATCCCGCTCTACTACTACCGTGACTTCCGCGTCACCAACAATCGCATCGGCGGCTTCGTCCACAACCCGATGGGATTCACCGACATGTGGACTGTCTGGGTGAAGTAGAACCCGTACTCGCGCCGCCGTCGCCGCTGGCGGCGGCGGCGCGGTCGTGAGGCGGCGGCCTGCGCCCGGCGCGGAGCGGGCCGCCGCCTTGTCGACGAATCGGCTTCCTCGCGAGGCCGGTGAGCGGAGACGGTAGAGCAACTCAATGATCACCTACATCGTCAGGCGCATCTTCCAGCTCGTCATCGTGCTGCTGGGTGTGAGCCTGATCACCTTCCTCATCATGTTCGCGATCCCGGGCGACCCGGCGCAGCTCCTGGCCGGGAAGAACGCCACGCCGGAGCGCATCGCCGAGATCTCGGCCCAGCTCGGCCTGGACCAGCCGCTGTACGTCCAGTACTTCCGCTTCCTCGAACGGCTGCTCAGCGGCGATTTGGGCGAGTCGTGGGCGCTCCAGGTTCCCGTGATCGATCTGATCAAGGAGTACGCGCCCTACACCATCCAGCTCGCCGTCGCCGCCGTGCTGATCGAACTGCTGGGCATCCCGCTGGGCATCTACTCCGCCATGCGTCAGTACACGTTCTGGGACACGGCGCTCACCACGGCGGCCCTCATCATCTGGGGCATCCCCGTCTTCGTGCTGGGCGTCTTCATGCAGTGGTTCTTCTCGCTGCAGATCCAGCAATGGACCGGTATCGACGTCTTCCCGCTCACCGGGGCCGGCGACATGATGCTGGGCATCCTGCCCGGATCGTGGGAGAGTCTGCGGCGGCTCATCCTCCCGGCGGTGACGCTCGGTCTTATCGAGGTCGCCTACATCTCGTATATGCAGCGCGCCTCGATGCTCGAGGTCATCCGCGCGGATTACGTGCGCACGGCGCGGGCCAAGGGCCTCTCGGAGCGGCAGGTGATCAAGCGTCACGCCTTCAAGAACGCCGTGATCCCCGTCATGACCATCGCCGGCATCGACCTCGGCGTCCTCATGGGTGGGGCGATCCTCACGGAGACCGTCTTCAATCGCCCCGGCATCGGTCTGATGATCTACCACGCCATCGGCGCCCGCGACCTACCGGTCGTGGCCGGCGGCGTGCTCTTCGCGACGGTCGTCTTCGTCGTCGCCAACCTCTTCGTCGACATCGGCTACGCCCTCGTCGACCCGCGCATCAGGCTGGAGGCGTAGTGCCGGCGGACGGGTTCGAGCAGCCGAAGCGCGCTGAGGACGTCGTCACGCCGCTCGACGGCGTCCACGGCACCTTTCTCGACGGTGTGCCGGACGATACCGGCACGGCGGCCATCGAGGGCTACGTCGAGGCGGCGCGCAAGCCGGAGGGCTTCCGCGCCGAGACCTGGCGCCGGCTCAAGCGCAACAGGCTGGCCATCGTCGGGCTCTGCATCATCGCCGTGTTCGCCGTCCTCGGCATCGCCGAGGAGATCGCCTATGTTACCGGCATCGGCAGCGGCGAGCCGGGCAGCGGCTACCTCGCGCCCTACGATCCCAACGCCGTGAACTACACGCTCTCGCCGCAGGGCAAGGGGTCGCCGCCCTCGTGGTCGCACCCGTTCGGCACGGACTATCTCGGTCGCGACATCCTCTCGCGCACGCTCGTCGCGACACGCATCTCGATGCTCGTCGGCATCATCGCCGTCGCCATCGCGCTGACCATCGGTCTCATCCTCGGGCCGATCTCCGGCTACTACGGCGGCTGGCTCGGGGCGGTGATCATGCGCGCCGCGGACATCTTCTTCGCCTTCCCGTACATCCTCTTCGTGCTGCTCTTCATGACCGTCCTGGGGCCGGGTCTATGGAACGTGTTCATCGCCATCGGCGTCCTCGGCTGGGCGACGTACGCCCGCCTCAACCGCGGCTCGGTGCTCAGCGTGAAGGCGATGGAGTTCGTCGAGGCGGCACGCGCCCTCGGCGCCAGCGATCTGCGCGTGATCTTCAGGCACGTCCTGCCCAACACGATGGCGCCCATCTACGTCGCCGTGGCGATGGGCATCGGCGGCGCCATCGTCACCGAGGCGGCGCTCAGCTTTCTCGGCATCGGTATTCAGCCTCCGGACGCGTCGTGGGGCAAGATGATCGCCGACTATCTCTCCTACATGTGGGCCGGGAGCTGGTGGATGGTCACCTTCCCGAGCATCTTCCTCACGGTGACCGTGTTCGGCTTCATCTCGTTCGGCAACGGCTTGCGCGACGCCACGGACCCGAAGCTCAAGGAGTAGCCGTGCCGAATCGCACGCTCGAGGTCAAGGACCTCTCGACGCACTTCTTCACCCAGGCCGGGGTGGTGAAGGCGGTCAACGGCGTCAGCTTCGGCGTCGACTCCTGCAAGACGTTGTGCATCGTCGGAGAGTCCGGCTCGGGCAAGACGGTGGCGGCGCTCTCGCTGATGCGCCTCGTGCCCGACCCGCCGGGAAAAATCGTCGCCGGCTCGATCATGCTGGGCGAGCGCGATTTGCGTGCCTTGAGCGATGCCGAGATGCGCCGCGTGCGCGGCAACGACATCGCCCTGATCTTCCAGGACCCGATGACCAGCCTCAACCCGGTCGTGAAGGTCGGCAAGCAGGTCGCCGAGTCGATCGTGATGCATCAGGGCAAAGACAAGGCCGAGGCGCTCAGAATGGCGATCGAGCTCTTGGATCGCGTCGGCATCCCGGATGCGGCGGCGCGGGCCAATCAGTATCCGTTCGAGTTCTCCGGCGGCATGCGCCAGCGCGTGATGATCGCCATGGCGATCAGCTGCAACCCCGACGTGCTCATCGCCGACGAGCCGACGACGGCTCTCGACGTCACCATTCAGGCGCAGATCATGGACGTCATTCGCGACCTTCAGACGACCTGCAATTCGTGCGTGATCTTCATCACGCACGATCTGGCCGTGGTCGCCGAGATCGCGGACGACGTGATGGTGATGTACGGCGGGCGCACAGTCGAGTACGGCGGCGTGGACGAGATCTTCTACAACCCGCATCACCCGTACACGTGGGGCCTGCTCGGCTCGCTGCCCCGCCTGGACTGCAAGACGCGCCTGACGCCGATCGCCGGGCAGCCGCCGAACCTCATCACGTTGCCGCGCGGCTGTCCGTTCTCGATGCGCTGCAAGTACGTGCGCCGCGAGTGTCGCGACCAGTGGCCCGAGCTCGAGATCGTCGGGCCGGACCACGGGGTCAACTGCTGGATCCCGGTGGATGAGCGCCGCCAGTTGCGCGCCGAGCTGGACTACATCACCAGCGTCTGCGTTTCGGATGTGATCACGTGAGTCTGCTCGAGGTGCGCGGTCTGAAGACGCACTTCCCGATCAAGTCGGGCATCCTCAAGCGCACGACCGGTCAGGTGTACGCGGTCGACGGCGTGAGCTTCACGGTGGAGGCGGGGGAGACCCTCGGGCTGGTCGGCGAGAGCGGCTGCGGCAAGTCGACCACGGGCCGCGCCATCTTGCGCCTCATCGAACCGACGGCGGGCGAGGTCACCTTCGAGGGCGTGGACGTGCGCGCCGCCTCACGCGTGCAGATGCAGAAGCTGCGGCGCGACATGCAGATCATCTTCCAGGATCCTTACACCTCGCTCGACCCGCGCCGGCGTGTGCGCAGCATCGTCGGAGAGCCACTGGACATCCACAAGGTCGGCACGCCGGCTGAGCGCCGCGCCAGGGTCCAGGAACTGCTCGAGATCGTCGGGCTGAACGCCGAGCACGCCGAGCGGTACCCGCACGAGTTCTCGGGCGGGCAGCGCCAGCGCATCGGCATCGCGCGCGCCTTGGCCTTGCACCCCAAGCTGATCATCTGCGACGAGCCGGTGAGCGCGCTGGACGTCTCAATTCGCGCTCAGGTCGTCAATCTGCTCAAGGACCTGCAGGACGAGTTCGGCCTGACGTACCTCTTCATCGCCCACGATCTCTCGCTCGTCAAGCACGCCTCCGACCGGGTGGCGGTGATGTATCTCGGCAAGATCGTCGAGATCTCGGAGAGCACGGTGCTCTACGAGCGGCCTCAGCATCCCTACACGGAGGCGCTGCTCTCGGCCGTTCCGCTCCCCGACCCGGAGAAGGAGCGGTCGCGCCGGCGCATCATCCTCGAGGGTGACGTGCCCAGCCCCGCGAATCCACCTCAAGGCTGTGTGTTTCACCCTCGCTGCAGCCGCGCCGGTGACATCTGCAAGACGAAGATGCCGGTGCTCGCCGGAACCGGCGGCGACGCCGGCGAGCACCATCAGGTCGCCTGCTACTACCCGGCGCGGTTCGACGGCGGCAAGCGGAGGGTCGACGACTCGCCGTTTGTCGCCGAGCCCGCCGCGGAGTAGGTCTTCCCCCGTGGGCGCGGTGCAGCGCTTCCTCGTGCTGGCCGGAGGGCTGTGCCTCCTCTGCGCCTTGAGCCTCGGGGCGCTCGCCTGTGGCGCCGCCGGCCCCTCGCCATCGGCGTCGTCCAGCCCCGTGAGCGACGTGGTGGCGCGCGTCGACGGCGACGTCGTCACGCGAGCCGACGTCGATGCGGTGCGCGCCGAGCGGCGGCTGGCCGGAGAGGACGACGCCGAGGCGGCGGCGCGCGACGAGGCCGTCCGCCGCCTGCTCGTGCGCCGCGAGGCCGCAGGGCTCGGGGTCAGCGTACCGGAGGCGGACGTGGAGCAGCGGCTCCAGGCGCTCGAGGAGCGTCTCGGCGGAGCCGAGGGCCTCGCGGCGGCGCTGGAGGCGGCGCAGATGGGCGAGGAGCAGCTCACCGAGGTCACACGCTACAGCTTGCTCGAGACGGCGTTGCAGGACCGGATGTTCGCCGGTCTCAGCGTGAGCGCGGCGGAGGTGCGCCGCTTCTACGTCGAGAAGCGCGACGAGCTCTTCACGCGCCCGGCCCGCATACGCCTGCGGGCGATCACCGTCCCCAGCGAGCGCCTCGCCGAGGTCCTCGCCGCGGAGATCGAGACGGGGGCTTCGTTCGCCGAGGTGGCGCGGCGGGCGAGCATCGACCGCGAGACTCGCGAGAACGGCGGCGACCTCGGCTGGGTGACCATCGCGTCGCTGCCGGAGGTCGTGCGCGGCGCCGTCGCCTCGGTCCCGGCCGGCGGGCTGGCCGAGCCCGTGCGGTTCCTCGGCCGCTGGCAGCTCTACATGGTTCAGGCGCGGCGAGCGGAGAGCGTCGCGCCGTTGGCGGAAGCGGACGATGCGATCCGCGCCGAGCTCACGCGGCGCAAGCGCGCGGCGGCGCTCGAGACCTGGGCCGCCGAGGAACGTGAGCGCTCCGTCATAGAGTACGCAGAGTAGCGGCCGCGGCCATCGGCGCCGGCCGGTCCTGTGCGCCGGCGCTGATATACTGCCGGCACGTCGTCTACCTTGGAGGTCTCTCGGTGCGTAACGCCCTCATCGTCCTCCTCGCCGTTGCGCTGGTGCTCCTCGGCATCGGCGCGATTAGTCATTCCATGACGTTCGACATCAACTACGGGATCGGCTCCTACCGCAACGTGTCGGCCTTCTGGGTGGCCCTCGTCATCGCCGTCGTGTTTTTCGCCGCCGGTCTCGTAGCCGTCGTCCTGGCGCGTTCGTCCGGCTCCGCCGGCCGGCGCAAGGTCGAGACCGAGCTGCAGTCGGTGTACCAGCGGCTGCGTGAGGCCGAGGCGGCGCAGAAGCAGACCGCCATGCAGCTTGCCGAGTGCGAGCTGGCGCTCGACGAGGCACGCGCCGAGGCGCGCGGCCCGGCCCTGAGTGGATCTGTCGACGAAACCCCGGATTTCGGCGCCGGCGATCAGCCGGGCGCCGACTGAGCTCACAGGGGCGCCGCGTCCGTCCCCGTCCCGGCGTACACTGGGCGGGTGAGGCAGTCGTGACCGACCACATCTCTTGGGAGCTCGGCCCGGCCCCATACGCGGACGTGCGCGCGCTTGCTGCCGGGCTCGGCGTGAGCGAGGTGCTCGCGCAAGTCCTGGTGCGCCGGGGCTACACGGACCCGGCCGCGGCGCGGGCCTTTCTCCATCCGGACATGCTCGTTCACAACCCGTACGCCATGGCCGGTATGGCCGAGGCGCGCCGGCGCATCGACGCCGCGCTCAAACGGGGTGAGCCCATTGCGGTGTACGGCGACTACGACGTGGACGGCGTCAGCGCCACGCACCTCCTCGTGCGCGTGCTGCGCGAACTCGGCGCGGATGTTCGCTGGCGCCTGCCCAACCGCTTCAGCGACGGTTACGGCGTGTCGGCGGCCGCCGTCGACCAACTCGCCGCGGACGGCGTCAAACTGCTCATCACGGTGGACTGCGGCATCACGGCCGTGGCCGAGGTGGCGCGCGCCCAGGCCCTCGGCATGGACGTGATCGTCACCGATCATCACGAGACCGAGGGCGAGCTCCCGTCCTGTGTGGTGCTCGCGCCCAAGATCGCCGGCTACCCGTTTCCGCATCTCGCCGGCGTCGGTGTGGCGTTCAAGCTGGCGCACGCGCTCCTTGAAGAGCCGACCGCGCCGCTCGTCGAGATACCGCTCGCGCTGCGCGCCCACACGGACGTGCTCGCCCTCGGCACGATCGCCGACATGGTGCCGCTGGTCGGCGAGAACCGCGTCTTCGCCGCCATCGGCCTCGGGCGTCTGAAGAGCTCCCCGTCGCCGGGTCTGGCGGCGCTCATGGAGGTGGCCGGCGTTGAGGGGCGCTCACTGAGCGCCGGCAGCGTCGGTTTTCGGCTCGCTCCGCGCCTGAACGCCGCCGGCCGGCTGGAAGACGCCTCGCTGGCGCTCGAGCTGCTCGGCAGCGAGAACCGGCAGACCGCGCTGCCGATGGCCCTGCGCCTCGACGAGCTCAACCGGGAGCGTCAGGGGATCGAGGCGGCGATGTTCGGCGAAGCGTGCGCCATGGTGCCGGAGCCGGCGCCGCCGGCACTCGTGCTCTCATCGTCGTCCTGGCACGAGGGCGTCGTGGGCATCGTCGCCTCGCGCGTGGCGGAGCGCTTCAACCGGCCCACCGTGCTCCTGAGCGAGGGCGACGAGGAAGCGAAGGGCTCGGGCCGGAGCATCGCGGGGTTCGATCTCCTGGCCGCGGTCGAGCGCAGTTCCGGCCGTCTCCTGGCGTTCGGCGGTCATCGTGCCGCCTGCGGCCTGCGGCTGTTGCGGCGCGACATCGACGCCTTTCGCCACGCCTTCACGGCGGTGGTGGCCGCCGAGCTGGGGTCGGCGCCGGCGCGCGTGCGCGATATCGACGCGCTGGTCGGCGGACACGAGCTCACGCTCGCCCTGGCGGACGAGCTCGAGCTGCTGGCGCCGCACGGCTTCGGCAATCGCAGCGTACAGTTGCTCGTGCGCGACGCCGAGCTCGTCGGCCCGCGCCTCACGCGCGGCGGACGGCACATGCAGTACAGGGTGCGCTCTCAGGGGGCCTCGTGTCAGGCCATCCACTTCAACTTCTCGGACACGGCCGCGCTCTCCGGACCCGGCCGTCACGACGTGGTGCTCGCCCTCACTAAGAACGAGTACAACGGCTCGGTGAGCGCGCAAGTCGAGGTCAAGGACCTGGTGCCGGCGGCTGCCGAACCGAGCGACTTCTGCCCGACGGGCTGTACGGCGGACTGCCGCCTCTGTCTGGCCGGCGGCGATCTGTGGCGCGTCGTGCTGGAGGAGAGCGACCCTGCGCGCGCCGTCGGCGGCGCGCCGCCGCGGGAAGACGGCGCGCCGGATCTCGGCGAGCGCCTCGTCGACCGCCGGGGCCGGGCGCCGGCGCCTGCGGTCGGCGCCCTCCTCGCCGGCGGGGAGCGGGTGCTCGTGCTCGTCGCCGAGCTGGCCCGCCGGCGCCCGGTGTTCGACTCGCCGGTTCTGCCGCGCGGCGGGGAAGAGGGCGCCATGTACCTGCACAGCAGCTGCCTCAGCCGCGCAGACCAGGCCGGCGAGGCGCGCCTGGTCGTCGCCGGCCAGGACCTGCTCGCCTGCGCCCGGGCGGCGCGCCTCACGGCCGCCGTCGGCGGTTTCGAGCACGTCGTCTTCGCCGACCCGCCGCTCACGCGAGCGTTGCTCGAGGCGGCGGCGGCCACCTGCCCCCAGGCCTGGCTGCACCTCGCCTGGGGCCGTTCGGAACTGGACTTCGCGCAGCAGATGCGCCAAGCTGAGTACGACCTTGAGGGCGGCGCCCGGCGCCTCTGGCGCGTGCTGAGCGCCGGCGACGGCGAGTTCTCCGACGAACTGGCGAGCGCGCTGCTCGCGGGGGGTCCCGCTCTTCCATCGCTGCCGGCGCTCGCCGCTGCGCTGCGTGTTCTGCGGGAGGCCGGCCTGGTCATCGTCGACGAGGCCACGTACGAGCTCGAACGGCCGGCCGTGAAGGTCGACATCAAACAGACCGAGAACTATCAAGCATGGCACAGACTGTTTCACAACCACGACTTCCTGCGGACCTGCCTAGCCCAGAAGCTCTGAGGCAGGTCCCGGAGCAGTACGCTCCGCTGCTGGACGACATCTTCGCTGCCGTCGCGCGCTACAACCCAGACGCGGACCGCGATCTCATCACGCGCGCCTTCGTGGCGGCGGCCATCCTGCACGAGCCACAAAGCCGCAAGAGCGGCGAGGCGTACATCCACCACCCGGTGGGCACGGCCCTCAACGCCGCCGAGCTCATGCTCGACTCCACGACCATCGCCGCCGCGCTGTTGCACGACGTCGTCGAAGACACGGGCACGCCGCTGAGCTGGATCCAAGAGCAGTTCGGCGACGAGATCGCCATGCTGGTGGACGGCGTGACGAAGCTCACCAAGATGCACTTCACCTCGCGGGAGGAGGAGCAGGCCGAGAACTACCGCAAGATGATCATCGCCATGGCGACGGACATCCGCGTCATCCTGATCAAGCTCTGCGACCGCCTGCACAACATGCACACGCTCTCCTATCTGGGCAAGCAGAAGCAGATCCAGAAGGCCAAGGAGACGCTCGAGGTCTACGCGCCGCTCGCCCACCGCCTCGGTATCCACAACCTCAAGTGGCAACTCGAGGACCTCGCCTTCGGGGCGCTCCATCCGCGCAAGTACGAGGAGATCCAGAAGTGGGTGGCGCAACGGCGCGCCGACCGCGAGGAGTACGTCGAGGAGGCGCAGAGCTACCTGCGCGAGGCGCTCGAGGCATCGGGCATTACGGCCGAGATTCGCGGTCGCGTGAAGCACTTCTACTCGATCTACATGAAGATGAGCCGCGGCGGCAAGGAGTTCAACGAGATCTTCGACCTCACCGGCATGCGCGTGCTGGTGGACTCCGTCAAGGACTGCTACGGCGCGGTGGGCATCATCCACTCGCTCTGGAAGCCCCTGCCCGGACGCTTCAAGGACTACATCGCCATGCCCAAGCTCAACCTCTACCAGTCGCTGCACACGACGGTGATCGGTCCCGGGGGCAAGCCGCTCGAGATTCAGATTCGCACCTACGACATGCATCAGACGGCAGAGTACGGCGTCGCCGCGCACTGGCTCTACAAGGAACGCGGCGAGCGCGATCAAGACAAGCTCGCGTGGCTTCATCAGATGATGGAGTGGCAGTCGGAGACGGGCGACGCCAAGGAGTTCATGGACACGCTGCGCGTCGACCTCTTCGAGGACGAGGTGTTCGTGTTCACGCCCAAGGGCGACGTCAAGAGCCTGGCTGCGGGCAGCACGCCGATCGACTTCGCCTTCGCCGTGCACACGGATGTCGGCAGCCACACGGTGGGCGCCAAGGTCAACGGCCGCATCGTGCCGCTGCACACGCGCCTCAACTCGGGCGACATGGTCGAGGTGATCACCAGTAAGTCGAGCCGCGGGCCGTCGCGCGACTGGCTGGACATCGTCGTCACGCCGCGCGCCCGGCAGAAGATCCGCCAGCACTTCCGCCGTGAGGAGCGCGAGGACTCGGAGCACTCCGGTCGCGATCTCCTGGTCGAGGTCCTGCGTCGGGAGGGGGTGGCGACGCAGAAGGTGCTCACCTCGAAGGTCTTCGCTCAGCTCTGCAAGGAGATCGGCTTCAACCGGCCCGAAGACCTCTACGCGGCCATCGGCTCCGGGCGCGTCGCGGTCAAGACGGTGGCCAACAAGGTGCTGCAGGTCTCCGGCACGATGAAGCCCGCCGAGGCGTCGGCGGACGTCATGCCCGTGCGCCAGCCTCAAGACTACGAGGAGCCGCAGGCGCTCTCGGGGGAGTTCGGCATCGCCGTCGAGGGCATGAGCGACATCATGGTGCGCATGGCCAAGTGCTGCAAGCCCATCCCCGGCGACGACATCGTGGGCTACATCTCGTTGGGTAAGGGCATCACCATCCACCGCCGCGACTGCAAGAACGCGCGTGCCCTGATGAAGAACCCGGAGCGGTTCATGACGGTTGCCTGGCGCGGCCTCGCCGGCACGTCCTTCCGGGTCGACGTCATGATCGAGGCCCTGGACAGGAACCACCTGCTCGAGGACGTCGCGCGCACGCTCTCGGAGTCGGGCGTGAACATCGTCGGCGGCAGCATGCAGACCATGCCGGACGGCGCCGTGCGCGACCGTTTCACGCTGCAGGTCGGCGACGTACGGCAGCTCGACAACATCCTCGCCAACATCCGCAGCATCCATACGGTCTACGACGCCTATCGCGTGGTCGGCAGCTAGGCTCGTGACGGTCGACCGCTCTCCGGGCGTCTGATACGCTCTCGCGCGGCAACGCCGAACGTCCGAGGTCCGATGTCCGCTCCGCTCCAAGTCTCCTCGCTGCCGCTCGGCCCGCTTCAGGCCAACTGCTTCCTCGTGATAGAGGGCCTCGCGGGCCTCGTCATCGACCCCGGAGACGAGGCCGGCGTCGTCATCGACGCCATGCTCGAGTACGGCGTCTCGCCGGCCGCCATCCTCATCACCCACGGTCACTTCGACCACATCGGCGGCGTCGCGCGTCTGGCGGCCCACTTCGAGGTGCCCGTCTACGCGGGCGCGGCCGACCTGGAGCAAATCTCCGGCGGCGGCCTGAGCGGCATGGCCGGGTACCGCATCGACCCAATCGGCGAAGTGCGCGCCTTAGAAGGGGAAGAGCAGCTCGATCTGCCGATCGCCGTCAGCGCGCTGCCCACGCCCGGTCACTCCCGTGGTTCGTACACATTTGCCATCGCGAACCACCTCTTCTGCGGTGACCTTCTCTTCCGCGGGAGCGTCGGGCGCACAGATCTCCCCGGCGGCGATATGGATGTGCTCCTGGCATCCATCGCCACGCTCATCCGCCGCTTTCCGCCGGAGACGGTCGTGCACTGCGGCCACGGCCCGGATACGTCGCTGGGTCGCGAGCTCGCCATGAATCCCTTCCTGGCGCCGCTGCGCCACGACCCCGCGCGCCACTGGTGAGCGCGATCAAAGCCCCCAAGGGGACGTATGACCTGCTGCCCGACGAGGCGGCGCAGCGCGACCAGATCCTGGCCGTCGCGGCGCGGCTCTTCTCCGCCTACGGCTACCGGCGTATCGTGACGCCTGAGTTCGAGGAGACCGGGCTTTTTCAGCGCGGTGTCGGCGAGGCGACGGACATCGTGCGCAAGGAGATGTATACGTTCGCCGACAAGGGCGGCCGCTCCATGACCCTGCGGCCGGAGGGCACGGCGCCTGTCTGTCGCGCCTACCTGGAGCACGGGCTGCACAAGTGGCCGCAGCCCGTGAAGCTCTGGTACTACTGCCCGATGTTCCGCTACGAGCGCCCGCAGGCCGGGCGCTTCCGCGAGCATTACCAAATCGGCGTGGAGGCGATCGGCTCGGCAGACCCGACCGTGGACGCCGAGGTTGTCGCCCTGCTGGCCGCGATCTACGCCGAACTCGGCGTCGAGGGCGTGCGCCTCAACATGAACAGCATGGGCGACGCGCGCTGTCGCCCCGCCTACGTGGAGAAGCTGCGCGATTACCTGCGCGAGCGCGAGGGCGAGCTCTGCGGCGACTGCCTGGCGCGCCTCGAGCTCAACCCGCTGCGCACCTTCGACTGCAAAGTGGCGTCCTGCCGCGCCGTGCTGGACGAGGCGCCGCGCATTGTCGATCACCTCTGCCCGGACTGCCACGAGCACTTCGAGGCGGTCTTGGCGCTGGTGCGCCGCGCCGGTCTCGAGCCGCACCTGGACTACCGTCTGGTGCGCGGCCTCGACTACTACACGCGCACCACCTTCGAGATCAGCTCGGACAAGCTCGGCGCGCAGAGCGGCGTGGGCGGCGGCGGCCGCTACGACGGCCTCATCGAGCAGCTCGGCGGCCCTTCAACACCGGGGGTCGGCTGGGGCAGCGGTCTGGAGCGCATCACGCAGGTGATGCGCTCCAGACCGCTGCCCGAGGCTCGTGCCGACGTCTTTGTGGCGGCCGCCTCAGAGCCGGGGCGCGCGCTCGCCTTCGGCCTCGCGCAAGATCTGCGTGCCGCCGGCTTCGCCGTCGAGATGGATCTCGCCGGCCGCAGCCTCAAGGGCCAGCTCAAGCACGCCGGGCGCCTGCGCGCCACGCTGGCGGTCATCGCCGGGCTGGACGAACTGGGGCCGGAGACCGTTCGCCTGCATGCGATGAGCGGCCGCGGCGAGGAGGATGTTTCCGTGAGCCGGCTCGTCGAGCTGGTGACCGATCGTCTGGGGGGGGATGGCTGATGCTGCGTGACGCGTATCCCGGCGAGCTGCGGTTCGCCGATGTCGGCCGCGAGGTGCGTCTGGCGGGCTGGGTCGCGCGCCGTCGCGACCATGGGCAGCTCATCTTCGTCGACCTGCGCGACCGCTCCGGCGTCGTGCAGCTCGTCTTCGACCCCTCGCTGGCCGCCGCGGCGCACGGCCTGGCCGAGCACATCCGTTCCGAGTACGTCCTGAGCGTTGCCGGTACCGTCGTGGCTCGTTCACCCGAGACCGTGAACCCGTCGTTGCCGAGCGGCGACGTCGAGGTCAAGGTGGAGGCGCTGGAGGTGCTGAACGTCTCGCGTACGCCGCCGTTCGAGGTTGAGGCGGCGATGGAGGTGGACGTCGACGAGACCCTGCGCCTCAAGTACCGCTATCTGGATCTGCGCCGGGCGCCGATGCTGGACAATCTGGTCAAGCGCCACCGCGCGGCGCAGGCGGCGCGCGCCTACCTCAACGAGCACGGCTTCGTCGAGGTCGAGACGCCGGATCTCACGCGCTCCTCGCCGGAGGGCGCCCGCGACTTCCTCGTCCCGTCGCGCCTGCAACCCCATCACTTCTACGCGCTGCCGCAATCGCCGCAGATGTTCAAGCAAATCCTCATGGTCGCCGGTCTGGACCGCTACTACCAGTTCGCGCGCTGCTTCCGCGACGAGGACCTGCGCTCGGACCGCCAGCCGGAACACACGCAGATCGACATCGAGATGTCGTTCATGGGCGCCGCCGAGATCCGTGTTCTCCTGGAGGGACTCCTTCAAGCGGTCTTCGTCGGGGTCGGCGAGGCGCCGCTCGAGGTGCCCCTGCCGGTGCTCTCCTACGACGACGCCATGCTGCGCTTCGGCTCGGACAAGCCCGACCTGCGTTACGACGTCGAGATCAGGGATCTCAGTCACGTGTTCGCGGCCAGCGAGTTCAAGGTGTTCCGCGAGGCGGTCGCGAGCGGCGGCGTGGTGCGCGCGCTGCGCGCGCCCGGCGGCGCCGCCCTCTCGCGCGCCCAGATCGACCGCCTCACCGAACTCGCCAAGGAGCACGGCGCCAAGGGCATGGCCTACGTGTACGTCGAGGAGGGCCGCGCCGTGCGCGGCCCGATCGTCAAGTTCCTCGGCGAGGAAGAGCAGCGGCGCCTGGTGGATGAGCTCGAGGCCGAGGCGGGCGACCTCATCGTCTTCGGCGCCGATCCGGCCGCTGCCGTCGCGCCGGTGCTCGGCGCGCTGCGCCTGGCGCTCATCGAGGTGCTCGCTCTGGCGCCGCGCCGGCGCTGGGCGCCGGCCTGGGTGGTCGAGTTCCCGCTCTTCGAACTCGACGCCGACTCCGGCGCCCTCACTTACGGCCACAATCCGTTCAGTCTGCCGACGGCCGAGTCCGCGCCGTACCTGGAGACCAGTCCCCTCGAGGTACGCGGGGCCCAGTACGACCTCGTGCTGAACGGCGTGGAGCTCGGCTCCGGCTCGTTGCGCAATCACGACGCCGCCCTGCAGCGGACCATCCTGCGCGCCCTCGGGCTCGACGACGAGCGCATCGAGGAATCGTTCGGCTGGTTCCTAGAGGCGCTCGAGTACGGCGCGCCGCCGCACGGCGGCATCGGCCTGGGCTTCGACCGCCTCGTCGCCTTGCTGGCCGGCGCGGAGTCCATCCGCGACGTGATCGCCTTCCCGAAGACCTCATCGGGCGCCGACCCGCTCACCGGGGCGCCCGGGCTCGTGACCGCCGCGCAGCTCAAGGAGTTGCGCATCCGTCTCGGCTGAAGGGAGCGCTCAAGCTTTCGCCCGGGGATGCCGAACCAGGACGTAAACTCGATGACACGTGCTTGGTGAATCAGGTGACGTTTGTTACGATGGCGCGGCTCGACCTTGTGCGTGACCTCGTGGCATTCTCGAGCCAACACGAACACATTGGGAGCTTGTCCGTCGGGCACTCCGTGGATGGTCCGAGAGAGCACCCACCTGCGAGAGCAGGTTCGAGAATAAAGCGAGCACGGCAAGGTGGAGCCTTAATCTAAGGGGATCTCATGGGGATGGTAGTGCGTAACCGCTCGTTTCTGCTCATGGCCGCCTTGATTCTCATCGCCGGGGGGCTGCTCTTCGGCGCCGTCGTCGCGATGCGCGTCGCCGCTGCGGGGGCCACGAACGCGGCCGGCGAGGCGGGAGCCACGAACAACTACGCGAGCAGTTACGGTCTCGGCAACACCCTCGCCATCGACGCCAAGTCCGCCCAGACGGCGGCCGAGGCGGCGCCCGTCATGATCAAGGTCACGAACGAGACGCCGGCCGTCGTCAAGGAAGCGCTTGAGGCCAAGTCGCCCTTCGTGATCTTCGTCTACTGCAGCGGCGCCTCCGTCGACGAGGAGATGCGCAGCTACTTCAACAGCGTCAAGTCGCAGTACTCGAATTCCGCCGAGTTCTTCTCTTTCGAGGTCGCCGACACCGCCAAGCTGGGCGACACGCTGGACCAGGCGCAGGTCAACGTCCACAACCCGCCGATCGTCATCATCGCCGACGGCGAGGGCGAGGTGCAGGAGATCTACACCGGCTGGGTCGGGCGCAAGGTGCTCGAACAGCGCCTCGCCGACGTCTTGCGCGAGTCGTAAGCCGGCCTCGGCGGGGCGGCTCGACCCCCGCGAGGCGTAGCACTCCAGAGCCTGTCGTCGCGAGCAAGCACCGAGTTGACGCGCTCCACGTGCGTGGTAGGATAATGCCGACCTCTACGGTCGGGATTAGACGGCCATCGCATCAGGAGCGCCATGCGCATCTCGTCACGCTGCGAATACGGCCTGCGGGCCATGGTCTACCTCGCGCGGCACGAGGAGGAAGAGAAGCCGGTGCCGCTCACCGAGATCGTCGCCCAAGAGGGCATCCCCGGTCCGTTTCTCGAACGCATTCTCGCGCAGCTTCGCGAGGGCGGCCTGGTCAGCACGACGCGCGGCGTGAGCGGCGGGTACCGGCTGGCGCGGGGTTCCGAGGCGATCGCCGTCGGTGAGATCGTCACGACGCTGGACGGCCCGCTGGAGCTGGCGGGCTGCGTGCCGGACGACACCGCCTGCGAGCGCTCCCACACGTGCGCCGCGCGTACCGTCTGGCGGCAGCTGGACACGGCCATCAGCGGCGCCCTCGACGGCATCACCCTTCGCGACCTCACGAAAGACCAGGAGACGAGATGAGGAGCGTGTACTTCGACCATGCGGCGACGACCCCGGTAGACTCGCGGGTCCTCGAGGCGATGCTCCCCTTCTTCAGCGAGCAGTACGGCAACCCCTCGGAACTACACCGCCTCGGCCGTGCGGCGCGTCAGGCGGTAGAGAGGGCGCGCGCTCAAGTGGCCGCCGGAATCGGCGCCGCGGAGAACGAGATCGTGTTCACGTCCGGCGGGACCGAGGCGGACAATCTGGCGCTGTTCGGGCCGCTGCAGCGCTTTGCGCCGGGGCACCTGATCGTCAGCGCCATCGAGCACGCCGCCGTGCTCGAGGCGGCGCGCGCCCTGAACCGCGCCGGCTGGGACGTCGACTACATCCCGGTGGACGCGCTCGGCACGATCGACGTGGCGGCCTACGCGGCCGCCTTCCGGCACGACACGCGGCTCGCCTCGGTGCACCTGGCGAACAACGTCGTGGGCACCGTGCAGCCCGTCGCCGAGCTGGCGCGTATCGCCCACGAGCACAACGCCCTCTTTCACACGGACGCCGTCCAGGTCGTGGGCGCCCTGCCCGTGCAGGTCGGCGAGCTGGGCGTCGATCTGCTCACGCTCTCCGGTCACAAGGTGTACGGCCCCAAGGGCAGCGGCGCGCTCTACGTCCGGCGGGGAGTACGCATGGCGGCCGCGGTGCACGGCGGTGGCCAGGAACGACGTCTGCGCTCGGGCACCGAGAACGTGCCCGGCATCGTCGGTCTGGGCGCCGCCGTCGAGCTGGCCGTCGCCTCGCAGGCCGAGACGAGCCCGCGCTTGCAGGCGCTCCGCGACCGCCTGATCGCCGGGGTGCTCGAGCGCGTTCCGGAGTGCCGTCTGCTCGGGCATCCGGTCGACCGTCTGCCCGGCAACGCGGCCTTCACCGTGCGCTACATCGAGGGCGAGTCGATGCTTCTGCAACTCGACGCGCAGGGCTTCATGGTCTCGAGCGGGTCGGCCTGCGCCTCCGGCTCGCTGGAGCCCTCGCACGTCATCATGGCTCTGGGTGTCGGGGCCGAGGAAGCGCACGGCAGCATTCGTCTCACGCTCGGCCGTCACTCCACGCAGGAAGAGGTCGACGCGTTCCTGGAGACGTTTCCCGCCGTCGTCGAGCGCCTGCGACTCATGAGTCCGCTGTACGTGAAGGGATGATGATGTACACCGATCTCGTCATGGATCACTTCAGCAACCCGCGCAACGTCGGGGAGATCGAGAACGCGGACGGCGTCGGGCAGATCGGCAACCCCGTGTGCGGCGACGTGATGCGCATCAGCATCAGGGTCGTCGACGACGTCATCGAGGACGTCAAGTTCAAGACGTTCGGGTGCGGGGCGGCGGTGGCGACGTCCAGCATGGTGACGGAGATGGTCAAGGGGAAGACGCTGGCCGAGGCGGGGGAGATCTCCAACAAGGCCGTGGCCGAGGCGCTCGGCGGCCTGCCGCCCAACAAGATGCACTGCTCCAACCTCGCCGCCGACGCGCTCCATCTGGCGATCGAGGAATACTTGGAGAAGAGCGGGCGCGGCGACGAAGTCGAGGGTGTGCTCGGCGGCCGCCCAAAAGCGCCAGAGCCCTCGTCGCACTAAGCGGCGGGGTCGACAGCGCCGTCGTGGCGCTGCGGCTCATCGGGGCTGGGCGCACGCTCGAGACGGCCATGGTGCGGCTGTGGCCGGGCGAGGACGAGCGAAGCTGCTGTTCGCCCGGCGCTTTGCAGCGCGCTCGCCGCGTGGCCGGCGCGCTGGGAGTGCCCTTTCATGTGCTGGACAACGTCGACGACTTCCGCGAGCACGTCGTCGACCCTTTCGTCGCCGGCTACCTGGCCGGCGACACGCCCAATCCGTGCGTCGCGTGCAACCCGCGACGGTTGGCGGCGCTGGTCGCCTTCGCCGACGAGCTGGGCCTGGCGCGCGTGGCCACGGGGCACTACGCGCGCATCCTCTGGCGAGAGGGCGAGCCGTACGTGGCTCGCGGCGCGGACCGGCGTAAGGACCAGAGCTACATGCTCTGGGCGGTGCCGCCGGCCGTGCTCGCGCGGCTCGAGTTCCCGCTTGGGGAGAGCAGCAAGGCCGAGGTTCGCGCCGCCGCGCTGGCCGCGGGCTTGCCGGTGGCGGCGCAGCCGGAGAGCCAGGAGGTCTGCTTCGCGACCGACGGCTACCGCCGCTTCCTCGTCGAGCGCGGCGTGGCGCCGAAGCGCGGCGCCGTGATCACGCGCGACGGGACGGCGCTCGGCGCGCACGATGGCCACTGGCGCTTCACGATCGGCCAGCGGCGTGGGCTGGGCGTCTCGGGACCGGCGCCGCTCTACGTGCTGGAGCGTCGCGCCGCCGCGAACGAAGTCGTGGTCGGCGGCGTCCAGGAGCTCGCCGTGACGAGCCTGCGCGTGCTGGATCTCGTGGATCGCGCCATCGGAGACGGCGGCGAGCTGGAAGTCCAGTTGCGCTACCGTTCGCCGGCCGTCGCCGTGGAGCGTCTCGAACGGCTCGGCGAGCGCGCCGCGCTCGTGCATCTGCGCCGGCCGTTCAGCGGCGTGGCCCCCGGCCAGTCCGCGGTCTTCTACCGCGGCGAGGTGGTCGTCGGGGGCGGGCGCATCGGTCCGCCGGCCGTTGCCGGAGAGTGAGTATGATAGTGTCTCGCGTACCCTTGGAGTCCGACGGAGTCGGGAAGGAGTAGAGCATGGAAGCCACACTCGCGCCGGTCGCGCTGACTTCCTCCGAGGTCCTGCGCTATGCCGCGGCCTTCTTCTTCGTCTTGGTGGCGCTGGCCATCGCGTACGCGCTCATCAAGGCGGCGAAGACCCTGGAGCGCGTCGACAAGGTCTTGGCGGACGTGGACGGCGAAGCCGTGCCTCTCATGAAGAAGGCGGGCGTCACGTTGGACGGCGTCAACGCCAACCTCAACAACGTCGACGACATCACAAAGGACGTCGCGCACATCACCGATCGCATCGACGGCATGGCGAACGTCATCGAGGGCGCCGTCTCCAAGCCGGCCCGCAAGGCCGCCGCCTTCAGCGCCGGCGTGCAGACGGCCGTCTCCAGCTTCATGCGCCGCGAGAAGGCGGACGCATCCGAGGAGAACGCCGAGGAGGCGTCGCCCTGGGCGGGCGCCGCGAAGGCCTCGGAAACCGCCGAGACCCCTGCGGAGCCGGCTGCCGCATCCGCTCCGGAAGCCGCTCCCGGCACCCCGACCGGCCCTGAGTTCGTGACGCCGTCCATGTCCGGCGAGCTCGCCGAAGAGACGACCCTGAGCTGGCCGGTCTCGGCCGCCTCGGCTGAGGGCGCGACGCCGCCCGCGCCGGGTTCGGGAGCGCGATGATGGGGTTCGCCACGAAGATCGCTTTCGGCGGTCTCGCGCTGGGAGCGGCGGTCGTTTACTACGTGCAGAAGCGCCACGTCGCCACGGGCGAGTCCTACGTGGACATCGTGAAGCAGCTCCCCTCGGTCGCGCGCCGCACGGCCGACGACGTCAGACGGCGTGCCACTCACGCCCTCGAGGAGGGCAAGGCCGCGGCTCGTGTGCGCGACGAGGAGCTGGCCAGGCAGCTTGAGGCTGCCCCGTCGCCGCCCGGCGGCACGACGTACCCCGGCATGTGAGAGGCAACCCGGGTGGCCGAGCGCATCAATCTCGACGTCGCCGCGTCGCTGAGCTCACTCTCGACGATCAGGAGAGTGCTCGGCGGTCTCGCCGCGCGTCTCGGGTTCTCGCTCGACGACATCGACGATCTCTACCTCAGCACTGAGGAAGTCATTCGCTGCGCTCTCGGCCACGAGTCGCCGGAGCGCCTGCGCCTCGAGATGCTCGTCTCCGACGACGGCCTGCGCATCGAGATGGGCGGCTTCTCCTCGAGTGAGCTGCGCGCCGAACTGCGCTGCGACGCGGCCGCTGCGGACGTTGTGGACCTGGCGTGCCTGCTGCGCAACACGGTCGACGAGGTGTGCGTCCAGGAGCAGGCCGGCGGCGCCTTCACCGTGGCGCTGGTGCGCGGGCACCGGAGTCTGCCGTGACGCCCGCGGACGACCAGCAACTGCCGGACGCGGAGTCCGGGAGGGACGAGGCGCACGCGCAGGAGGAGCTCGACGACGAGCTCGCGCCCGAGGCGCCGGTCGAACCCGCGGTCGTGGCCGCCCCTGCGGCGCGCGATTCTTTCGAGAAGATCGATCAGCACCTCCTGCGACGCTACCACCTGCACGGCGATCTCAAGGCTCGCGAAGAACTGATCACCATGTACATGCCGCTGGTGCGCTCGCTGGCGCGGCGCTACGCCTCGCGCGGCGAGCACTTCGACGATCTCGTGCAGGTCGGCGCTATCGGCCTCATCAAGGCGATCGACCGTTTCGACCTCTCGCGCGGGGTCGAGTTGACCACGTACGCGACGCCCAACATCGTCGGCGAGATCAAGCGGTACTTCCGCGACAAGGGCTGGTCTGTGCGCGTGCCGCGCGGCCTTCAGGAGCTCAACATCCGCGTCAACAAGATGATCGACGAGCTCACGCCCAAACTGCAGCGTTCGCCGACCATCGAGGAGATCGCCGCGGCGTCCAACGCCACCCCGGAGGAAGTGCTCGAGGCGCTGGAGTCGAGCCAGGCCTACAACTCGGTCTCACTGCAGGCATCGCCCACGAGCGATCCGGGCGACGACGAGTCGGCGCTGGTCGACTACCTGGGCGGCGACGAGAACGCCTACGACACGATGGAAGACCGTACGATGCTCGCCCCCGGCTTTGCGAAGCTGAGCGCCCGGGAGCGGTATATTCTTCACCTGCGCTTCTTCGAGGGGCTCACGCAGAGCCAGATCGCCGTGCGGGTCGGCATCTCGCAGATGCACGTCTCGCGGCTTATCCGGCGCGCGCTCGAGCAGCTTCGCGAGGAGATCGGTGAGCTGGACGCGCCGGCGAGCCCTCCCGCGCGGAGCATCCAGAATCAACGCTAGTGCCAGTTGACCATTCGACGACGTGAGGGTTCCGTGAAGGCTGCCGACATCCGCGACCTCTTCAGAGACTTCTTCGCCGCCCGCGGGCACGTCCCGGGCGAGGCGGCCAGCCTGGTGCCGGCGGGCGATACGAGCGTGCTCTTCACCACGGCGGGCATGCAGCAGTTCAAGCCCTACTACCTCGGCGTGGAGACGCCGCCGGCGGCGCGCATGACGACCTGCCAGCGCTGCTTCCGCACGTCGGACGTTGAGAACGTCGGCAAGACGGGGCGGCATCTCACCTTCTTCGAGATGCTGGGCAACTTCTCGTTCGGCGACTACTTCAAGGCGGAGGCCATCCAGTGGGCGCTCGAGTTCTCGGATGAGGTCGGCATCAGCCGCGATCGCATCTGGGTCTCCGTGTACGGCGGCGACGAGGTCGTCCCGGCGGACGACGAGGCGATCGAGATCTGGAAGAGCCACGACGTGCCGCCCGAGCGCATTATTCGCCTCGGGCGCGCCGACAACTTCTGGGGGCCGGCCGGCCCTACCGGGCCCTGCGGCCCGTGCTCTGAGCTCTACTTCGACCACGGGCCCGGCTACGGCTGCGGCCGCGCCTCCTGCGCCCCCGGCTGCGATTGCGACCGCTTCATGGAGTACTGGAACCTCGTCTTCGTCCAGTACGAGATGGACGCCGCCGGCACGCTCACGCCGCTGAGCGCGCCGAGCATCGACACCGGCATGGGGCTCGAGCGCATCGCCACGGTCACCCAGGGTGTGCTCGACGTGTACCAAACCGATCTGTTTGCCGGCCTCATCTCGGCCGGCAGCCGTCTCGCCGGCGTCTCTCCGGACGACTCCCTGGCCGCCACGCGCGCCTTGCGCGTGATGGCCGAGCACGCACGCGCCGCGGCGTTCCTCGTCATGGACGGCGTGCTGCCAGGCAACGACGGCCGCGACTACGTGCTGCGCCGCATTGTGCGGCGCGCCGTGCAGCAGGGAGTGGCGATCGGGCTCGAGAAGCCGTTCCTCGCCCAGCTCACCAATCAGGTCGTCGAGGAGATGGGCGCCGCGTACCCGCAGCTCGTCGCGGCGCGCCCCGAGATCGAGCGCGTCATCAGCGATGAGGAGACGCGCTTCCGGCGCACCCTGGACCAGGGCATGGGCATCCTCGAGGAGGCCCTGCGTCGCTCGCACGACATCGGCGCCGATCTCCCCGCGGAGATCGCCTTCGAGTTGCACGACACCTACGGCTTCCCGTTCGACCTCACGCGGGAGATCGCGGCCGAGTCCGGCATGAGCGTCGACGAGGCGCGCTTCGAGCACCTAATGGAGGAGCAGCGCCGGCGGGCGCGGGCAGCGCAGAAGGCCGCCGGCTCCGCGGAGCTGGACGAGGTCAACGACTTCCAGCGCCGCAACGCGCACGATCCCGTCTCGTTCGTCGGTTACGAGCGACTCGAGGTCTATACGGTGATTCGCGCCTGCGAGGCGCTGAGCGACGGGCGCGTCGCCGTGAAGCTCGCGGAGTCGCCGTTCTATCCCGAGGGCGGCGGCCAGATCGCCGACGCCGGCTGGGTGCACACCGAGTCCGGCAAGCTCGAGATCGACGAGGTGCTGCGCTTCGAGAGCGATCAGGTCATCGTGGCCCGTGCCGTGGAGGGCCAGGTGGTGGCCGGAGAGCGGGCCAAGGCGATGGTGAACGCCGTGCGGCGTCACCAGACGGCCTGCAATCACACGGCCACGCATCTTCTCCACAACGCGCTGCGCCTGGTGCTCGGCGACGACGTCCGCCAGGCGGGCTCGATGGTGCGTCCCGAACGCCTGCGCTTCGACTTCTTCGTGCGTCGCGCGCCGAGCGCGGAGGAGCTGCACCAGGTGGAGGAGCTCGTCAACCGGCGCATCGTGGAGAACCACGCCGTGCGCCCGTTTGTGACCACCAAGGAGTACGCCGCCGAGATCGGCGCGCTCGCCTTCTTCGAAGACAAGTACGGCGAGTTCGTCAGGGTGCTCGAGATCGACGACTTCAGTCGCGAACTCTGCGGCGGCACGCACGTCTCGTCCACATCGCAGATCGGCCTCTTCCGCATCACGGCCAGTCAGTCCGTCGGCGCCAACACGCGGCGCATCGAGGCGATCACTTCGGCCGCGGCGATCGAGCACTACCGCCGCCTCGAAACGGAGTGGACGGCGCTCGCCGACCGTCTCGGCGTGAAGGCAGACCGGCTTGTCGCGTCGGTCGACAAGCTGAAGACGCAGCTCGACGAGACCCAGGCCAAGCTCAAGGCGGCGGAGCAGGGGGGAGGGCGAAACGCCCTCGAGCCGCTGCTCGGCCGCCTCACGACCGTGGGCGACGTGCCGCTGGTGGCGGCCGCGCCGGAGGTGGAGAGCACGGCCGACCTGCTCGAGCTCGCCGACCTCGTGCACGCCCGGCATCCCGGCGCGATCGTGCTCCTCGGCGCGGCCGTCGACGGCAAGGCGGCGCTGGTGGCGTCCGCCGGCGACGCCGCCGTGGGCAGGGGCGTTCATGCCGGCGAGGTGCTCAAGGCCATGCTGCCCGCCGTGGAGGGCAAGGGCGGCGGCAAGCCCACCCTTGCCCGGGGCGGCGGCGCCAATCCGGCCGGCCTCGCGAGCGCGCTGGAGGCGGGCGTCGCGAAGGTGCGCGAGCTGCTGGGAGGCTAGTTGCGCATCGTCGCGCTCGACTACGGCGTCGCCCGCACCGGGGTCGCCATCTCCGATGAAACCGGGACGCTGGCGCGTCCCCTCTCGGTCGTCGAGCGGGTCGACACCGCACTGGGATTCACGACCTTGCTCGAGCTTCTCGCGCGCGAGGCCCCCGGAGAGATCGTCGTCGGGCTGCCCGTCTCGCTCGACGGCCGCGAGCACGAGCAAGCGCGGCGCGTGCGGGAGTTCGTCGGCAGGCTCACGGCGGCCGTCAGCCAGCCCATCTCGCTCTACGACGAGCGCTTCACCAGCAAACTCGCGGACCAGCGCGGCGGCAGTGCCGGGCGCGACGCCCGTGCCGCCGCGACGCTGCTCGAGGACTACCTGAGGTCGCGCGATGACTGACGAGCGCCACCCATCACCACCGCGGGCCGGTAGTCCGGCCGGCGGCGAGGGCGAGTGGTTCCGCTACGACCCCGGCGCGTCCCCTCACGGCGCCTCCGGCGGCGCGCCGCCGCGCCGGTCCAGGCGCAACGGCGAGCCGCGTCGTCGGCGCCGCGTCTTCGGCTACGTGCTCGTCGCGTGCCTCGCCTTCATTCTCGGTTTCGGCACGGGCTACGTGCGGGGCTACTTCACGGAGGGCGCCCTGGGCGCCGAGGTGAGCGTGAAGATCGTCAGCGGCGACTCGCTGAACGCCATCGCCACGAAGCTGCAAGAGGCCGGCGTGATCGAGCACGCGGGCGCTTTCATGCTGCGCGTCCAGGCGGACGGGCACGCGAGCGAACTCAAGCCGGGGACGTACGTCCTCACCGAGAACCTGCCCTACGATGAGCTCATCGCTATCTTGCTCGAGGGCCAGAAACCGGTGGTGGTGAAGGTCACCCTGCCGGAAGGCACGACGCTCGTGCAGTCCGCGGATCGCGTGGCGCGGGCCGTCACCGGCATCGAGGCGGACCAGTACGTGCGCGTGGCGCGCGACGATCCGCCCGCCTTCAAGCTTGGGGGCTACAAGCAAGGGACGACGCTCGAGGGCCTGCTGTTTCCCGCGACGTACGAGGTGACGCCGGCAATCAAGGCGGAGCCGTTCGTCGAGAAGCAACTCGCGGCCTTCGACGATGCGATGGGCCAGGTGAACATGACGCGCGCCCGCGAGGCGAACCTCACTGCCTACGACGTCGTGACCATCGCCTCGATGGTGGAGCGCGAGGCGCAAGTTGCGGCCGAGCGCGAGCTCGTGGCGGCCGTGATCTGGAATCGCCTGAGGGCGGGCATGCGCCTGCAGATAGACGCGACGATTCAGTACGCGCTGGGCGAGAACAAGCCGGTCTTGACGTACGACGACCTCAAGGTCGAGTCGCCGTACAATACGTACACCCACGACGGGCTCCCCCCGACGCCCATCGCCAACCCCGGTCTGGCGTCGCTGCGGGCCGCCGCGAACCCGGCCGATGTAGACTACTTGTACTATGTGGCACGCGCGGACGGTACAGGAAGGCACTATTTCTCGCGCACCTATGAGGAGTTCCTCGAGAACCAAGCCAAAGCGCAGCGCAACAGCCAGTAGCGCCGCGCCGCGTCGCGCGGCGCCCGAGGCAGGAGACTCGCGCGGCGCGGCTAATCTCGGGTTGCAGCCGCGCGAGCGTTCGTACGACGGTGTTCCAAGGGAGCAAACGACGATCTCAGGCAGCACACAAGTCATCGGCATCATCGGCGACCCCGTCGCCCACTCGCTTTCGCCGGCGCTCCACAACGCCGCCTTCGCCCATCTGGGGCTCAACATGGTCTACGTCCCGCTGCCCGTTCGCGCCGAGTCCGTGGGCGCCGCGGTCGCGGGGCTGGCGGCGCTCGGCTTCCGCGGCGCCAACGTCACCGTGCCGCACAAGAGCGCCGTCGTGCCGCACCTCTCGTGGCTCAACGACGACGCGCGTCACGTGCAGGCCGTCAACACGATCGTCGTCGAGGGATCGCGCCTGCTCGGCTACAACACGGATGTAAAGGGCGCGCGCATGGCCGTCGCCACGGCGATGAACGGCTCGCTGGCCGGCGTGCCGGCGCTCGTGCTGGGCGCCGGCGGCGCGGCGCGGGCCGTCGCCTTGGCGCTGGCCCAGCAAGGTGCGCGGCTGCTCGTCGTCAATCGCACCATGTCGGCCGCCGAAGCGCTCGCCGGCCTTATCGGCGCGGCCGTCCCCGGCGCCGTCTGCTGGCCTCTGGCGCTGGCCGAACTCGGCCCCGCGCACGTCGCCGCGCAGCGCCTGCTCGTCAACGCCACCACGCTCGGCCTGCAGGCAGATAGTAAAGTCCCTGCGTCGCTCGTCGATAACGTGTGCACCACGCACGTCGTGTTCGATGTCGTCTATGGCCGCGAGGGAACGGAGTTCCTGCGGCAGGCGCGAGCGCGGGGGGCGACAACCGTGGACGGGCGAGAGATGCTCGTCTGCCAGGCGGCCGCCGCCTTCGAGCTCTGGACCGGGCGGCAAGCGCCCGTCGACGTGATGCGGAGGGCGATTGCGCGCTGACGACGGAAGGAACGCGGACTTGACCACCGAGCTGTTCGAGACCGAAAAGGACGTGCAGGTCTTGGGTCTCGGGGCGTCGCTTGAGCTCGCCGCCTCGGGTCTCTTGCCGGGCGACGAGGCCGAGGCGTCTGCCCACGAAGTCGAGTCGCCAGTCGATTCCGAGTCCGTCACCATTGAGAAGCCGGACTACCGCGGCGTCACCACGGACGACGTCCTCGAGGGCTTCGGCGGCGGCCAGCGAGCCTCCAGTCTCCGCCTGGGCGACATCCTCAGGGGCATGGGCCTGGTTAGCGAAGAGCAAATCGTGGCCGCTCTCGAGGCGCAGAAGGAGACGCGCAAGCGTATCGGCCAGCTGCTCATCGAGAGCGGCGCCGTCAGCGAGCTCAACCTCACACGCGCCCTGGCCGCCAAGTTGGGCGTGCAGTTCTTGGATCTCACCGCGACGCCGCTTGATGCCTCCGCGGCGAACACGATGGACGACAAGATGGCGCGCCGCTACGGCGCCGTGCCGGTCCGCTTCCTGGACGACAACACGCTGCTCGTCGCCATGGTCGACCCGCAGAACCTGCTCGCCCTGCAAGATCTGGAGATCATCACCGGCTACTCCGTGCAGTCGGCCATCGCCAGCGAGGAAGACATCTACGGCGCCATCTCGCGCATCTACCGTGACCGCCCGGACGTCGACCTCAATGAAGACGAGGCGACGGACGAAGGCGCCGCCGTGGCCGACATCCGCGACGTCAACGACGAGGCGCCCATCGTGCGGCTTGTGAACGCCGTGCTGGCGCAAGCCGTCGACGACAACGCCAGCGACGTCCACTTCGAGCCGCAGGTCAAAGACCTCGCCGTGCGCTTGCGCGTGGACGGCGTGCTGCTGCACATCATGTCGATCCCGCGCCGCATGATGAGCGGCGTCACAAGCCGCCTCAAGATCATGGCCGACCTGGACATCGCCGAGCGGCGTGTCCCGCAAGACGGCCGCATCGGCCTCATGGTGGGCGGCAAGGCCATCGACATCCGCGTCGCCACATTGCCGACGGTGTACGGCGAGAAGGTCGTCATGCGCCTCCTCGACAAGAGCAACGTCATGCTCGACCTCGAGGAGCTCGGCTTCTCGGAGAAGGCGCTGCGACGCTTCCGCTCGTCGTTCACGAAGCCCTACGGCGCCATTTTGGTCACCGGGCCCACGGGCTCGGGCAAGTCGACGAGCCTCTACGCGGCACTCAATATCCTCAACTCGCCTGAGAAGAACATCATCACGGTGGAAGACCCTGTTGAGTACCGCCTCGCGGGCATCAACCAAGTGCAGGTCAACACGCGTACCGGCATGACCTTCGCGGCCGCATTGCGCTCCATCCTGCGCTGCGACCCGGACATCGTCATGATCGGGGAGATCCGCGACCGCGAGACGGCGCAAATCGCCGTGGAGTCGGCGCTCACCGGCCACCTCGTCCTGAGCACGCTGCACACCAACGACGCTCCGGGCGCCCTCTCGCGCCTCACGGAGATGGGCATCGAGCCGTTCCTCACTTCCTCGGCGGTTGACTGCGTCCTCGCTCAGCGCCTGGCGCGTCGGCTCTGCACACAGTGCAAGGAGCCCTACACGGCGACGCGTGAGATGTTGCGCAAGAACGACTTCCCGCAGGAGGTCTGGGAGCGCGACGACGTCGTGCTGTACCGGCCCAAGGGCTGCTCGCGCTGCAAGAACACCGGCTACAAAGGGCGGTTCGGCCTCTACGAGGTCATGCTCGTGAGCGAGGCCATCAGAAGGCTAACGGTCGAGCGCAAGAGTGCCGATGAGATCTCGCGAGTGGCGCGGGCGGAGGGCATGCTCAGTTTGCGCGAAGACGGCATAGAGAAGGTGCTCCAGGGCGTCACCTCCATCGAGGAGATTGCCCGGGTCATCATTTGAGACAAAGAAGGAAGGCGCAATGGACCTAGTCGACGTCCTTCTCGAGGTACTCGAGCGTGACGCAAGCGACCTGCATCTCACGGTCGGCTCGCCGCCGATCATCCGCGTCAACGGCGTGCTCGAGCGCCTGGATTACCCTCGGCTGAGCGCCACGGACACGCGCGAACTCATCTACAGCGTGCTCTCGCAGGATCAGCGCCAGCGGCTTGAGAACGAGTGGGAGATCGACTTCTCGTACTCGGTGCCGGGTAGGGCGCGGTTCCGCGTCAACGCCTTCTTCCAGCGCAACAGCTTGGGCGCGGCGTTCCGCCTCATCCCGGTAGACATCAAGCGTCTCGAAGAGCTCGCCTTGCCGCGCACCTTGCACGAACTCACCGGCAAGCCGCGCGGCTTCGTCGTCATCACGGGCCCTACGGGGTCGGGCAAGTCGACGACCCTGGCCGCCATGATCGACGAGATCAACGAGACGCGTGAAGAACACATCATGACGGTCGAGGATCCCATCGAGTTCCTCCACCGCCACAAGAAGTGCATGGTGAACCAGCGTGAGGTGGGCGCGGACACCAAGAGCTTCAACCGCGCCCTCAAGAGCGTGCTGCGGCAAGACCCGGACATCATCCTGGTCGGCGAGATGCGCGACACGGAGACGATGGCCACGGCGCTGACGGCGGCCGAGACGGGTCACTTGGTCTTCGCGACCCTGCACACCCAGGACGCGCCGCAGACCATCGACCGCATCATCGACGTCTTCCCGCCGCACCAGCAGGAGCAAATTCGCGTGCAGCTCTCCACCACGCTCATGGGCGTCTGTACGCAGCAGCTATTGCCAACTCGCGACGGCCGCGGCCGCGTGGTAGCCTGCGAGGTGCTCATCCCGACGCCGGCGGTCCGCAACCTGATTCGCGAAGGCAAAACGCACCAGATCTACTCCGTCATGCAGATGGGCTCGGCCTTCGGCATGCAGACCATGGATGCCGCGCTGGCCGACCTCGTGCGGCGCGGCGTCATCACGCGTGAGCTTGCGGTGCGCCGGTCCAGCGATCCGGCCGGCGTCGACAGACTCATCGGGCAGCCCGCGGCGATGGGCGCCTAGGAGGCCGTATGGGGACCTTTGCCTACAAAGCGCTCGACACCCGCGGCAGCGCCGCGACGGGGCAGATAGACGGCGACAGCAAGGCCGCCGCCGCGCAGACGCTGCGCAACCGTGGCCTCACCGTCATCGACCTCAACGAGGTCAAAAAGGGCCTCGGCCAAATCCAAATAGGCGGGCGTATCAAGCCCAAGGATCTCACTATCTTCTCGCGCCAGTTCGCGACCATGGTGAACTCAGGGCTCTCGATGCTCCGCTGCCTCTATATCCTCGAGGAGCAAACCGAGAACAAGAAGCTTGCCGCGGTTATCGGCCAGGTGCGGGCAGACGTGGAGGCCGGCATCTCGCTCTCGGACTCCCTCGAGAAGCACCCCAGGGTCTTCAACCGCCTCTACGTCAGCATGATCCGCGCCGGCGAGATTGGCGGTATCCTGGACATCGTGCTCAACCGGCTGGCGACGCAGTTGGAGAAGGAAGACAGCATCCGCCGCGCCGTCAAGTCGGCCATGGTCTATCCGATCGTCATCGGCACCTTCGCCATCATCGTGCTCGTCGGCATGGTCATGTTCCTCATCCCAATCTTCGCCGATATGTACAAAGAGCTTGGCGACGCGCAGTTGCCGCTCCTGACACGCATCATGGTCGGCTTCTCGGATCTGCTCCGCAGCTGGTGGGGCCTTCTCATCTTGGTCGCCGTCATTGCCCTGGTCTGGGGAATACGCAGGCTCAAGCACACGGAGAAGGGCCGCCTGGTGTGGGACCGCTTCAAGCTGCGCGTCCCTATGGGTATCGGCCAAATCGTGCGCAAGCTGGCCATCGCCCGCTTCTCGCGCACGCTCGGCACGCTCATCTCCTCCGGCGTGCCTATCTTGCAGGCCATCGAGATCACCGGTCAGGCTGCGGGCAACGTCGTCATCGAGAACGCCATGAAGTCGGTGCAGGTGAGCGTCAAGGAGGGCGCCACCATCACCGAGCCGCTCGAGAAGGAGAAGGTCTTCCCAGCGATGGTCACGCAGATGATCGCCGTCGGTGAGGAGACGGGCTCCCTCGACGCCATGCTCAGTAAAATCGCCGACTTCTACGAGGACGAGGTCAACGCCAGCATCAAGTCGCTCACCTCGGTCATCGAGCCAATCCTCATGTTGTTCGTCGGCGCCATTGTGGGCGTGGTCGTCATCTCGATGTACCTGCCGATCTTCAACATGATGAACATCGTCAAGTAGCACAACTCGGGCGGTCGCAATGGACAATGAGCGCCTCCTCGCCGCATACGCCACCGGCGGCTCCACCGCGGCCCTGGACGAGCTCGTGCGCCGCAACCAGCCGCTTCTGCATCACATCCTCAAGCGCTTCTCGTACGCCAACGAGCCGTACGAGGATCTGCTGCAGGTCGCCAATCTCGGGCTCATCAAGGCGGCGCAGCGCTACGATGAGAGCAAGGGCGTGCGCTTCTCCACGTACGCCACGGCGATCATCGACGGCGAGCTCCGGCACCATCTGCGCGACTCGCTGCTCATGCGCCAGCCGCGCTGGGTCAAGAAGGTCTACGCGCAGATTCAGGCCAAGTCGACCGAGCTCATGCACCAGCTCGGCCGCCCGCCGGAGCTCAACGAGCTCGCCGAGTCGCTCAACATCGACGAGGCCGGCATTCTCGAGGTGACGCGGCTCTACGCGCGCATCGACCTCCACAGCCAAAACGAGCCCTACAGCGGCGAGGATCTGGAAGCGTCGGCGAACCGCCAGGTGGTGCGCTCGCGGCGGCAGGAGTCGTTCGCGCTGCCCATCGAGGACCGCATCGTGCTCTACGACGCCATGGACAAGCTGAGCGAGTTCCAGCGTCGCATCGTCTTCCTGCTCTTCTTCAAGCAGCTTACGCAGACCGAGGTCGCCGAGGAGATGGGGCTGACGCAGAAGAAGGTCTCACGCGAGCAGCTCAAGGCCATGGCCAGGCTGCGGCAGGCGCTCGGGCACCGCGCATCGTAACCGGCCGGCAATCGCCGTCTAGACGTTTGTACTAGTCTAGGCACTTGCGACCGGGGCAGAGTAAGGACGGAACATGCGATCAAGTAAAGTGCGAGCGCATGACTGCCGAAAGAAGAGCCACAGTAAGTCGCCCGGCGAGGAGGTTCTATCGAAACAGGAGCGATAAAGGCAAACCACCCGTGAGGATGGGGCGCAAAGCTACAGGACTCAAGGAGTCGGCTGAGCTGCCGCTACAGGATCCAGTAAGTGATAGCCTGTGGAGCCCGGTTTCGACTCGCGAAAGCTCCACAGGCTTTTTGCTTGGGGCTTCACGAAAGAACTGAGTAGGTGTTTAAAGTACGAAAGTACGAGCGTTGGGGCAAGAAGTACTTTTCAGAGAGGAGATTTACTCATGAAGCGTTTCACTCGGCAGGGGGGCTTCACCCTCATCGAGCTCCTGATCGTCATCATCATCATCGGCATCCTGGCCGCCATCGCCATCCCGATGTTCCTCAGTCAGCGTGACAAGGCAAAGGAAGCCTCCGTCAAGGAAGGCGTCCACAGCATCCAGATCGGCATCCAGAGCTACGCCGTGGACAACGACGATGCATATCCGGACGACGCCGCCGACCTCAACGGCGTTCTCGTGGACGCCAATGGTAACCCTTACGTCGACAACTGGCCGAACGACCCCTGGACGCCCGCCAACGACATGGTGACCAACTCGGCCACCCAGGGCAATGCGCTTTACGCGGTCGACCCAAACGGCGACGGCGTCAACGACGACTTCACGATGGACGGTCACGGCAAGGACGACGCAGTCATCATCACTGTTCCGTGATCTGAGCTCGGCGCCTAGATCGTGTGAGCTGAGGCCGGGGCTGGTGCTCACGCACCAGCCCCGGCCTCGCTTCCATTAGGCGGCGCGGTGTCACAAGGAGAAGGCAAGCGCGTCACGAACCGCTATCCACCCCGTTCGTTGTTCGCAGGGCGCCGTAATGATCGATTGCAGCAGCGGTGTAGTTTGCCTGAGAACACTATGTCGAACACACACGCAAGACGGGTTGGGCACGGGTGGGGCGGAGGGCGCGAGAGCGTGAAAGGGGAGGGTCGTGAAGACAACGCAGGGAGCGAAGGGCTTCACGCTCATCGAGCTCCTGATCGTCATCATCATCATCGGCATCCTGGCCGCTATCGCGATACCGATGTTCATGAATCAGCGCGAGCGCGCCAAGGATGCTTCCGTGAAGGAAGCGACACACGTGATCCAACTCGGTCTGTCCAGCTATGCGGTCGATCATGGTGACGTGTATCCGGCGGCGCTCGCGGACAAGACGGTGCTCGTGGACAGCGGGGGGGATCCCTATATAGACAACTGGCCCGAGAACCCGTGGACCCAGGTCGAAATGGTGAATGATCCTGCTAAGGGTCACTACACTTACACGCAAGGGCCGGGGGGCAATTCGTTCACACTTGCCGGGCATCTCTCAGTGGGTGACTTCCTGGTGCCATGACGGAACGGGCTGAGACCGCCCGCTTGTCGGTGCTGAGCGTCGCCGGCCTGCGGAAGACAGTACGTGTCGGCTTTCGCCGCCGCCCCGTGGAGATCCTCAAGGGCGTCGATCTCGAGGT
>ENA-ORXD01000481-ORXD01000481.1-sediment-metagenome-genome-assembly--contig:-NODE-481-length-50709-cov-4.353275_pt1 | contig 50709 bp, 49 predicted proteins | sample MGYA00237862_ERZ511471 | MGnify/ENA metagenome assembly ERZ511471
CAGAAGCCCACCGATGCTTAACCCACCCAGAGACTGGAGGAAAAAAACTGGAGATCCAACAACCGTAGCCAGCGCCAGCCCGGTGACCGGGGCCATGAATGGTGCCAATAGCACCGCCAGCAAGTACAGCGACGGAGAGTCAAACAGAATGGCAATGCCGATTGTCACGCCACACAATAAAGAGAACAGGAAGAAATCAAAAGAAGGGATCATGCGGCGCGCCAGATCCTGGAGGAAATCATTTCTAGCGCCGATTCCTTTCGGGATCACTGTCCGCTTCTGACGGCGCCTGCGCGCGGGCGGCAGGTTTTCCTGGTTATTGGTTGGGATGGGTTCGCTGGTGGGTAAGCTCATTTTCTTAAGCTGGCAATTATCCGTCCGGGTTTTTCTAACAGCGAGAAGGCGGTCAGAATATCTGGAACTACCAGATCCGCGGACAACAGGGTGGAAAGGGCAGTGCCCTCCTGGGAAAACACGCAAATGCCAATAGCCGCTTTCTTTAACATGCCCGCGTCATTGGCTCCCTGCCCAATGGCAATGACTTTCTCGCTGCCAAGCCGGGCAACATAACTGGCTTTTTGCTCTGATTCATTGCCTGCTTGCAGGCGGGTCGCTTTCAAACCAAGCTGCTGGTCGATCAAGGATTGCTTTCCATGGGTGTCCGCGGTGACCAAATGCACATAGAGAGAGCCGCGAAGACGATTGAGGCTTTGTGATACACCTTCGATTAAAACGCCATCCACTGCCAGGGTTCCGTTGACATCCAGGACGAGGTGCTCCAACGTTAACCGGTCTCTGCCGGGTATATTGATCTCAATCATGTGATTATTATAATACAGATAGTAAAAAGCATTTCGGGGGTTAATTGACCCCATTGACTTCAGGAACTGGATTTTGCTTGACAAGATCGATCTTAGCAATTATTATTATTGATAATAGTAACATTATTAGAAATGGTAATTGTGGAGGTGAAATATTGCCACTGAATAAAGCGGAATTGATCATTCACCCTGTTCGTTTGCGCATTTTGCAATCGCTTTCTCTTGGTGAGCTGACAACCCAACATATCTCTGAGACCTTGCCAGATGTTGCGACATCATCCATCTACCGGCATTTGAAGCTCTTGTTGAAAGGCGGAATTGTGGAGGTCGCTGACACCCGTCCAGTTAAAGGTATTCAGGAGAAAGTTTATCGCCTGGCGCAGGCTCCGCGATTGAGCCAGAAGGATATGGCGAATTTCTCAAAAGAGGAGCACTTGAAATTCTTTACTTCTTATATCGCCACCCTGTTGCAGGGCTTCGCAGATTATCTGGAGTCGAAAGAGGAAGAATATCCTGACTTTGAATCAGACTCTGTAGGATATACGGAGTTGATGTTTTTTGCCAATGAAGATGAACTGAAAACGCTGGGTGCAGAAATGAATAACGCGATCCGCAAAGTTGCTCAAAATCCGCCGGGAAACGGACGGCAGCAACGCAAAATGGCTTTTATCGCTCACCCCGTCAAACCTGATATGGAGGAAAAATGGAGTTGACATTTGGTTTAGAAAACTTAGTGCCTTATTTACCCTTGTTGATTCCGCTTTTTGTGATTCAACTTGGTTTGATGATTACTGCATTGATCGATCTTTCGAAGCAAAATGTGACTCGCGGGCCAAAATGGATGTGGGTTCTTATTATATTGTTTGTAAATTTGATTGGTCCGATCATCTATTTTGTGGTTGGGCGGGAGGAAAATTAACATGCAGCCGAATGGGCCAAAGCAAGCCGCCATCCGCTGTGAGAATCTCACCAAAAGGTTTGGGGAGGTCTTGGCGTTGGATCATCTGGACCTGTCCGTGCCGTATGGTTCCATCTTTGGCTTTTTGGGGAGAAATGGGGCAGGAAAGACCACTGCCATTCGCCTGCTGACTGGCCTTGCCCATCCCACAGGAGGCTGCGCCTGGGTTGGCGGACAGGAAACCACCAATGGGAATCACGCTGCCCGCCAGCAATTTGGTTATCTTCCTCAGGAGCCAGCTTTTTATGGGTGGATGACACCGGTTGAATATCTGGATTATACGGCGCGGTTGTTTGGATTATCGGCAGCCGCACGCAAGCATCGCATCCTGGAAACGTTAACGCTGGTGGACCTCAATGATGCCGCCAGAAGGCGGATTTCGGGTTTTTCGGGTGGCATGAAACAACGATTGGGGATCGCCCAGGCTTTAATCCACCAGCCGCAGGTTCTGTTTCTGGATGAACCGACCAGCGCTCTGGATCCGGCCGGAAGGTATGAAGTTCTGGATATGATCGCAGGACTGCGTGGGACAGTAACCGTGTTCCTCTCCAGTCATATTCTGGTGGATGTGGAACGCATTTGTGATACCATCGCTGTCATTCACAAAGGACGTTTGATCAAAGTGGCTGGGAAGGATGATTTGCTGGCGCAGTACGCGGTTAATGCTGTGGTTTTGGAATTTGAAAACCCGAGTCCAGAACACATCCGGAGATTGGTTCACCAGCTTTCTGGTGTTCAATGGGTGGAGCGTGTCCAGCAGGAACAAAACGGGCTTCGGATTCTGGTTTCTGATGTGAGTATCGGTAAAGAGGAGTTGATCCCGATGGTTATGGACAGCAAGCTGGTCCTGAATCGTTACGAATGGGTCCGGCCATCTTTGGAAGAGATTTTTTTGGAGATCAGTGTCTGACATGTTGGCTTATACGTACACTTTATCTATTATTCTGATGATCGGCGTTCCAATTATCCTGGCGGTGCTGCTCAGAAAGTATTTTCAAGTCCCCTGGCTCCTGTTCGGGATTGGGACATTGACTTTTATCGGATCTCAGGTGGTACATCTTCCATTAAATAACCTGTTGATGGATCTTGGCGTTCTTCCTCAAAATGCCAAAGAAGGTTGGGCTTTGATCCGGATGGTTGGAGTACTGGGACTGACGGCAGGGCTTTGTGAAGAACTGGCGCGCGCGGTAGGATACGCACTGCTGCGCAAATCCCGCCGTTTAGAAGATGGTCTGATGCTGGGGATTGGGCATGGTGGGGTGGAGTCGATGGTTTTAGGAGGTGTGTTGACTGCCGCCACGATCAGCAGCCTGATGATGCTGCGGGGTCAAAATTTGCAGGAGCTTGGATTGAATGCGGACCAGATGGAAACGTTGACACTGCAAATGGAGCTTTTTACCCGGTCTGCGTGGTCAGGGTTTGCCCCATTCTTTGAGCGCCTGCTGGCGATGACGCTCCACATTATTCTCTCAGTGATGGTGTGGAAGGCGTTCAGCGAGCGCAATGCCTGGTATGTAGTGCTGGCAATTGTTTATCACGCACTGGTGGACGCGTTTGGGGTTTTTGTCGCGGTACGCACCAGTAATCTATGGCTGATCGAGGCCGCCTTTGTGACGTTTGTCCTTCCCGGAGTGGCGTGGTTGTGGCTGCAATTCCGCCGGGAGAAACCATCTCAACGCGCGGCACGCCCTGGCAGCGAGGGCAGGCTGTTCCTTGTAGCATTGCGCAAAGAACTTCTCGCTTTGTGGCGGACAAAAAGATTCTTAATCACAATCGCGGTATTTGGGTTGTTTGGGCTGATATCACCTTTGCTGGCTTATTTTATGCCAGAGATTCTGGGAAGCGTTGAAGGCGCGGAAATGTTCGCGGATTTGATCCCTGAGCCTACGGTCTATGACGCGGTGACACAATACATTAAGAATATCACCCAGTTTGGGTTCCTGATCGCGATCTTATTGGGGATGGGTGCTGTCTCGGGTGAAAAGGAAAGAGGAACGGCTGAGCTGATCCTTTCTAAACCTTTGCCGCGCTGGGCGTTTGTCCTGAGTAAATTTACCGCGCAGATGATATCCTATTTTGCCGCGTTTGTGGCAGCCACGTTGGGCGCGTATCTTTATACCCGGATTCTGTTTGGAGAGGTATCGTTGGGTGATTTTGCCGCTGTTAATCTCCTGCTATTACTGTGGCTGCTGACATTTGTCGCGATTACCGTGCTGGCAAGCGCGGTGGGTTCTTCGACAGGCGCGTCCGCGGGAATGGCTCTGGGTGGCTCTGTTCTCGTGATGCTGGCCGGAAGTTTACCTCGATTTGGGGCCTTGTTTCCTGGTGGGTTGGTTGTTTGGGCCGGACAGATTATTTCCGAATCAGGAACAGATCAGATTGGCTCAAATTTTGGGGCTGTAGCCGCCGGCCTGGTGATTATTGTCCTGTGTAATATCTGGGCGGTTGGCTTCTTTGAGCAGCAGGAATTATAGTTTGCAGTGTTTACAATCCGGCAGTTTGACACAAGGATTGGCACTGGGTTGGTATAATTGCTGGTATAAAGGCAAATGTTTTTCTGAATTCCTAAAATTATGTTAATATAATGGCCTGAGTCTGAGCAGTGACTGAGGCCATATCATTTCAATATCAAAAATACCAAAGGTGCCAGGTGTTGCATGGAGCGTTTGAATAATAACCATCATTCCCAAAAGATACTCTCTGTGATCCTGCTGGGTGTGTTTGTCATCAGCGGTTGCGCTGGGCCGGGCGAACCGGTTTCTCCCAAGCCCACCGTTGAAGCCGTCATCGAAGTTGCTACTGCAACAATAGCTGTTGAGGAAACCGCCACCCCGGAGCCAGAACCGGCCAAGGTGATCCTGGTGGGTTCTCAGGAATCAACCCCACAATTTTTTCAACAGGTTCAATCTTTGTTAAACGAACTGTCCGCTTCAGCCGGGTTCGATTTTGAGACGCGCCCCACATCCGGGGAACTGGATCTGAATGTGGATTCAGGAATTGTTGTGTTTTTACAGGCGCCGGCAGACCTGGAGAACCTGGTTTCTTCTTCACCCCAGACCCAATTTGTGGTGTTCAGCGCGCTGGACCCGCAGCCAACGGAAAACCTGAGCGTTGTCCGGCTGCACCCTGACCGGGAAGCGTTTCTGGCAGGCTATCTCACCACCCTGATCGCTTCGGATTGGCGTGCCGGCGCTTTGCTTCCTTCGGACAGCGAAATTGCAGGCAATCTTTCGGTCGCGTTCCAGAATGGGGGCCGGTATCTGTGCGGGATTTGCGCCACACAGTTCGCGCCTTACACAAACTTTCCTGTGGTGGCGGCCATGCCGGCAAACAGCGATGCTGCGTCCTGGCAGTATGGCTTAGAGGAATTGGAAAAGCTGGTGATCTATTCCCTGTATGTCGCGCCGGAAGCTGCCTCGATGGATACTTTCGCTTTGCTGGCTGGTAAAGGAATCATGCTGGTGGGCGGGCAAACCCCACCGCAAGAGATGCTTCCACTGTGGGCCGCCACGGTGACTCAGGATGTCTCCCAGCCGCTGCGACAAGTGTTTGCCAGCGCTGTGAATGGACAGGGCGGTCTAGTCGTGGACGCTGCGCTGATGGTGACTGATGTGAACCCTGAGTTGTACAGTGAAGGCCGCCAACGCCTGGTGACGGAGATGATTCCTGCGTTGGAAAATGGCTCGGTTTATACCTTGAGTGTGTCGTTGGAATAATTTGATTCTTCAGGAGTGTTTTTTAGATCGGGATCGTTCCCCAAAAAATATTGGGTGGTGGCCTGGCCGGGTTGTGAAACCCCTTCCCGCCTGAACACTTTTCCGATGGTTAAAAATAGAATTTTAATGTCCAGCCACAGGGACCAGTGATCTACATACCACACGTCCAGCCGGAATTTATCCTGCCAGGAAACCGCGTTGCGGCCATTGATCTGTGCCCAGCCGGTCATGCCGGGAAAAACATCGTGGCGGCGCATCTGTTCCGGAGAATACCGGTCCAGATATTCAATCAGCAGGGGGCGCGGCCCTACCAGACTCATCTCACCTTTCAAAACGTTAAATAACTCTGGAAGCTCATCCAGGCTGGCGGAACGCAGGAAACGCCCCAGCGCGGTCAATCTGCGGTGGTCCGCGAGCGGTTTTCCATCCCGGCCGGTGGCGTGGCGCATAGTGCGGAATTTGGACAGGGTGAAAATCTGGCCTTTGTAGCCAGGCCGCTGCTGGCGAAATAATATCGGAGATCCATCTGAAAGCCAGATCGTTACCGCCACAGCCGCCATCACTGGAGTAAGGATGACCACTCCCGGAATGGTCAAGATCAGGTCAAAAAGACGTTTTTGAGGCGGAATACCTGGTGGGAATAGCTTCATAAAGGCATTTTACCAAAAATAAGTTAAGATTGATATAATTTGAGTAGTAATGAAGAAAGAGAGTCAACCATGTCCAGCTATAAACTCACTATTGAATATTGCTCAGTTTGACACTATACCGACCGGGCTGTCAGTCTGACAGCGAATTTATTAAGCCAGTTTGAACAATTTGTTGATTCGATCACTTTGATCCCTTCAGATGGGGGAAGGTTTGAAGTCACTATTAATGGGGATCTTGTGTATTCAAAATTATCCACATACCGCCACGCGAATCCGGGGGAAGTGGAAGCTATGGTACAGAATTATATTCGGGAAGGAAAGAAATGAGTGAAAAAAAAGGCCGTGTGTTCTCCGGCGCTCGCCCTACAGGACGGCAGCATTTAGGGAATTACCTGGGCGCGATTCAAAATTATGTGGCGCTGCAGGATGATTATGAATGTGTGTATTGCATTGTAGATATCCATGCTTTAACCACCATGGAAACCACCATAGGGCTCAGGCAAAATACTTTTGAGATGGCTTTAGATTGGCTGGCTGCCGGAATACGTCCTGAAGACGCGATCATTTTCATTCAGTCTTACGTCCCTGAAGTCACCGAGCTGCATACCATTCTTTCGATGGTGACCCCATTGGGAAAATTGACAGACCTGCCGACTTTCAAAGAAAAAATCCGCCAACATCCCAATAATGTGAATTATGGCCTGGTGGGCTATCCAGTCCTGATGACGGCGGATATTGTGCTGTATAAAGCCGGTCTGGTTCCGGTAGGCGTTGACCAGGCGCCGCATATTGAGTTCGCGCGCGAGACCGTGCGCTCATTCAATTATCGTTACCAGACGGATGTTTTGATCGAGCCACAAATGAAGGTCACGCAGGTCCCCAAGGTGATTGGAATTGACGGGCAGCAAAAAATGAGCAAGAGCCTCGATAACCATATTGAGATCGCTGCCACCCCGGAAGAGACCCGCAAACGGGTGATGATGATGGTCACCGATCCGCAGCGCCTTCGCCGTACCGACCCAGGAGATCCGGATGTGTGCAACGTGTTTTCGATGCACAAAGTTTTCTCCTCGCGGGAGGAAGTGGAGCAGGTCAACGTGGAGTGCCGCCGGGCAGGGATTGGCTGTGTAGATTGTAAAAAGATGCTGGCGAAAAACATGAATGAATATTTCACTCCTTTCCGGGCGCGCCGGGCGGAATTTGAGAGTAAACCGGATCAGGTATGGGAGATTCTGGATGACGGCGCGAAGCGCGCGGGCGCCCTTGCCAAAGCGACCATGGAAGAGGTCCGGGCGGCGGTTGGTATCCGCTGATTATTTCGAGTATTAAATTCTAAGAACCACCCGGTATCACAGGTGGTTCTTTTTGTATGAATACATGGACTGGTGGCAGTGGATGCGCTGTTTGATTGAGCGCTGGATGGGTTATCCGGTGCCAAACCGGTGAGCCACAAATTCAATGATGATGCCGTAAAGAATCCCCGCGATCAATGCCGGAATGTCGCGCATTCCAGTGCTGATGAAAAAGGCCAGGCTGACAACGAAGCCTAATAAGGCCCCCCGCACATACCGGTTTGCTGGATTAGAAACCAGCTTCAATTCAGCGGCCAGGCCCAATACCAGGCCAATGATAATCCGGTTAAACCACATGCCAATGATATAGAATTCGTTCCCTTTAAATCCACCGGCGCGAATTGTCCCTCCGATGATGCAGATCACTCCCAGCAGGGCCCCGGTGATCAGGGAGATTATCAGACGTTTTTTTAGTTTATTCATCAGGCTTGACTCACTTTCAGGACGATAGATATCAATTAATATTATCAGAGATTGGTATCTGAGAGGTGTATTCGGTATAATTTTCAAATCATCAATGCGCATTACGATTGAGGAGGTTTAACATGCGGGCTGTGATCCAACGTGTCCGGCGTGGAGGCGTTTCTGTTGAAGGCAGGGAAGTGGCAAAAATAGGACAGGGATTGGTGATCCTGTTGGGGATAGGACCGGAAGATACAGAAGAGACCGCCGGGGCAATGGCATATAAAATTTCCAGAATGCGGATTTTCGAAGATGACCAGGGGAAGATGAATTTGTCGGTGCTGGATGTTGGCGGTGAGGCAATTGTTGTCTCGCAATTCACCCTTTACGCCAACACAAAAAAGGGGCATCGTCCCTCATTTATCCTCTCCGCGCCGCCAGAGATGGCCAGCCCGCTGGTGGACCGGTTTGTGGAATTGATGAGCGAGCAGGGCGTTGCCACGCAGGCCGGTGAGTTTGGGGCGCACATGCTGGTGGAAATTGAAAACGATGGACCGGTGACAATCTGGCTAGAGATGTGAGTTTTCCGGCAGTATCACCGCGTTTGATCGCACCAACAAATCTGCGAACGGGTCATCCAGCTCGCCATCTGTCACTTGAGGGCTTTGCCGCCGCAGGCTTTCAACGCCCATAACCACTTCGGGAACTGTGCTTTTTCTTCCGGTGCGGCGCTCGGTGTTCCTGACAAAAAGGGAGTGCTGAGAACGGTGGCACAGCGCGGCTGCGATTTTTTTTGGCAAAACGGTCTGGATATCTAAAATCAGGTGGGCTTCATCCCGCTGGTTGGCAAGATGGGGTTTGGGATGGGCGGGAAAAGAAGCCTGAAAAGTGTAAAAAAGCGGAGCGTTTTCACCGAGTGATTCAATTGTGGCACGGGCAGCCTGATGCGCGAGCAGGTGGCCTGGATGCCCGTATTCTCCATTGGAGCCGTGAGAGACCAGTACATCGATCCCCAGGTTTTGAATGTAATCAGAAATTTGTTGTGCCACTTCTTCGAGATCTTCCGCGAAAGGGTACAGCGCGTTATCGGGACCGACTTTGGGGTCGATGTAGTCCAGGAAAGACAACGATTTACCGCCCAAGGCTTTTACCGCGTTGGCCATCTCCTGGGAACGCACCGCGCCAAGCTGCTCCTGGGTACAAACCGGTGGGTCGCCGGCTTCACCCCCTTCACCGCGCGTCGCGCATAAGTAATGGACACAGGCTCCCTGTTCCGCCAGCAGCGCCAGTGTGCCGCCGGCCAACATGGTTTCATCATCCGGGTGTGCAATGAACGCGAGGATGTTCATAAGACAGCGTTTCTCCTCATCAGGAAATGATTAATGTTTTGTAAGAATCCCTTGTAAAGTGGTTGAAAGTCATTATTGAAGATGGGATTGGACACATGTTCCAGTTATAATATCAGGTGCGATGAGATATAAAACAATTCAGCAGGGATTCTTCCAGCAATTTGATAAACTTACCATATCTTTCGCGATAATTGCAAGGGCGTTGTGTAATGCCCAATAATTGTATTTTTATGAGGAGAAAAAGAAAATGAACGTTGCCACTTTGTTTCAAGGTATCGCTTTGATTTCCTGGTTGGCAGTGGTTGGCGTATTGGTTTTTACAATTTTTCAAGCATCCCGTAACAACCCGGTGCGCGGCGGGCGTACGCTGATCCTGGTGGTTGTCGCGGTGGCGATTGTGTTCAGCACTGTCAGCGCGGGGTTGGTCTTTGTCAGCCCGGAGGAACGCGGGGTGGTGGTTTCCGCCTTTTATCCCAAGGGTTACAGGGAGCAGCCTTTAGAACCCGGGTTGAAGTGGGTGCTGCCATTCGCGGAAACGGTGATCACTTATCCCATTTCCAGGCAAACTTACACCATGTCCATCGCACCTGAAGAAGGTCAAATAAGGGGGGATGATTCCATCGAAGCCCGCACGTCTGATGGACAGAAAGTTCTGATCGATGCCTCGGTGATTTACCAGATTGATGCTGCAGAAGTCGTGACGGTGCATATTAACTGGCAGGATCGATATTCAACCGATTTGATCCGGGCGCTTTCCCGCGGTGTGATCCGGGACGCGGTTTCACAGTTTCAGATAGAGGAAGTCTACAGTAAAAAACGGTTAGAGCTCAGCAGTATGGTCCGGGAAGAACTGACGAACAAATTGGATGAGAATGGTCTGATCCTGGTGGATTTTGTCCTGCGGAATATCAGCTTCTCTGACGAGTACGCCGCTTCGGTGGAACAGAAACAAATCGCCGAACAGCAGGCCCAGCAGGCCTTTTTTGTAGTTGAGTCGAAAAAGCAGGAAGCGGAACAGGCCCGCCAGGTCGCTGAGGGTCGGGCAGACGCTGCTGTGATTGAAGCGGAAGGCCGGGCCAAGGCCAGAATTATTGAGGCTGAGGCTGAGGCGGAAGCGCTGTTGTTGATCGCGGACGCGATTGCCGGAAATAAGGATCTGCTGACGTACCAATATATCAACCAGATCACACCCAATATCGAGGTGATGCTGCTGCCCAATGATTCGCCGTTCCTGTTCCCGCTGCCGGAAATTGGTCCTTTACCCTCCACAACGGTAACCCCCGCGCCGGCTGAATAAAATTTAAGTGTTTACGAGGCCCGGCACAGCCAATTGATCCTGTGCCGGGCTGTATTTTACAGGATGGAGTTTTATTGATGAGTTCACACAGTCCCTCCGGAAAACAGATCCGCCTCACGAGTTTATCCAACTGCGCGGGTTGAGCGTCGAAACTGAGCGCTGAAGCGCTGGCGCACGTGCTGCGCCCGATAAAAGATATTTACGCGTCGCAGGACTTTCCGGACTTGCTGGTCGGGATGGATGTGCCGGACGACGCTGCTGTATGGCAGATCGCTGAAGACCGCGCCATCGTGATGACGACCGATTTCTTCACGCCGGTGGTGGATGATCCATACCATTATGGCGCGATCGCGGCTGCCAACAGTCTATCGGATATCTATGCGATGGCCGGCCGGCCTTTCCTGGCTTTAAACATCGCCGCGCTGCCTCCTGATCTCCCTGTTGAGGTTTCCATGGAAATCATTCGGGGGGGTGCCGAGAAGGCAAAAGAGGCTGGGGTAGTGATCGCGGGCGGACACACCATACAGGATAAAGAACCCAAATATGGTTTGGTGGCTCTTGGGTTTGTGGACCCTCGGAAAATGCTCACCAAAAGCGGGGCGCAGCCTGGTGACCGGTTGATACTGACCAAACCGCTCAGTTTTGGGGTTGTCACCACCGCTTTGAAACAGCAAAAAGCACACCCGGAAGATGTAGCAGAGGTGATTGAATGGATGTCCAGGCTGAACGCGGGTGCGGCTGAATTGGCAGTGGAGTATAAATTAGCGGCAGGCACAGATATCACCGGCTACAGCCTGATGGGACATGGTCTTGAGATGGCGAATTCCAGTGGGGTAGGCTTCCGGCTGTGGTTTGAACAGCTTCCTATACTGAAATCTGCCACACGCTACGCGGCAATGGGCACTTTTCCCGGTGGTGCGGCAGACAACCGAATGTATTACAGCGGGTCTGTGAAACTGCCGGAGCGCTTTGAAGAACAGCTTGAAATGTTGTTGTATGACCCACAAACCAGCGGCGGTTTGTTGCTGGCGGTGCCTTCGGCCCGGGTGGATGATTTCATGCGGCGCGCGTCTGAGATGGCACAGCCGGTTTGGGAGATCGGGGAAGTGGTTGAAGGTGAAGGGATTACGATTTTGTAAGGTGGTTTCCAATTGTCTTAAATCACCGCAGACTGGTCTATAATAATTAAAGCAAACATTGAAGCGCACTTCATATCCCAAACCCGTCTTAGCTGGTCATCTCTTATACAATTTAATGAATGAACACAGGAACGCAACTCAAAGTGAATGTTCCTGATTTTTAAGATTATCCTCCTGTGTTGGCGCGATCCTGGATCTTTCATGAAGAATCCGATGAGAAACCAGGATCCGATTTAGAAAAGCATGGTAATGAAAGAAATCTCAGATAAATTAAAAGGAATTCTGGATACGCTCCCGAATAAACCTGGCTGTTACCTGATGAAGGACCAGGCAGGTAAAGTCATTTATGTGGGGAAAGCGATCAACCTTCGCAACCGGGTGCGATCCTACTTCCATAGTTCCGCGGAGCTGGATGTGAAAACCGGCCAGCTGGTGCGGCACATTGAAGATATTGAGTGGATTGTGGTTGGGTCAGAGCTTGAAGCTTTGATCCTTGAAATGAATCTGATCAAGAAATACCGCCCCCGCTATAATATCCGTTTAAAAGATGATAAGCGATATCCATACATCAAAGTGCATTGGGCCGACCCGTTCCCTAAAGTGACCGTGACCCGCCGGATGGTTGAAGATGGTTCGCGGTATTACGGCCCTTACACCAGCGTATGGGCAGTTCATCAGACTCTGGACGTGCTGCGCCGGATTTTTCCTTATCTGACCTGTGACCGGAACATCACCGGGGAGGACGCAAGACCCTGCCTGTACTACGACATCAAGCTGTGTACCGGGCCCTGCATTGGCGCGATCAATCAAGAAAATTACCGCCAGATGATTGATGATCTGTGCAACTTTTTGGGCGGGCACACCGAACCGATCGTGGAGCGGCTTTACAAGGAAATGGGAGAGGCTTCGGAAGCGCTTCGTTTTGAACAGGCCGCGGCTATTCGCGACCGGATCCAGGCCATTGATAAGGTTGTTGAGCGGCAAAAAGTTATCTCAACGGATAAGGTTGACTCGGACGTGGTCGCGATGGCGCGCGCGGATGGGGAAGCCTGCGTTCAAATTTTCTTCATCCGGGCCGGAAAGCTGATTGGACGGGAATACTTCATCCTGGAAGGTACCGAGGATGAGGCGGACAGCGAGATCATTTCCCAGTTTCTCAAGCAGTTTTATGCCGAATCGGCCACCATTCCCGGCCAGGTGCTTTTGCCCAATGAGGTGGAAGAGGCAAAGATCATCCAGCAGTGGTTGAACACCCGGCAGAACTGCCAGAAGGTTGAATTGAAGGTTCCGCGCAGAGGAAAACGGAAAGAGCTGGTGCAGATGGCGACTGAAAACGCACTGGAGACGCTGCGCGCCTTGCGGACGCAGTGGGAAGCAGACACAAACCGGCAAAGCCAGGCGCTGGCGGAATTACAGGAAGCCTTTGGATTCACGGAACCGCTCAACCGGATTGAGTGTTATGACATTTCTAATACTCAGGGTACTTACGCAGTTGGCAGTATGGTGGTGTTTGAGCAAGGCGTCCCTAACAAGAAACTTTACCGGCGCTTCAATATCAAATCGGTGGAGGGGCCAGACGATTTCGCGAGCATGGAAGAGACTCTTAACAGACGATTCCGCAGGTGGCAGGCCGCCCAGGAGAATGCGGCTGTTGGGGAGAAGAAAGACCCTTCTTTCGCGATGTTGCCGGATTTGTTGATTGTGGATGGCGGGAAAGGACAGCTCAGCCGGGCGGTCACTGTTCTGGAAGCGTTTGGCCTGTTTGAAAAAGTCCCGGTTGCCGGTCTGGCCAAACAGAATGAGGAACTGTTCCTGCCAGGCAAAAGCGATCCCCTCATCCTGCCGCGTCATTCCCAGGCTTTGTATCTGGTACAGCGAATCCGCGATGAAGCCCACCGCTTCGCGATTACCGCCCACCGTGCCCGCCGCACAAAAATGGGACTGGCCTCTCAGTTGGAAGCGATACCAGGGGTTGGCCCGGCACGCCGGAAAGCTTTGCTGGTTCATTTTGGTTCCGTAAGTAAAATTCGCGACGCCAGTCTTGAAGAGTTAACCGCAGTTCCTGGGATCAATCAGGATGTCGCGCATTCGATTAAAGCCCATCTGGAGTAAAAAGAGGATGAAGAAGATTGCCTGGTCTGTGGATGATGATAAAAACCTGAGAGAAGCGCTGTGCATGATGCTTAATCTGATGGGTTATGAAACGCGGGCTTTTTTAAGCGCTCGGGATGCCGCGGCTGCCTTGATGGTGGGAGACCGGCCGGATATCCTCTTCCTGGATATTAATATGCCGGAGGTATCTGGCATTGAATTTCTGAAGATCGTGCGTGGAAGGCCGATCTGGAATGATATCCCCGTACTGATTGTTTCTTCCGAGAGCGCTGAGATTCAGGTGGAAGTGGTGATCCGGTTGGGCGCGGATGGATATGTGTTCAAGCCGGTCAATTTTGAAGAACTGCAACTGGCAGTTGATTCGGCGATCAGCCGCCGAAAAATAACCTCTGGCGGATAGATTTTTAAAATTGCCAGAAAATTTGCCTTTACTCGCATAAAAGGTTATGTTATAATCTGACCTCGCCTCGAAAGAGGTGATGTGGCAATATGAAATAATTTACGGAATTCCCGTTATAAGGATTGGTAGTGATGAGCGATTTTTTGAAAGCAGTTGAACCCGCGGCGAACCCAAATGTACCTGATCTGCGTGCTGGTGATGTTGTCAGTGTCCACGTAAAGATTAAAGAAGGTAACCGTGAACGTATTCAGGAGTTTAAGGGAACAGTTCTGTACACACATGGCAATGAAAACGGAACTTCAACCTTCACAGTGCGCCGGATAGCCAGCAACGGCATTGGCGTAGAGCGAACCTTCCTGACCCGTTCTCCTCGAATTGACCGGGTTGTGGTGGAACGCCACAGCAAAGTTCGTCGAGCCCGTCTTTATTATCTACGCGGTCTTACGGGCAAACGCGCGCGCCTGAAGCAAAAGTTTTAAGATCCGGAAAAGATTGAAACCTGAGGGGTGTAACCTGCGCCGAGGTTGCGCCCTTTTTATTTTCTAAAGAGGAAGATGAAAACTCCTGTCATTGGCGTTACCACATCGAAAACCTCAGCTGGCGATTATACTGTGCATGATGTTTATGCACAGTCTATTTTTCGTTCCGGGGGAATACCGGTTCTGCTGCCGATTGGGGTTCCTCAAGATGCGCTGGCTGTTTTGGTGGACCGGCTTGACGGTGTGCTGCTGACCGGCGGCGGAGACATCTCGCTGCGTTATTTTGAAGGAAAACCACATATCCGCATCGCGGAAGACCCGCCCGGCAGGGACGAACTGGAGCTTGCGCTTGCCAGGCTGGCGGTACGCAAGGAATTACCTTTGTTTGGTATCTGCCGCGGTCTGCAGGTAATCAATGTCGCCCTGGGGGGCACGTTGTATACAGATATTGAAGACCAGTTCTCCCGTGAAATCAGGCATGATCGATATCCGGGCTGGCCCAGAGATTTTCTGGCGCACCCCGTCCACATCCAACCGGATAGTAGATTGCGCGCCATCCTGTGCAAAGACCAGCTGGAAGTTAACAGTTTCCATCACCAGGCAATAAACCGGATCGCGCCGGGATTGGTGCCAACGGCTTTCTCTCCGGACGGGTTGATTGAAGCGGTTGAAATTTCCAGCCATCCCTTTGGAATTGGTGTACAATGGCATCCTGAATGTATGCCGGATTCCGCGGAAATGCGGGCTTTATTTGCTGCTTTTGTTGAATCCGCCTCAAGACTCTAGCCAAATGCTCTGACTATGATAGACCCGACCTTCCACCCGGCGCAAATTGGGATCTTTGATTCAGGTGTTGGTGGTTTGTCTGTTGTCCGTGCCATCCGGCACCAACTCCCCCAATCTCCAATAATTTTTGTGGCCGATCAAGCCCATGTACCCTACGGACCGCGTACCCTGGATGAGGTTCGAGGTTTTTCAGATGCGATCACGCGGTTTCTTTTGGAGCAGGGGGCAAAGATGATCGTGGTGGCCTGCAATACGGCTTCCGCCGCTGCTTTGCATGATTTGCGCGCGAAATATCCTGCAGTTCCTTTTGTGGGGATGGAACCGGCTGTTAAGCCTGCCGCTGAATCGACCCGGACAGGCGTGGTGGGAGTGCTGGCGACCCCGGCGACCTTTCAGGGCCAGCTTTACGCCTCGGTGGTGGAACGGTTCGCGCGGGGTGTGCACATCCTGCAGGATACCTGCCCCGGTCTGGTTTCCGAGATTGAGGCTGGCAGATTAAATGGCAGCGAGACGCGCAGGATCCTGAAGAAAGCGCTGAGTCCCATGTTGAAAAAAGGAATTGACACGGTAGTGTTGGGCTGCACCCATTACCCATTTGTAATTCCATTAATCCAGGATATTGTAGGTCCACAAGTGCGGGTGATTGACCCGGCGCCGGCTGTGGCGCGTCAGGTTGCCCGGATAGCGCAACCCCTCACTTCTGAAGAGATTAACCACGACCGATTTATTACGACTGGCGATCCAGGCGTGTTGGAGGAACTCCTGCTGGAAGTGCTGGGGAAAAATAATGCCGTGGAACGGGCTCAATGGCGAGAGGCCGCCCTGATACAATTGGAAGATCAATAACCGCATCTCTGGTATACTACACTCAACCAGGAGGTTTTCCAAACCATGCCTCATCAAGATATCCATATTGATCCAGTATCCCATATCACAACGGACGCCATTGGAGAGCCCGGCAGCCGGATTTTCTATATTCAAGCCTGGCAGGGGGATCAGGTTACCACGCTGATTGTTGAGAAGATGCAGATCCAGACGCTTTCCATAGGCACAGAGCGATTCCTGGCTGAAATCTCCCAGCGCTACCCCGATTTACCCCTGGCATCTGAGGAATATCAAGAGGAGAAGATGCGTATTCATCCTCCAGTTGACCCATTGTTTCGGGCCAGTGAATTGGGACTGGCTTACGACAACGACCGGGACATGGTGGTGCTGCTCGCCAGAGAAATGCTCGGTGAAGGGATTAATCCGGAGGAAGCCAGTGTGGTCCGGTTTTGGATCACCCGTTCCCAACTGTTGGCACTGAGTCTCTGGGGGATTGAGGTGGTCGCGCGCGGACGCCCGATGTGTCCTTACTGCGGTGAACCAGAAGAGCCAGAAGGGCATTTCTGTCTGAAGAAAAATGGGCACAAGCATTGAGCCTTTTATCTGGTAAGGTTGTATCTGAAGGTTGATGCCTCACTGACAGGCGCCAATTTATGGAGAAAGAATTTGTTTTAAAGGCCTTGCAGGAAGGTGCGCTGGATCTGCAGGGCCAGTTTGTTAACAGTTCCAACTACACTTTTCTGACCCGTTTGTGTTTTGAGGATAAAGTGCTGGCGGTTGTTTATAAGCCGGTGCAAGGGGAAACACCTCTTTGGGATTTTCCGGAGGGAACACTGGCAAAACGCGAGGCGGCAGCATACCTGGTCAGTGAAGTGCTTGGCTGGAATCTGGTTCCTGCGACAGTCTTCCGGATCAACGCGCCCTTGGGCCCCGGTTCCATTCAGCTGTATATCGAGCATGATCCCAATTATCACTACTTCAACTTTACTGATAAAGACCGCCAGAGGCTGCGTCCGGTGGTGATGTTTGACGCGCTGGTGAACAATGCTGACCGCAAGGGAGGCCATATTCTGCTGGACACGGCAAATGACCGGCTTTTTTTGATCGATCATGGGACTTGTTTTAATGCGCAGGACAAACTGCGTTCGGTGGTTTGGGATTTCGCGGGAGAACAAATTCCGGAAGAAATTGCAGCAGATGTGCGGCGGTTCAGGTTGTCTCTGGAGGGTAGGGAAGAAATCTATCGCCAGCTGCTTAAATTCCTGAGTCCTGAAGAGTTATCAGCGCTGGTTGAGCGGGCTGACAGGCTGCTTGAAGCGGGGCGTTTCCCGCGCCCCGACCCGACCCGCCGCCCATATCCCTGGCCTCCCATTTAACCCGGAATCACTGGTACAATCCAATTCAGTCCCAATCTATTTCTTTGCGGGAGGTTTTATGCGCACAATTTCCCTGGCTTTGATCGGTTTTGGTAATGTTGGCAAAGCTTTCGTTCGTTTACTCGCCCGGAAACAGACCGGGTTATTGGAACAGGATGGGTTAAAATTTTCCATTTATGGCGTTGCTACCGCCCGGCATGGGATGGTGATCTACCCGCAGGGACTGGCGCCTGAGTTTCTGATTAGTCAGATCGAACAGGGCGCCGCGCTGGATTCGCTGGAAGGCGGTAACGCGTTTTCAGGCAGTGTTGAGGAGTTCATCGCGAAATGCCCGGCGGACTTCCTGTTTGAGAACACTCCGGTCAATTACCATACCGGCCAACCCGCTGTAGACTATTTGCGGATTGGACTGGAGCAAGGTATGCACGTTATCACGGCCAACAAAGGGCCGGTGGTACATGCCTATCAGGAGTTGAGCCACCTCGCGGCAGCCAAAGGGCTGCGGTTTTTATTCGAGTCGGCGGTGATGGATGGCGCGCCGATTTTCAGTGTCTTCCGTGAGGCGCTTCCAGCGGCGAGGGTACAGGGATTTTTTGGGATTTTAAACTCCTGCACCAATATGATCCTGGAGCGAATGGAAACGGGAGAGTCACTGGAACAGGCTATTCAATACGGGCAGTCAATTGGCATCACCGAAACTGACCCCAGTGGTGATGTGGATGGCTGGGACGCGGCTGTAAAAGTTGCCGCGCTCGCGACTGTCCTGATGGGACAGCCGCTTACACCGGATCAGATAGAACGGGAAGGCATCCGAAAGATCACCCCCGCCATGGTCGCTGAGGCCAGAACGGCAGGTGAGAAATGGAAATTGGTGTGCCGGGCAGGTTGGGAAGCGGATCAATTTGTCGCGAAAGTCGCCCCGGAACGCGTTCTCCCCAGTTCTCCGCTGTTCAGCGTGAGCGGAACCAGCTCTTTTGTCCAGTTCAAAACGGACGTCCTCCCGGGGTTGGGCATTTTAGAGAGCGATCCGGGTCCGGATACCACGGCTTATGGCTTGCTGGCTGATATGTTAAATATTTTGCGAAGAGGATAAACACCCTATGACAGAAGCTTATTGGATCGCCGGGACCTCTCTCCAGTATTCTGAAGAAACATTCGCCCTCGATTCAAAAGAGATTGAACATCTGCTGATCTCCGCCCTGCTGGAAAAGGGGGCAGCGCGCATAGCGTGGGTGGATCAGGTACATTGGATCCGTGGGGATTCAAAAGGGTTATCCGGCGCTGAAAGTTCCGGAATTTTGAAGATGTCCGAGCAGAAGCCGTTTTTGGCCTGGTCTGAGCAAGCCGGTCTGCCGCACTATCTGTTGCATGCTGCCAGCCGGTCAATAATAGTGGGGGATTGTGATCTGGCAGTGATCGCTCAAAGTGATCAATTGGATGGGTCTGCCGTTTTATTGGCTTCACCGAGAGCGGTTGGGCGGTATAACTTACTGCCGCGGGCGCGAATCATTGGGCGCTGGGAATTGGGCGGCGTGGGCAAAAACCTGAATAGCCCTGGAGATCAAATTCTGGAAAAGATCACAAAAAACAAAAGACACCCTTCAGAGATCCAGTTGATCTCGCTGCAACTGCGATCAGGTGTGGTTCAAGACGCTTTCTCAGCGCTTTTCCCGGAAGCGCATATTCTGAAGGATGATCTCTCCGGCAGCACCAAAATCTTGAGCCGGTTAAATCACCTGATCGATCAATTAGAAAAAAGAAGTTTGGAAAATGGGCTGTTGATTTCATGGGCTGCGGGCGGACTGGCAGTGGTTTCATGGGTTGAAAGGGTATAAATGATGGCAACGAAAGCGCTTCATCTGGCATTGGGTTCCCGCACCTATGTGATGGGGATCTTGAATGTGACCCCCGACAGCTTTTCTGGCGATGGCTTGCTGAAAGGCGCGGACGCGGTGCAGGCCGCGTTGGAACAGGCCCGGTCCTTCACCGCGGCTGGCGCGGATATTCTGGATGTGGGTGGGGAGAGCACCCGCCCCGGGGCGCAGTTGGTGACAGAAGAGGAGGAGCTGGAGCGGGTCGTGCCGGTGGTTGAAGCGCTGTCGAGGGCTGATCTCGGCGCGCTGATCTCTGTGGATACCTATAAAGCGCGGGTGGCCGAGGCCGCGCTCCAGGCTGGCGCGCATTGGGTGAACGATGTGTGGGGCCTGCGGGCGGATCCTGCCATGGCTGGCGTGGTGGCCCGGCACAAAGTCCCCATTGTTCTGATGCACAACCGCAGCAAACCCGGAAACGCGCGGCTTCAGGAAAACCTGGGCGGGCGTTATGTGGGCATGGAATATGACAATTTACTGGAAGACGTGAAGAAAGAACTGATGGAAAGTGTTTCCCTGGCACACGCGGCTGGAATCCGGGATGAAGAGATTATTCTGGACCCGGGAATCGGGTTTGGAAAAACTGTTGAACAGAATCTGGAACTGCTGAACCATCTGGATGAGATTTCAGCCCTGGGATACCCGGTTTTGCTGGGCCCCTCGCGAAAATCCTTCATTGGGTATACTTTGAATTTGCCTCCCGACCAGCGCCTGGAAGGGACAGCCGCGGCCGTCTGTGTGGGAATCCTGCGCGGCGCGGATATCATTCGGGTACACGATGTCGAATTTATTACGCGGCTCGCGCGTATGACAGACGCCATTCTTGGTAAAACATTGCGAAATTGAGCGGGATGAAAGAAAACGCCTCCACTGTCACCCCTGGTAGACAGGCTGATCGATTGATTGATTTTCCAGCCAGGTTAGAAAGCTGGGCAGGCTGGCTGTCACACCATGCCGACGGACTGATGTTGGGTTTTGTGTTGATGTTCCTGGTGATTGGGATTGCCACCCTGCCAAATTATGGGATGACCTGGGATGAAGGTCTGGGCAATTTCTTCTTCGGCGAGCGCTATTTGCGTTATCTCACCAGTTTTTCTGATAAGTATCTGGATTTCAAAGCCGATCTGGCCGGTCTGAAGAAACTGCCGCTGTATTTATTCAACTCTCCTTATCATGACCATCCCTACCACTACCCGCCTGTGGTGGATATTCTCTCCGCGGCTACCATGTACCTTTTCTCATACCGGCTGGGGTGGATGGACCCTGTGGACGGTTTCCATGTTTTGAAAATTATTCTGGCAGCTGTTTTTCTGTGGGCTATGTACCGTTTTGCCGCGCCCAGATTGGGGAAATTTGCCGCGTTCACCGCGGTGGTGTTGCTGGCTGTATTCCCGCGGTTTTGGGGTGATATGCACTTTAATCCCAAAGATATCCCTGAGTTGATCTTTTACAGCCTGACCATCATGGCTTATGTCCTGTGGTATGAAAAGCCAAATCGGATATACGCGCTTGTGGTGGGAATCCTGTTTGGCTGCGCGCTGGGTACAAAAGCCAACGCGGTCTTCCTACCGGTGGTGTTGGTGCTGGGGGTGTGGCCGATAGGGTTTTCCCTGCGGTCATTTAAGCAGGTCCTGCTCCACCTCAAACAATGTTGGAGCCATTATATCGTCATGGGACTGAGCGGCCTGGCGTTTTACTTCATCACCTGGCCGTACCTGTATGCCGACCCCAAACGGGTAAAAATGTACTGGGATTTCATCTTCGCGCGAGGGGTGCAGGAAGGGCGGACCGCCTGGAACTGGCGCTCTCCGCTCCAGGTGATTGTGACCATGCCGGAGTGGATGCTGGTCTTGCTGGTCATCGGGATAGTGCTGGTCGCAATCCGGGTTTTTCGCGAGGAAAGTTTTTTCTGGAGATTGCTGCTGGTATGGCTGATGGTTCCCATCTTGAGAATATCGCTGCCGGGTATGGTGGATTTTGATGGTATCCGGCATTTCATGGAGTTTTTGCCCGCGGCGGTGTTGATCGCGGGATATGGAGCGGCGACATTTCCCGGGCTGGTGGCGAAGGGCAGGGCAGCTCTGGAGATGGGGCTAAAATCAGCAGTGCTTGTGGTACTGGTTTTCAATTTAGTTGGCATCCAGCGAGTTTACAACCAGTATGAATACCTTTACTATAACCGGCTGATCGGTGGGCTTTCCGGAGCGCGGGAAGTGTTCGGTGATTTTGAAGTGACGGATTACTGGGCTTCCAGCTACCGCAAGGGAATGGACTGGTTGAACGAGAACGCGGAGCAGGGCGCCAGTCTCTATGTGCCGGTTGCCGATTGGCTGGCGCAGATCACTGGCCCGCTGTACCTCCGTCCGGATATTCAAATTCTGGATGGGGAGAACCCGGGCAGTATTTCTGGAGCCGAGGGACCGGTCTATGTCATGTTCGTGACCCGCTCCGGGTTTTATGATGAAATCGCTTATGATTTAAGCCGGAATAATCCGCCGGACTACCAGATTATAGTAGACGGTGTTTCCATCATGCAGGTCCACAAAATTCAACCGGGGCGGTGAGACTTTGCTGGCGACGATCCTGATCTGGGCATATACCCTGGGCGTAACTGCGCTGTACGGCTGGGCGTTTCTTAAAATACTTCTGGGCCTTCTCAAGCGAAACGGGCACGAGATGCCTTCGTTTCCTGTGATTTGGGTGGTTGGATTGGCAGTGCTGACCACGCTGACCTCTTTCTTGTCGCTGGTGATCCGCATCAACCTTGAAGCGTCCGCGCTGGTGACCGGAGGCGCGCTGGTGATCGCGTGGTTCTTCCTGAAAGAAAATCAGCTTCCCCAAATTCGTTTATCTCTATCAAGGGATGTTCTGAGAGTGGCTGCCTGGCTGCTGGTAGTGGTGTGCGTGGTGACCGTGCTGGAGAACGCGACTCATAAACCGGCCAACTCGGATACCGGCATCTACCATGCCCAGGGCATCCGCTGGATCGAGACCTATCCGGCTGTGCCCGGATTGGGTAATCTGCATACCCGTCTGGCTTTCAACTCAAGCTGGCTGGTGAGCAACGCCCTGTTCAGCTTTGAGTACCTGGATGTACTCTCTTTTCATCTTTTGGGCAGTGTGTTCTTTGTGGTTTTTCTGGGATACCTGTTCGAAGGGTTGTTCCGTTTTGTGTCCCGCGAAGCACAGCTCAGCGATATTTTGAAAATATTTCTGATACCGGTATCGTTCTGGGTTTTCGCCTCAGAAATTTCCTCGCCGGGGACGGATTTACCTGCCGCATTGTTGATTTGGTTTATCCTGCTGGAATTCCTGCGCTTCCTGGAAAAGGGCGGTGAAACTTACCCATTGCAGCCTGAAATCTTGTTGGGGCTGTCCGGTTTTGCTATTACGGTGAAGCTTTCTGCTGCTCCAATATTGTTGGTCGGGGCTTATTTGTTGTGGTGGAAGTTCAGGCGAAATGGATTTAAGGACCTGTCCGTACTGGCCGGGATTGGCGCGCTGGTCCTGCTTCCCTGGCTGGCACGCAATGTGATCCTGTCGGGATACCTGGTTTACCCAAGGCCAGAATTGGATTTGTTCAATGTGGACTGGAAAATCCCGTTGAAAATTGCCGCCGCGGAACAGGACATCATCATGGCCTGGGCCAGGATATCGGGACGGGAAGCTCGTGAAGTGCTCCAGATGCCGCTGGCGGAGTGGGCCGGGGTGTGGTTTTCCAAATTGAGCCGCAACCGAAAAGCCATGCTGGGCCTGGTTACCGCCGCGCCTGTGGTGTACCTGCTGGCGGCAGCCGTGTTCCGCAAGGCTGCCCGGCCGGTGATCCAGACTGTATCATCCTACACCTATGCTTTTATGGTGGTGTATGCCGGGCTGGCTTTCTGGTTTTTCACCGCGCCAGATTTCCGCTTTGGATACGCTTTTGTGATCTCCGCGATGGTCATGGTCGTTTTGCCTTTGGTGGTTGTCCTGCAGCGGATGCTGGATTTCAGGAAGAGCGTCCTGATTGGCTGGGTGGTGGTGGGCTTGCTGGTCTATCAGGTTACCGTGCTGGCACGTTCGTTTGAACCGGGAACCCTGGGGGAACGGATGTTGTTGCCCCAGGATTATGTCCAGCTCACCACTATGCCCTGCGCGCTGCGGAACTTGACCATCTGGTGCGCTGAAGCTTATAACGAATGCTGGTACGAGCCTTTTCCCTGTGCTCCCAACGCGGACCCGCTGGTTGAAACGCGGGGCGAGACACTACGGGATGGTTTCCGGTCGACCGGTCTCAACCCTTTAGAGTAAAAGCCTGTTTGAATATGTTTACTGGAGTTGGTTGGTTTAGATTTTTCTCAATGAGCAGGTAGATAGTTTGATCCAGGTTTCCAGATTTTTTGTTTGTTGAATTAACCGATTTGTGATTGGTTTTTGGGAGTGGGCTTTTTTTGGAAATCTCCCGGAGACGCCGTGAGGTGCCGCCGGATGTAATCGTACAGGGTAAAAACAAACAGGGACATTCCAAGCATTTCAAGAGTTTCTTCGCGTGCCACCAGCATCCCATAATCGTAGCCCCACTGCTGGTAAGTGGAGACATATTCCCCGGCCAGCATTTCCAGCCCCAAGACTCCCATGAGGTAAACCGCGCCGGACAGACCGAACAGCAGCATGGTCCTTCGGGGAAGGTTAAAGAAGAAACGAAGATACAGCAGGCCAAAGATCGCTACCAGAATCACCGCTGAACGCACCCAATCGATGTAGAAGTATCCTTTAGAAGAGATCAGGTTTGACAAAGGAATATCCCAATTTTCGTGAATCTGGATGACCTCATCCACTGTCATGTAAAGAAATATCAGGCCCAACAAGGCCCATTGGATGGCGAAAGGGGCCTTTGTTTTTTGTTTCCAGGCCGCGATCACCAGCAGCAGGGCAGCGGGGATCAGGAGCAGAAGGCCGGAGAAATAGCTCTGGAGGACATACTCGTTATCCATGTTGAATTCGTCAATGAAAAACATAACTGTGTTCAGCCATGCTTTATTTTCGCGCATTTCCCATCCTGCTATGTGTGCCAGGGCGAACCCTGCTGAGAAAATGACCAGCACGATGGGCAGCTGGCGGTGTTTTAAGATTTCCTGTTTCGCGCCTTCTAAAAAGCTTAAATGACGCTCAGCGTTTTCTCCTGAAGAGCGCGGGTAAATCGTGAGGATAATCTGGATACAAATCAGGACTGCCAGCAAAAGGTAAGGGGTAATACGCAGGACCGCGGTCTGGTAATCAAAACCCGTGTCGAGGAAGAACCCCCACTTGATCAGAAGATATCCCCCCGAGAAGACTGCCAGGATAGAAAAGTCAGCCAACCCCTGCAGCCGGTTGTTTTCCAACGCGTTTTGGAAACTTTGAGAGAGCCGGCGGGCCCAACCATTGTCTTTCCGGAAGCGGACCGCCGCCCAGATCAGGACAATCGCCAGCGCCAAAATGGGCAATGCCATCAGATAACGTGTTTTGGAGAACCCCAACAGCCAGGCATTTTTGGCCGATTTCGGAATAGCCATAATAAAGACCAGAGTCAGGGTCGTTTCAATGCTGGTGATTGTGAAAAATCGGGATAAGCGCTGGTGAATTTTTAAAGGCATAAGCTTGATTTTGAAGATCTCTCTGGGATGATGGTTCTTATTCTATCATCGATTGGCAAAAAGAAATTGCCTGCTGGCTGGAATACTGTTTCAGCCGCTTTATTACTTCTTTGGCGCGCGGTTTGCTGCTGTTATTTGCTTCGAAATTTTATTTGTGAATCACAAAGGGTTTCAAACAAAGTTGTTTATCGAGGTACTACGTAGTACAATTTTAGCGGACTGATATTTTATTTTTTGAAAATTAATGTGAAAGGTATACAAGATGACTGAACAATATGATGTTGTAGTGATTGGGGCTGGGCCGGGTGGTTATGTCAGCGCGATTCGCGCTTCTCAGCTTGGACTGAAAACAGCTATTGTTGACAAGCAATGGCTTGGCGGTGTTTGTCTCAATGTGGGTTGTGTTCCATCCAAAGCGTTGCTGAAAAACGCGGACCTTGCCGAGACCCTGCGGGAACGCTCCAAGGAATTTGGAATTTCTTTTGATAATCTCCAGTTGGATTTTGGCGCGGCCGTCAAGCGCAGCCGGAAGGTTTCTCAGCGCCTGACTAAAGGTGTTGCCTTTTTGATGCGTAAGAACAATATTGATGTTGTGATGGGCTCCGCCAGGTTAACAGGTAAAAATACCGTTGAGGTTGTTGAAGAAAAGGGCGAGAAAAAACAGCTCACTGCTAAAAATATTGTGATCGCCACCGGGTCGCACACCTTTGTGATCCCTGGAGTAAAGATTGATGGTGAAAAGGTGGTGACCTACACAGAGGCCATCCTGCAGGAGAAGCGTCCTGAATCGGTGGTGATCATCGGCGCCGGCGCGATTGGCGTTGAATTCGCCACCATCTGGAGCTCTTATGGCACTGATGTCACGATTGTAGAGATGCTTCCGACCATTCTGCCGCTGGAGGATAAAGAAGCCAGCGCGGAACTTGCCAAAGCCTACAAAAAACGCGGCATCAAAATGCTCACCAGCACCAAGGTTGAATCGGTTGAAGCAACCGACACGGGTGTGAAGGTGACCATCAGCGGAGAAGGCGGACAGCAGGTGCTGGAGGCGGAACAGGCCATGGTCGCGATTGGCTTCCGGCCGAATACTGCCGATATCGGACTGGAGCAGGTTGGTGTGAAACTGGACAAACGCGGATTTGTTGAAGTGGATGACCGGATGGCTACCAACGTGCCCGGTATCTGGGCGATTGGTGATGTGACCGGGAAGCTGCTTCTGGCCCATGTGGCCTCGGCGCAGGGCGCGATCTGCGCGGAAAATATCGCTGGCGTGGAAACCATCAAACTGGATTATAAGATGATGCCCCGCGCGGTTTATTCCCATCCGCAGGTGGCTTCCTTTGGAATGAGCGAAGAAGAGGCCAAAGAAGCCGGTTATGAAGTCAAGGTAGGCCGCTTCAACTTCATTGCCAATGGCAAGGCGCTGGGCCTGGGTGAGGGCGAAGGGTTTGTCAAGATTATCGCCGACGCTAAATATGGCGAAATCCTGGGCGCGGCAATGGTCGGCCCGGATGTTTCAGAGCTGCTGCCGGAACTCACCCTGGCGCAGCGCATGGAGATGACCTCTGAGGATATCGCCCGCACGGTGCACGCTCACCCGACTTTGAGTGAGGTGATCATGGAAGCCGCGCACGCTGTTGAAGGTCAGGCCATTCACATGTAACACTGGTTTTTCCAGGCGTTTTCTGTTCAATGATCTCATCCCTGCCAGTCTGGCGGGGATGGTTTTTTGTTAGATATTTATTCGGGATTAATCCTGCTTATGCTATAATCACTCACCAGAAAGGTGAAATATGTTCAAGAATATTTTTCGAAAACTCGGGGGAGACCCCTTTAAAAAAGAAATTGACGGGCTCTCAAAGATCGTTGATCAGATCAACCAGCTTGAGCAGCCTTTTGAAGCTTTGAGCAGCGAGGCATTAAAAGCAAAAACCGGTGAGTTCCGCCAGCGGTTGGAGCAGGGTGAGACCCTGGATGATCTTCTGGTGGAAGCTTTTGCCACGGTGCGTGAAGTCAGCAAGCGCACCATCGGTCTGCGGCATTATGATGTCCAGATGATTGGTGGGATCACCCTGCACCAGGGCAAAATCGCTGAAATGCGCACCGGTGAAGGAAAAACCCTGGTTGCGACACTGCCGATGTACCTGAACGCACTATCGAGAAAAGGGGTCCATCTGGTCACTGTGAATGATTACCTTGCCCGGCGCGATGCTCGCTGGATGGCGCCCATTTTTTCGTTTTTGGGGCTTAAAATTGGCGTGTTGCAGATGGCAATGCGCACCGCAGGCGGGCAAATGGCCTTCCTGGTGGATTTGGAAAAGACGTCATCTCAGGAGGACCAGCATCAGTTGGTGATGGTTTCCCGCCGGGAAGCTTACGCGGCGGATATCACCTATGGGACGAACAGCGAATTTGGCTTTGACTACCTGCGGGATAACCTCACCATGAGGTTGGAAGACCGCGTACAACGGAAACATCACTATGCAATTATTGATGAGGTGGATAACATCCTGATTGATGAAGCCCGGACTCCGCTGATCATTTCTGGTCCTTCGGAAGACCAGAGCGAGTGGTATATCCGCATGGCACAGGTTGTCCGCCAGCTCGCCCCGGAAGATTATGAAGTTGAAGAGAAAGACAGGATGGTAACCCTGACTGAGATTGGGGAAGCTCATGTTGAGGAACTGCTTGGAACACCGCTGCGCGACCCGGAACGTCCGGAAGATATCACGCATGAACAGGCCAGGATGCTGGGTTATCTGGAACAGGCCCTGCGCGCCCAACATTTATACCGGCGTAACAAAGATTATTTGGTGCAGGGCGGCAAAGTGGTCATCGTCGATGAATTTACCGGGCGTTTGATGCCTGGCCGGCGCTGGTCGGAGGGTCTTCATCAGGCCGTGGAAGCTAAAGAAGGGGTCAAGGTCGAAGCGGAAAATATTACCTATGCGACCATCACCCTGCAGAACTATTTCAGAATGTATGAGAAACTGGCGGGTATGACTGGCACCGCGGTAACCGAGGCGGAAGAGTTTTATAAGATTTACACCCTGGATGTGCTGCCCATCCCGACCAATCTGGAATATGTCGCTTCATTGCCTGATACCGGCCTGGATAAATTTGAAGACAAGGATGAATTTGGATATCGCTACACCTATTATGCTGCCAGCGATGATCGGGACAGGCAGCCGCTATTCTGGAAACGAAAAGATTATCCAGATGTGGTTTATCGTTCGGCTGAAGCCAAGTTACGGGCGATCACCCAGGAGGTCTTCCAGTATTATGTAAAAGGAAGACCGCAGCTGGTGGGCACAACATCGGTTGAACATTCCGAGATCCTCTCCAGCCGCTTGGATGCTGAGCCTATCCGGCGCTTGATGCAGGTCCTCTTGATCCGCGATGCGTGGCTTGAACAGCATAACGCGGATATGGTGGACCGCTCAGATCCCCAGATGCAATTATTGAATGCGCCGTTAACCGAGATCAAAGCGGGTGAACTGCGCCCGCTGGCGCGCGGCCTGAATCTTTCTCTCAACCCGGAAGAACCGGAAAATATCCAACGATTGAAAGTGTATTTTGGATTAACCGATGCGGAAACCGGCCGTCTGGTTCAGGCGCTTCAGGGCGGCGTGGTTCATGAAGTGCTGAACGCGCGCAAGCATGACCAGGAAGCCGGCATCATCGCCCGGGCCGGCGCTTTTGGCGCGGTTACCATCGCCACCAATATGGCAGGCCGTGGTGTGGATATCAAACTGGGCGGTGAATTATCTGAAGAGATCATCAGGGACGTGAACCGCGTTTTGAATAAAGCGGGCCGGGACCCGTATGGCATGACGAATGAGGAACGCCGGGTTGCCCTGCGTGAACTTGATTCCGACCAGTACGGGATTTATGAGGAATCGGTTCAGGCTTTCCTGGAGCAGGTTGAAAATATGGACCGCGTCCGGGAACTGGGCGGCCTGCATGTGATTGGTTCTGAACGGCATGAAGCCCGGCGGATTGATAACCAGCTCCGGGGACGAGCCGCCCGGCAGGGGGATCCTGGTTCTTCCCGTTTTTATCTTTCGCTGGAAGATGATCTGATGCGGTTGTTTGGAGGAGCACAGGTCGAAAATCTGTGGAAGCGCATCATGTTTGATGAACACCAGCCCCTGGAAATGAATTTACTGGGCAAACTGGTGGAACAATCCCAGGAACGGGTTGAAGGCGCGAATTTTGATGTCCGGAAACACCTGCTGGAGTATGACGATGTACTGAACTCGCAGCGCGAGCGCATCTATGGTCAGCGGGACCGGGTTTTTGTCAAGCAGGATCTCAGCGAAGATATTCTGGATATGCTGCAGTTGGAACTGCAGCGCAGAATACCACAGTCTTTGGAGGATGAAGAGGGGCCCTGGAAGCTGCTGGCCTATCTTAATGATGTTCAGCCAATCATTGATTATGGATCAGTCTATTATCCATCGTTCACCATAAAAATCCTTTTTGATGCGTTTCGCGAGATGCTGCCGGGCAAACCCATCTCTGCGGAGAATCTGGAAAATGCGGCACTAGAATTGGCTGGCCGCAGCATCGAAGCAGATAAGGACCATCTTCTGTTAAGCACGCGGCGTCTCCTGGAACGGGTGGAGCAAAACCTGGACCTTCAGTTGGAAGAGCGGATGGATACGCTGGACACATTTGTTGCAGGCCTGGAAACGCGACACGAGAATGACCCGGTGGAACAAAGCCAGGATATTCTGTCTGAGCTGATAGGGTTTGTGCGAGCGCCTTTGAAGTTAAGCAAAACCCAGCTGCATCTATTGGCGGAAGGAGACCAGGATGTTGTGCAGGAAATCCGGAATCAGATTGAGAAATTCCTGTTCACCATTCATGTCAACCGTCTGATTGGTTCCATTGAAAGGCGGTTAGACGAAAGCGTTGGCCTGCGCGCTGAGCACCTCCAGGAGCTTTCATGGGGAGAACTGGAGGGCCAAATCCTGGACGCGGTGGAGGGTGTGTACGAGCGCCGGGTGAAATCTTTGCTGGGAAAAGATGGACAAATCTCCAGGGATTTGAAGCCGCTTTTATCACAGAAAAATGGGGATGGTCTGGATGACCGCCAGCTCATTCGTCTGTTGAGCACGATGCAGCACGGTACGCAGCTGGCTTTTGACTCAAAGACTCATCGTAAAGCAAGAAGGCAATATGTAAGGTTGCGTTATGTTTATCTGGCCGCTCATTGGTTAGAGAATCAATCTCCTGAAGAAATTACAAATCAGGTTTTATCACACCTCCAAGGAGCGTTGCGGGCTTTAAAGTCAGCCCGCGGAGAGATCCTTTGGGATCGATTGCGGCAAAGAGATGCCTCTCTGAATATATTAAGCGACAGCCTCAAACTTGACCTGGTGGAAAGTTTAGGGCAGGAGAAATATAACGCGCTTGTGGATTGCCCGCTGGATGAAATCACAGAGGCGGATCGTCTGGAGGTGAGGGAAATTCTTGGACATCGCATGCAAAATGAAGCGTACAGGGAACTGCTCCTGCGCGTAATATCTGAACAGTGGGTGGAATATCTGACCAAGGTGGAGTCACTGCGGGTTTCTATCCGCATGGAAGCTTATGCCCAGCGGGACCCATTGGTTCAATACAAAAGCAAAGCCACTGAAATGTTCCAGGGGTTGCTGGTGGATATCCGGACAAGCGTTATCACGCGCGTGTTCACTTATAACCCGAGGAGTTATGCGGATCTGCTCATGAGTCGTGAACAACCTTTACCTGCGGAAGAGCCGGAGAATGCTCCCGCGGAGGTTTCTCAAGGAATTGGATCGAAGGAATCTCGCAAGAAAAAACGACATCGCCATTAATACCCTTGATAAAGGTGAAATGAAGATGCCAAATCATGTGTTTTTGACCTTTTTTGGGTTATAATAGAGAATTAGAGCCCTTCTTTGATACCCCTTACAGGGTTGTCAAGAAATAAATTCACATTTATAATGGGCAAATATCTTTTTTCTGGAGTATACCGATCGTATGGACCTAAATGACGCCCGAATGGAACAAGAGGCAAAGCCTGAAGTAGAAAAAACAACTGAAAACAATAACATGGCCGCATTGCTGGAGCAAGAAGGACTTGGTATTGATTTTCCGAGTCGCGGAGAAATTCGCGATGGTGTGATTGCCAGTATCAGCCAGGGACAAATCCTGGTCAGTGTTGGCACAAAATCTGAGGGTGTCATCAGTGGTAGGGAATATGACCAGATACCTCAGGAAGAACTTGATGAGATGAAGGTCGGTCAGGAAATCAAAGTTTATGTTGTGAATCCTGAAGACCAACATGGAACCCTGGTACTTTCCTACACCCGAGCGCGCGAAGCCGTCAGCTGGGTTCAGGCTAAGGAATTGCTCGAATCCAAGGAAAGCTTCAACAGCAAGATCATTGGTTACAACAAGGGTGGTTTGATTGTTCCCATGGGCGGCTTGCGAGGTTTTGTACCGGCTTCGCAGGTCAGTTTGTCCCGGCGCGCGAGCGTGACAGGCGATACACCTGACCAGCGCTGGGGCGAAATGGTAGGCGAAGAGATTGAAGTGTGTGTGATCGAAGTAGATGAAGATCGCCGCCGTTTGATCCTTTCGGAACGGGTCGCCAGTGCCGAAACCCGTGAGAGCCTCAAAGAGAAAGTGATTGACGAACTGGAAGAGGGCGATGTCCGAACTGGTCGCGTGACCAGCCTGGCCGATTTTGGCGCGTTTGTGAACATCAGCGGCGCCGATGGGCTGGTTCACCTTTCTGAGATTTCCTGGGACCGCATCCAGCATCCGAAAGAGGTGCTTGAAGTTGGGCAGGAAGTTGAAGTGAAGATTATCAGCGTGGACCGCGAAAAGAAACGAATTGGTCTTTCTATTCGCCAGCTTCAAGAGGACCCCTGGGCAGAGCGTGTTGCTGAATTCCAGGTTGGACAACTGATTGAAGGAACCATCACCCGCCTGACAAAATTTGGCGCTTTCGCCAAGATCGATGAAGAATTGGAAGGCCTGATCCATATTTCGGAAATCAGCGATAAACGGATTGAGCATCCCAAAGAAGTGCTTCGCGAAGGTGAGGCGGTTACACTGCGCATCATCCGTGTTGAACCTGATACTCACCGGATTGGCTTGAGCCTGCGCCGGGTTGATTCGATGGCATTTGCTGAGATGGATTGGCAAACTTTGTTGGAAACCGAACCCGAATATGAGGATGAAGCAGAAGAAGAACCTGTTGAAGAAGCAGTAGAAGCTGTAGTTGAAACTGTGGAAGAAACAATTAAAAAGACAAAAGAATCTGTGGAAGAAACAGTTGAAGCAGTGGAAGAAGCTGTAGAAGAATCTTCAGCAAAAAGCGAACTGGAAAGCGAAGAATCAACTGCGGAATAATTGATTGCAAAAGAAATAAGGAGCGCACCGCGACTGGTGCGCTCTTTTGCTAATAGGACGTGATATGCCAATTATCATTGATGCCCACCAGGACCTGGCCTACAATATGCTTACATTCGGGCGTGATTATCGCCTCTCGGTGCGGGAAACTCGCAGGCTTGAAGAGAACTCCCCAACCATAACCCGGACAGGGCATACGCTATTGGGTTGGCCAGAATATCAGGAAGGCCAGGTGGCGATTGTTTTTGGTACAGTATTCATCCTGCCTTCCGCATGCAGTTCTGGGGCTTGGGACTATCTGGCATATTCGAACTATGCGGAAGCAAAAGAATTAATCTGGCAGCAAATTGACCTTTATACGCATCTGACGGATACAAACCCACAGCATTTTCTCCTTGTTCGATCCAGGCCAGATTTGGATCGGGTTCTGGATATCTGGAAAAAGGACGTACCAGAGGAGCTGGAGTCAGGTCGTCCAGTGGGAATCGTCCTGCTGATGGAAGGGGCGGAAGGCCTGGAGAACAACGATGATCTGGAAGGATTGTGGAAAGCCGGTGTTCGAATCATTGGCCCGGTTTGGGCCGGGACCCGATTTTGTGGCGGTTCGCACTACCCGGGTGAATTTACCGCGGAGGGATACGCGCTTTTGAAACGGATGGCGGAACTTGGCTTTACGCTGGATGTTTCTCACATGAATGGTAAATCAGTGATGCAGGCTCTGGAATTTTATCAGGGTTCTGTGATTGCCAGTCATGCCAACACGCGTGCTTTGCTGGCCGGAGATACAGGCGAACGTCATCTGACGGATGAGGCGATCCGCCAGTTGTGTGGTCGCGATGGTGTGATTGGCGTTTTGCCTTATAATAAGTTTCTAAGGCCTGCATGGAATACGGAAGACGGACGGGAAGGTATTGGCCTGGATCTGTTGGTCAACCACATCGATCATATCTGCCAGATCGCGGGGGACGCGTCCCACGTTGGGTTGGGTTCTGATTTTGATGGCGGTTTTGGAGTGAATCAGGTTCCTAATGGCATTGATTCAATCGCGGATTTGCAAAAGATTGTACCGCTGCTGGTTGAAAGGGGCTACTCTCCGCTGGAGGTTGAGGCGATTTTGCATGGAAATTGGCGCCGTTTTTTGGAAAGGACTTTACCAGTATGATGGCTGCGTCTGGTGGAAAAAGCTATAACGGAAATGGGGGGAATGGAGAAAGGGCGCTCACCTATTCGACCTTAAGAGTCAGAGTAGGTTTGACGCTTACATTAATTGGTTTGATCATTTTTCTGATTGGTTCCAAACCGGGTATTTTTGGTTTGGACCGCAGCCCGGTTATTGGATTTGTGCAAATTGCGGTTTTCCTGGTTGGCCTGGCCTTGATTTGCATTGGTGGGTATATCAGCCTGATGGCCCTATGGAAAGGGCGGTCCCCCAGCATTGCCGCTGATATTGGCCTGAGAATGGTCAGTACTGGCTATGTGGTGGCTGTTTTTACCGGGATGGCGGACGTTTTTGGTTTTGGCAGCCATATTCTGCCTGATATGCCATTTTTTGGCCCCTTGCAGGCTCGCGGTGTAGTGATTGGAGAGGTGATAATCCTGGTGGGGTTCCTGTTATTGTTGCCAACCGCGCCGTCCAAAACTGAGGATGAGGGCGAGGAAGAAGCATAAAAAACAAAAACTGCCGCGCGGCAGTTTTTGTTTTGAGAGAGGCTGAAGTTTTTCTAGGCTAGGAAATCAATCCAATTGCCTTCAACATTTCCTGATTGGATTTGTATTTATATTCTTCCACGCCAAGTTCCTCGGCTTTCTCAGTTTCAATCTGATTCAATCTGGCCAAATCGGCTTTCCTCACAACTGGTTTCTCAATCTGAGAAACACGGCTGTCAACTTCTTCTAAGGTGGTGGAGGTGTAAGATGGCAGCGTATTCAGATATTGGAGGACTGCCTTGGCTCCCTGAACGCTGTCTTTTCTGGCTAATCCAACCAGGCCAACGCTTGCCTGGCGGGCCCAACCGACCACAAACACATTTTCAAGGAGTTCGCCGGTTTCTGTGCAAATCTCATAGGAAACGCCTTTTATGGGGAATCTTGGTTTCAGGCTCTTGCAGTAGGAGTAATTCTTGACCGGGATTCCAAACTCGCCATCAACACGATTCCCAATGGAAAACATTACAGTGTCGGCCTGGATGGTTTCAAATTCGCCAGTTCCTTCCGCCGCGAGATAGTCTTCTTTTTCGACCAGTGTATTTTTTTCAAATTTTATCCCGGTTACCTTACCCGCTTCATTGCCAAAGATTTCAATAGGAGAGAGCAGAAACCGCAATGTGAAGCGGGTCTCCGAAGCGCGAGGAGCGGATTTGGAAATTGCGGCTTCGATCATTTTCATGGGCTCTTTGGGATCCTGTCCCAGCGATTCCATCAGAGGAGCAGCGTTTTTGATTTCTTCAGTGATAACAGGTAAATCCAGATGCGCGGCAACAGCTTCCAGTTCCTGCTGGGTGAATTTGATTTCGCCCGGACCGCGGCGCGCGATCGCGGTGATTTCCTGCACTTTCCGCTCATGGGTTAAGAAATGAGCCAGATCGAGTGAAACATTTCCCATTCCAATGATGATTACTTTTTCTCCGATCGGGAAATCCATGGTGCTGTACGGAGGCAGCCCATTATAATGATAGACAACATCCTGCGCGTAAAAGACGCCGTCCAGCTTTTCACCAGGTAAAAAGAGCCAGCGGTTCCACTGCGCTCCGGTAGCCACCACGATGGCATCAAATCCAAGGTCCAGCAGCTCTTTGAATTTTAGATCACCATTTTCCCGGATCAGTACGTTACCATAATAAGTGACCCCGTCCATGTTGATGATTTCCTGGAACTGGTTGATCAATCCCAGTCTCATCTTATGCTTTTCCGGGTAAATTCCATATTCAGCCAGCCCGCCGATTTTGATATCCCGATTAAATATAACGATTTCTACACCATTCTTTGCTAATTGCTGCGCCGCGTATAACCCAGAAGGTCCAGCTCCAATAACTGCGACTAGAGGTTTTGATGATTGGTTCATACGATGAAAGGCTCCTTTTTCAGAAGGATTGACTTGTTGATACGGGTAGGTGATCGATCGCGGGGAAAATGTGTACCCATGGATGCTTTTTGATTTTCAAAATTCAAACAAACTATCGTTGCGCGGCAAAAATTGATGCACTATTATACCGTGATTCATTTTCAAAACAGGAAACAATATGCTATATTTGGAGATAATTCGTCAATTTGTGAAAAGAGGCGCTGAATGAACTCACAAAAATATATCATTACGCCTTCCGGTAGAAAGATTCCGAACCCGCGCTATGTGGCAAAACCTTTCGTCAGGTTGAATAAGCTGTGGCCAGCTTTCTGGACGATTACCGGTATCTTTTCATTAATGGTCAATGCTGTTTTAATCGCGATGCTTTTCAGTCTTGGAAACCAGCTTTTTACGTTGAAATCAGTGGTTGAAGACCAGTTGCTTGGCGGACTGTACCAGAATTTTGTGTTGATGGATCAATCCAATATTCAAACCACAATTCCTGTCAGCGCGAAGGTGCCAGCCAAGTTTGATCTGCCCCTGGATGCAGAGACTGTGGTGGTGCTGCAGAAAGACACCTATATTCCCGGCGCGACGGTCTCATTGAGTACAGGCGGGTTGAATATCTCGAACGCGCCTACCAATATTCTGCTTCCCGCTGGAACAGAATTGCCGATCCGGCTAAGCCTGAATGTGCCAGTGGACGAGAAAATTCCAGTGGATCTGGATGTGGAAGTGAATATCCCATTGAATCAAACGGATCTGCATGTTCCTTTTACAGGGTTACAAAATGTTGTAAGTCCATATTATGATTTAGTAGAGCAAACACCAAATTCATGGAAAGAAATCTTGTGCGGTATTCCATCTGCCAAATGGTGTAATAGATGGATCCCGTGAAGAAATGACTTGAGGAGTTATGGGAATAAAATTTACGAAGACGGTATTGTCAAATGGTTTAACGGTTCATCTGAAAGAGATTCATTCTGCCCCTTTGATCAGTCATTGGATATGGTATCGGGTTGGTTCCCGGGATGAGACCCCCGGTAAAACTGGGATTTCTCATTGGGTTGAACATATGCAGTTTAAGGGTACCGAGAAATTCCCATCCAGTGAACTGGATAAAACGATTTCCAGAGAGGGTGGGGTGTGGAACGCGTCCACCTCTCTGGATTGGACCGCGTACTATGAAAAACTCCCTTCAGATAAGATTGATCTGGCTATGGAGCTTGAAGCGGACCGGATGGTCAACAGCGTGTATGATCCGGAGGAAGTTGAATCGGAGCGTACCGTGATCATTTCTGAACGTGAGGGCCATGAGAATGAACCGATGTTTAAACTGGATGAAGCCATCCAGCGCTGCGCTTTTGATGTGCATCCTTACCGGTATGAGGTTATTGGAGATCTGGAAGATTTACACAAAATTCAGCGAGATGATCTTTACCAGCATTACCGGAACTATTATGTTCCTAATAACGCGGTATTGGCGATTGCCGGGGATTTTGACACACAGGAAATGCTCGATAAAGTGCGCTCCTATTATGAAGCGATTCCCTCCGGACCATCACCTGCTCATCCGGCACAATTGGAAGACCCGCTTGCCGGGGAACGAAAAGTGGATCTGAAGGGGCCGGGCGAAACCAGCTATCTTAAAGTTGGTTACCGGGCACCAGCGGCAAGTGACCAGGACTTCTTCGCGTTCACTGTTCTGGATAGTATTCTGGCTGGCCCTGCCAGTTTGAATATGTTTGGCGGAGGGCATATTACCAATAAAACGAGCCGGCTTTACCGCTCTCTTGTGGAAAAGGAGCTTGCGGTCGCGGTTGGAGCTGGTTTGCAGGCCACATTCCATCCTTTTATATACGATATCACGGTTATTTTCCACGCGGGTCAGAAACCAGAGGATGCTCTTAACACACTGGACGCTGAATTGAGACGATTACAGGACAGCCCGATTTTGGAAGAAGAGATTGCCCGCGCGGTTAAGCAAGCCCGGGCGTTGTTCGCCTATGGCAGTGAAAACATCACCAATCAGGCATTTTGGTTAGGGTACGCGGAAATGTTTGCGTCCTATGAGTGGTTTATCAATTATGTAAACAGTCTGGAGAAGATCACCCCAGAAGATGTCCAGAGAGTCGCGCAGGTGTATCTGATGCCTGAAAAACGCGTAGTCGGGACGTATGTTCCCGATCAAAATTATGGAGGTGAAGCGTGAGGCCGGATACAACGATTAAGTGGAAATCACTTCCAGGCTCTGATGACATCACGCGTGTCGTTTTGGAAAACGGGGTGACTGTTTTAGCGCGCGCCAATGATGACAGCCCATCGGTTCGTCTGACAGGTTATGTCTCTGCGGGGAGTATGTTTGACCCGCTCAACAAGTTAGGTTTATCTCAATTCACAGCGCTCGCTCTGATGCGAGGCACCGGAGTGCGCGGTTTTCAAGAAATCTATGATTCGCTTGAGTCCGTTGGAGCTTCTTTGGGTTTTGGGGCCAGCGTTCATACGACCAGCTTTGGCGGGCAGTCCCTTGCTGAGGACTTGCCCATCCTGTTGGGAATGCTTTCTGAATGTTTAAGGCAGCCTGTTTTCGCGGAAGATCAGCTGGAGAAATTGCGTGCTCAATTACTGACTGGTCTGGCGATCCGGTCGCAGCGTACTGAGGAAATGGCCTCGTTGGTTTTCGAGCAAAACCTTTTTAAAGATCACCCCTATGGCAATCCTGTGGATGGCTTTTCCGAGATGGTTCAGATGATCAGCCGTGAAGATATAGTGAATTTCCATGAAAAATATTATGGACCGGAAGGTTTTGTGGTCGTGGCGGTGGGTGGAATCTCGCCACAACAGGTGGTGGAGCAGGTGCAGGCCGCGTTGGGCGATTGGCGCAACCCCAGGCAAACCCGGCCGAAATATTTGCCGCGGCCGGAAGATTTGCGAGATCCGATCCGCCAGCATGTTGAGCTTCCAGAGAAAAGCCAGACCGATCTGGTGATGGGTACGCTGGGGCCTGCGCGTAATTCCAGAGATTATTTGCCTGCCTCGCTGGGAAACAGTATCCTGGGAAAATTTGGGATGATGGGCCGGATTGGCGATGTGGTCCGGGAGCAATCTGGTCTGGCTTATTATGCCAGCGCGAATCTGAACGCATCATTGGCGGGTGGTTCCTGGGAAGTCTCGGCAGGTGTAAATCCGGCGAATTTGCAAAAAGCGATCGATCTGATCAACAAGGAGATTGAGCGGTTTGTCGAGGAGCCTGTTACTGATCAGGAACTGGAGGATAACAAGTCCTATTTTATTGGCAGGTTACCACTGCTGATGGAATCAAATTCTGGGGTGGCGGGTGCCTTAATGAATATTGAAAGGTTTAATCTGGGTTTGGATTATTACCGGTTATATCCGGGTGAGGTGCAGAAGGTTACTTCTGATCTGGTCCTGGAGGCTGCTCGTACATACATAGACCCTCAAAAGCTGGTGATCTGCAGTGCTGGAACCATGCTGGAAAATGGAAAACAGCAATGATCAACCTTCGCACGGGTGTTGATTTGATTGAGATTAACCGGTTGAGGGATCTGAAACCTGAAATTCGTAAGCGGTTTTTGGAAAGAGTGTTCACCCCGTTGGAATTGAGTCAGGCCGGGCAGTCTGATGCCCGGCTGGCAGGTCGGTTCGCGGCAAAAGAGGCTGTCGCCAAAGCGCTAGGGACTGGAATCGGGCAAATTCGCTGGAAGGATATTGAGGTGGAAAATGATGAGAGCGGCGCGCCTCAACTGCGTTTGTTGGGCAATGCCGAACAAATTGCCCGGGAGATGAACTTAAATGTCTGGTCGATCAGTATCAGTCATTCGAAAACGCACGCGGTCGCAATCGCTGTGGCGTTGAGCTCGTTGGAAGGGCAGAACCTTGAGTAACCCGCAGAAGTGTGCGGTATGACAAAAATTTTGGCAATCAGCGATATTGAATTAGGTTTGATATACAGCCCGCAGATCAGCAAACGTTTTGCTGATGTTGATCTGGTAATCAGCTGTGGGGATTTGCCATATTACTATCTGGAGTATATCATCAGCACTTTGAATGTGCCCCTGTACTTCGTCAGGGGCAACCATGCCTGCAAGATTGAGTATGGCGTTGAGGGCAACCGGACAGCACCCTGGGGAGGAATTGATTTACACCAACAATGCAAAATTGACTCGTCTGGTTTGATCTTATGTGGTATCGAAGGGTCTGTGCGATATAACAATGGCCCTTATCAATATACTCAATCGCAGATGTGGAGGCAGGTGGCGCGCCTGATGCCGAAATTGTTGGTCAATAAGCTGTTTTATGGACGGTATGTGGATATATTTGTTACACACGCTCCTCCCTGGAAGATCAATGATCAAGAAGATCTGCCTCATCAGGGCATCAAAGCTTTTCGCTGGTTTATTAATGTTTTTAAACCGGCGTTTCACCTGCATGGACATATTCATATTTATCGTCAGGCTTTATTGGAGGAAACACAATTTCAATCCTGCCGGGTGATAAACACTTTTGGATTTCGAGAACTTGATATTAACGTACATGATCTGGCCTCCCGGTTGTCCGTCAGAAGGTTGGGTGACTGGAAAGGAGGATGATTTATGAAGCAAAAAGCTGATTCGAATACTTATTTGATCGATAAAACCGCCCAGGAAGATTTTGAGAGCGCTTTGAAAAGAGGATTCTGGCGCTCTGTGATCAAATGGTTCAGACAAGACAGCAATAAGCTGCTTCCTTTTGATGAAGTGCGTATGGAACTCCCGCCATTAAGCGAACATTATATTGGCCTCCGACAGATTCCACTTGAAAATGTGATTGGAAGTGTGGGGCGGTACCAGGATTTTGACCGGGCTTTTCTTCCCCGGCAGACTCATACCAAAGGACGTTGGATCAGCATTGATAAAGCGCATCTGAGTGACATTGTTCTTCCACCCATTGAGGTCTACAAGGTTGGGGATTTGTATTTTGTGAAAGATGGTAATCACAGGGTTTCGGTCGCGCGTGAACGGGGACAGATGTATGTTGATGCCTATGTGATTGAAATGGATGTCCCGGTGAAACTTGACCCCGATATCAGCATTGATGAGTTGATAGCAAAGCGAGAACAGATTGAGTTTTTCCAAAAGACGCACCTGCATCACCATATCTCTGGTATAGAGATTGAACTATCCGTTCCAGGTGGGTATCAAAAGCTGATTGAGCATATCGAGGTGCACCGCTGGTTTATGGGGGAGCGAGTCCATAGTGAGGTGGATTGGGAACAGGCGGCTGTGGATTGGTATCAGCATGTGTATGCACCATTGGTAGAGGTTATCCGTAAAAATCAAACGATGAAAGGCTTTCCCCAAAGGACTGAGGCTGACCTGTATCTGTGGATCATTGAACATTTATGGTATCTTCGCGAGGAATATCATGAGGAGATTAGCCTGGAAAACGCGGCTGCCGACTTCGCGGGCAAGTTTTCCGAGCGTTCGTTACCCTGGATATTAAGATTGATCGGGCAGACAGCAGCACAGATAGGAAATGCTTCAAAAGAGACGGATGATAAAAGCCCTGAGTGAAACACAGCTTCTGATGCGTTGATTCCGGAGGACCGGATCAGGAAATATCCTGTTCGTTCTCAGATGCGGACTTTGGATCATTCATACCTATCCATAGATGATTTGGAAGAACCAACCGGTTTGCTTTTACCAGAATTCCAACCGGACATTGCGCGTTTTTGTCGGCAAGGGAAGGGTGTACAAAACACAGGTTTGGTTTTTTACCATATTTTTTTTGATAATATGTTGCTGCCTGAATAATTTTTGAACTCAGATCGGTTTTTGGATTATTGTCGAACCACAGCATCCCAGTATTCATTTTTCACCTCTGCCGGCAAATTGCAAAAATAGAATTATTGTTCTATATATATTTTACGGTGTTTCTCTATTAAAGTCAAGAACTTTTGTTCTGTAATTTATTGATTAATTGATCAGACCTTCAGGAAGTGGTAAGATCAATATGTTGTGTATTTTTAAGAAAAAAGTGAGGAGATTGGAATGTTCGTATTTTTATCGAAATTTCTGCCTCTTTTTGTCTATCCTTTGGGATTGTCGTGTTTGCTTTTGTTTGGCGCCCTGATCTGGAGAAAAAAAGAACGCTTTGGTTTTGCTCTGGCACTGACTGCTTTTGTTGTGCTGCTGGTTGCCAGTAACCGATGGGTCTCATACGGCCTGGCGAAGTCATTGGAATGGCGCTATTTGCCGGAAGGCGAAATATCAGCGCACGAGGTGATTGTGCTGCTGGGAGGTGGTACTGATTCCGCGCAATATCCCCGGCCAGCGGTTGAGTTGAACGGGGCAGCAGATCGAATTTTACACGCGGCTTCACTATATAAAGCCGGGAAAGCTGAAAAGATTTTGCTGAGTGGAGGGACAATTACCTGGTTGGGATCGAGTACTTCAACCCCTGCAGAGGATATGGCACAGGTGCTGGATATGATGGGAGTTCCACCGGAGGCCTTGTGGTTGCAGCCCAAATCGCAAAACACCTATGAAGATGCGCTGTACAGCGCGGAACTGCTCCGTGAAAAGGGTATTGATCAGGTCATTCTGGTTACTTCAGCCATGCATATGCCGCGCGCCGTCAGGTTGTTTGAACACCAGGGGATTGTGGTTATCCCTGCTCCCACAGATTTCAGGGTAACCCAGGCCAGCCTGGATGAATTTCGCCAATCTGATCCAACAGGCTGGGTGATTATGGCGATGCCAAATGTTTCTTATCTGTCTCTGACAACCAGTGTAATGAAAGAATATATCGGCATGGCAGTATATGGGCTCAGGGGTTGGTTGTGACATGGATGTGAGATATCCGGTTTTGCATGGAAAGATTCGAGAATATGGCGGATTTCTGTGATTTAAGGTATCCTTAAATCTGCGGAAAAGTTTCCTGTATTTCACGAACCATTCGTTTAAAACTTAGCCACATGGAGATTTTCAACAAAAGAGCCCGCATGGTCGGGAAGGAGGTCACTGTGATAAAGGACTTATTGAAAGAGGCAGAAGCAAGAATGATGGGAGCAGTCCAATCTCTGGAGGATGACCTGGCAGGCATTCGAACGGGACGTGCATCACCAGCACTGGTGGAGCGGTTGCAGGTTGAGTATTATGGCGCCCCAACACCTTTATTGCAACTGGCAACCATTGGTGTGCCTGAGCCGCGCATGCTGCTGATTCGCCCTTTTGATCCCTCTACGATAAAGAACATCGAACGCGCTATTCTGGCTTCTGATCTGGGTCTTACGCCAGGAAATGATGGAAAAGTTATCCGGCTTATGCTCCCCCCGCTCACGGAAGAACGGCGCCGAGATCTGGCAAAAGTGGTGCATAACCGAACGGAAGAAGGCCGTGTCGCGGTGAGGAACGTTCGCCGGGATACAATCCGTGATTTACGTGATTTTGAACATGAGAAATTGATTTCGGAAGATGACCTCAAGCGAGGTGAAGAAGAAATCCAAAAGCTTACGGATCGCATGGTTGAGACCATTGATGAAATTGGCGACCGAAAGCAGAAAGAGATTATGGAGGTTTAGTCTCTCCATTTTAAGATGATGAGTGAAAAATCACAAACAAGTGAATTAGAGAATGTTCCCATTCATGTGGGAATGATCATGGATGGAAATGGGCGTTGGGCTCAGGCCAGAGGTCTGCCGCGGTTGGCGGGGCATCGCGCGGGCACTGAAAACCTGCGCCGGGTTATTACGGCCAGTGTGGAGTTTGGCGTCCAGTACCTGACAATTTATGCTTTTTCGACCGAAAACTGGGGAAGGCCGCAGGATGAAGTGCAAGGCTTGCTCCATATCCTGGCGGATGTCATTGACCGCGAGCTGGCAGAATTGAACCAGCAAGGTGTGCGGTTGAGGCATATTGGCAGGTTGGAAAAGCTGCCCAAAAATCTGCGCAATAAAGTGCTCAAGGCCATTGAAACCACAAAAAACAATGACCAACTGGTTTTGAATGTGGCCTTTAATTATGGCGGAAGGGATGAAATCATCTACGCGGTCCGGAAGCTGATTGAGGATCAGACAAAACCTGAAGATGTGACCGTTGAAAAAATCAATCAATATTTATTTACCGCCGGCATTCCTGACCCTGATTTGATCATCAGGACTTCTGGAGAGATGCGCACCAGTAATTTTCTGATCTGGCAGGCGGCATATTCGGAATGGTATATTACTCCCTGTTATTGGCCAGATTTTGATAAAGAAGAATACCGCAAAGCTTTGCTGGCATACCAGAACCGTGACCGGCGTTTTGGCCGCCTATCTTTACAGCAGGAAGGAAATTAAATACTCCATGCTGGCAAAACGCCTGCAGATTGTCATTGTGCTCATCCCTGTGGTGGTGGGTTTAATTGCCGCCGGAGGTTGGTGGTTCGCGATTGTTGTTGCCCTTTTTGCTGGCATTGCCGCCTGGGAATATTGGCGGATTTTCAAACACGGCGGATACACTCCATCTCTGATGATTCTAATGAGCGGAGCGGTGTCTTTGGTTTTGACGCGGCACCTGTTTGAGTTTGCGGGGAGTGATATTGTCCTGACTGTCTTTTTGTTTGCTGCGGTCGCATATCATGTGATCGCTTATGAGCACGGGCATTTATGTGCCGGCTGTGATTTCGCGATTACTGTTGCCGGTATGGTTTACCTGGGCTGGTTGGCGTCTTATTTTGTTTCGCTCAGAAATCTGCCGGATGGGTTGTGGTGGCTGATGACAGTTCTCCCTGCCAGTTGGTTCGCGGATAGCGGCGCTTATCTTGTAGGCAGTCATTTCGGCAGACACAAGTTTTCCCCGCTTATCAGTCCCAAAAAGACCTGGGAAGGTTATGTGGGTGGTATTGTGATCTCGATCGTTGCCACGGCTTTGCTGGCTCAGTTATGGCATTTGCGCTCTCCGATGGTAACCCCTTTGAGAGGCAGCGTACTCGCTTTATGTGTTTCTACCCTGTCTCCAATGGGTGATCTTGGGATCAGTCTGATCAAGCGTCAATTTGGCGTCAAGGATACCAGCAAGCTGCTCCCGGGGCACGGGGGAGTATTAGACCGGATAGATTCATTGTTGTGGGCAGTTCCAATTGGTTATTACGTTATCGGTCTCTTGCTTTCTTGAGGATTTTTTATTTGTTTTCCGGCTATGGCAAAAATAATACCGGGTGTTGTTGATCAACAACACCCGGTAATTTTTTGCTTCACCGATAAGATAACGGATCTGCCTGATGGTTTACTTTATTTCATAGGCTATGTCGGCATTCACACGCAATGTTAATTGACCCGCAGAAATTGGAGCTTGATCTGCCAGACCGCTGCCCAGATATTTCCCTTCATAAACCGGGATGGGAGTGCCGCTGGAATAGACGTTGATCATGATTGGTTCGCCTAACTCAACGCCGGTAAGTTCAGCCAGTTCAACAGCTCTTGCTTTTGCGTTCTCAACTGCCAGACGACGTGCCTCTTTTTCAGCTTCCGCTTTATTGGAAACATCAAAACTGATCCCATTGATATTGTTCGCGCCAGCCGTGATCACTGCATCCAGCAGCGTGCTGAGGTTTTGCAGGTCTCGCACAGTAACATAGACGGTGTTTTCAACCACATAGACTGTTGTTCCCTGATCTTCCGGTCCCATGGGTCCTTGCGGGCCATAGAACTGCTGGGGGTAGATGTTGAAAGCGCTGGTTTGAATATCTTTAGCTTCAACACCTAATTGGGTCAAAGCCTGTGATATCCTTTGAGCCTGTTCATTGTTCTGGCTAAAGGCAGCGCCCACATCTTCCGCCTGGCTGCGAACACCAAGATTGATGTAGGCCAGATCGGGGACCAGAGCGACTTCTCCAACTCCTGAGGCGTTCATTTGCCTTGGGGTGTTGTTTTTTGTACTGGATACTGTGGCCTGCGGGGCGCAGGAAGCGAGAATTGCCAGGACTAAAAGGGCGGATAGAATTGTGAACAGTTTGTTTTTCATGGACTGTACTCCTTATAATGATTTGATTTTGTTACTTCCTGTTTTAGACGTTCAAATTAAAAAAAAAGTTCCTGAAGCGTTAAAAAATAGAAAAATTGACTATCTTGTTTAAATGATGGGATGATGCTACAATGTAATTGCCCTCCTGTCCGGTTGCCCCCCTCAACCGGCGGGCGGGCACTTTTGTTTAAATTATAAGCTCCGATGGCAGTATTCCTGCCACCGGAGCGATATTAAATCTTATACACCGGATTTGATTACCAGACTGCCAATGGGTTGGTTGATAGAAATATGAATTTTATGGGCCGCGTCCTGGTAATTATTGGATCGGATCTGTCCTTCCTGGCGGGAATATCCCTCCGGGATTGTGATGCCAGTAATACCAGTGTCCAGGTCCACCGTTAAACCCGTTTCTGAGGGGATAAAGATGACCAGTTGCCCGATGGTGACGTTCACTTCCAGACTGGAAAGGTCTTTGTCAGGGAGGGTGAGAACCGTTCTCCCAATCACTGTTTCACTCCTGAGGGATTGGATATCAAGCTCTTGAAGATCTATATTCTGTTCCCCGACGATCAATTTGGTTTGAAGATCCATTTCGGGCTGTGCATTCAGTTTAAAGTCCCATTCAGGGCTTGTGGTTGGATAGAAATAGTTCAGATTCCCGGAACTCTCCACGCGCAGCCGGCCTTTTGTGCCGGCGAGGGTGTATCTGGTTTCAACCTGTTCATTTCCCGGCAGGGACACTTTGCCATCAAGCAGCAGATCCTGCGCGGTTCCATCCGCAATGGATAAGCTGCCCACTGAAGCGGTAATGGCGACATCCACCTGGGTGGCTCCCTGTAGAGGCTGGGTGATGGTTTCCTGCTGTAAAGTTGGCTTGATGCCACCTGGAGAAATAATGGCAAACCACACGACAGCGGCAAGCAGAACAATGCCTGCCAGTGTGCCCAGAATGGCAGATGCGGCAGAACGGCTGCCGATGATCAAATCCAGGCCGAACGCGATCAACAAGACAGGCCAGAATCGCAGCAGCATCATCCAGGAGCCAATGACAACAATCCCCAGGTTACTGAGCAGGAATATTGTTCCGGTTCCAATCAGGATGATCGCGCCCACCAATCCGTCCTGTCGATAGATTCCATCCAGGCCGGCAACAATTAATAACAAAGGCCATAACTGGAGCAGGGTTTGCCAGGGTGAGCCTTCAATGATGTTTGTCGTGTTCAACAAAAGAAAAATCCCTGCCGCAATCAATAGCAGCGGCCAAAAAAGGCTGCCATGGCGTCGTCTGTATTCTCGTTTTGGTTTATTTTCCATTGATCCATCTACTCCTTTTTAGCTAACACCAAATAGCAAGTGCGTATCTCTTTTATTTTCGAATGAGCGTCCTGACGACCATAAAAACGCCAACAAGTATCAGCGCGACTGGCCAGATGAAATTGATCAGATTCGCCGCGGAAAGTTGAAGTAACAACCCCATCAGACCTAATATTCCCGCTGGTATCCAGGGCCAGGACATCTTGTGTTCGGATCGCGGCAGGAGGGCGACCAGCGCGAAGGTCCCCGCCAGACCGAGGAACAATATCCCTCCTGTTTCCAGACCGGAGGTTGTTTCAAAACCGGAAAGCAAAGCGATCAGTGACAGTGTCAGCATGACACCGCCGGGGATGATGGCCCACCAGTTATGGGGAGTGATCAGAAATACCAGCCAGAAACTCAGGCTCAGCCCAGCCAAAAAGAATGGCCCGGCAATGTAGCCAGCCAGGCGAGGAAAAACGGTGCTGATCCCAATGGTCAACCCCAGGGTAAACAGAATCACGCCGGGGAAAGAAGCCCACCAGTTCTCCTGGTGATTGGTGAGCAGCATGTAGAGGAAAAATGTTCCTCCAACACAAAAAGCGATACCAACCCCCAGAGAAAGCAGGTTAGAAGCAAAGCTGATAACGCCCAGGGATTGCAATAACGCGATCGAACCCAGCGCCAGTAAAAGTATCCCCAGGTATATTCGCCAATTTTTATTTTGCATGTTTTTTATCCTTTTTGAATTTCAGAATAAACTCGTCAGAGAGACTATTTGTTACGAAACGCTGATGGAGCCCACACCGCCGCTGAAATAAATTTCTGCTTTGTGATCGCTTTGATCAAAATTTGGGCTCACATACAAATCACCCATTTTTGGGAACCGGTTTTGATCTACTTTCATGTCGATCAACCCGCCCTCAAAGTGAATGCGGGCAGCAACATTTTCAGGAACATGGATTTTGATGGACGCGGCGCCGCCTTCGAACCTTGCTTCTGTGAGTGTTGTATAGGCCGGCATCAAGATGGTGGTGGCGCTGGCGCCCGTATAAAACTCAATACGGCTGACTTGCAGGTTTGTCAGGTCTAGATGGGATTCGCTGGCCCCAGTTTTTACGTTCAGTTCAAAAACTGGCGCTGAGTTCAGGCGGATGTCCCATTTAAGGCCATCTTGATGGTGAGGCCAGGATGGGAATGAGAACGGCTGCGCGTTGAAAAAAATCGAAGCTTCGTCGCCCGAACGTTGCACGCTTTGCTCCACACCCCCGCTGAAATTGCCGGCAGCCAATTCATCCGCGGATGCTCCGGAAGAAAGCCTCAATTCACCAGCTCCGTGCTGCAGCGTGATTTTTGCTTTTCGGATTCCTTCCAATGGGATAGAGACTTCTTCAGGAGGCTGCTGTTTGAAGAAAACCGGCCCCAGCAGGAACCACAGCCCCAGAAGGATCAATACAACCGGCCAGAAAAGCTTCCAGACATCGAAGCTCAGGATTCCCATAGTGTTCAACAAAAACATGAAACCTAGGAGAACAATCATAGTGCCCCAAAATATGTTATTCCTTCTCATTACATCTTCTCCATAAAAAAATTTGAAGCTTAATAATTTTTTGAGTTTATCTCTTCCAGACAAAAGATTGGATCAACACCAATACTCCCGCCAAAATAATCAATACAGGCCAGTAGGGTCCCAGGATATTTAACCCGCCCAGGAACGAGCCAAAAATGAGGAATAACACTACACTGGTGAGGATGGTCTTTACCCCATCTTCAATTTGATGCGGCTCCTGGGAACCCAGTAGTTTCGCGAGAATTTGCCCGAAACCTACAAAACCCGGGAATAAAGTCCAGATGTAGGCCCAACTGCCCCAATTTCCCGTGTTGTTTTGCCAGTATAGAATACCGCTCAGGCCCACAAAAAAGACCGCTGGGGCGGCCATATCCGGCGCACCTGTTGCGATGCCAATAAAGAACAGCAATACACCAAAGGCTGTGATAAATAGCGGCCAGGCAAAGTTAGCTTTGATAATCAGCCGGAGGTCAGGAACAAGACGATAGGCCAGAATAAGAATGCCTATTGTAATCAAAGTCAGACCGACAGTTAAACGTGAGCGACTTTCAGAGTTCATTTTATCGTTCTCCCAAAATTCTTAATACTTCTTAATATAGTATACGAACCGCAAAGCGTAAAGTTGCGATTTTCCTTCAAGCTGTCCAAGCTTAAATACCAAAACCCTGTACCTGTGAAAAACGTTACCTTGACAGTCCGTTTTTATTTTGTATAATCAGTTTTGATATTCGTATTGATTAATGTATCTATAAATTGGAGTTCAGCAATGATTTCTTGCTTGTGTCTGGGGCGGGGTTTGTAGTCACCGCCTGGAATAAATAGAAAAACAAATTGTCAACTGACAAAGGCGGCGAACTGCAGCCCTGCAAAATTCAAGGAGTTGTGTTTTGAATTGCATGGCATTGGTCCGTCGCAGTTTTTGTCAGTTGATTTTATTTAAAGATTATTGATGAAATCATACAAGGAGTTTTAAAAATGAGAATCGCAAATGATGTAACAGAGTTAATTGGAAACACCCCGCTTGTGAGGTTGAACACGCTTATCGAAGATTGCGTGGCGGATGTCGTCGTGAAGCTGGAGTATTATAATCCGGCGCATAGCGTAAAGGACCGGATCAGTTATTCCATGATTAAAGCGGCAGAAGATCAAGGGCTGCTGTCCCGGGATTCAATCATTGTGGAGCCCACCAGCGGAAATACCGGGATTGGATTGGCAATGGTCTGCGCCGCCCGCGGATATGCCTGCAAGATCGTTATGCCGGATTCTCTCAGCACCGAACGGCGCATGCTGCTGAAAGCATTTGGGGCTGAATTGATCCTGACCCCAGGTGTGGAAGGGATGAGTGGAGCCATCCGTAAGGCGGAAGAGATCGTGGCGAGCGACCCGCGCTGCTTTATGCCGATGCAATTCACAAACCCGGCTAACCCTGAGATCCATCGCAAAACGACCGCTGAAGAAATCTGGCGGGATACAGATGGCAAAGTGGATATCTTTATCGCGGGAGTGGGAACCGGCGGGACGATTACCGGAGTGGGCGAAGTGCTGAAGGCGAAAAACCCGAATGTGAAAGTGGTTGCTGTTGAGCCGGCCAAATCAGCGGTGCTTTCGGGTGGGCAGAAGGGTAGGCATCCCATCCAGGGAATTGGCGCGGGGTTCATCCCGGAGATTCTCAACACCAAAATCTATGATGAGGTTGTATTGGTGGAAGGGGAAGACGCGTTTTCTACTGCGCGAGCGATGGCGCGAAAAGAAGGTCTGCTGGTTGGAATTTCTTCTGGTGCGGCTACCTGGGCCGCTCTCCAGCTGGCGCGAAGACCGGAAAATGCCGGTAAATTGATTGTGGTCATCATTCCATCTTTTGGCGAAAGATACTTAAGCACTCCTTTGTATGAAGATCTTGCGGAGTAGACAGAACTCTGCTGGTTTCTGGAAGTGGCATTTGGAAGGGCAGAACAGATGATTGCGAAACTAATAAAAATGATCAAAGAGGATATTCACGCGGTTTTTGAGCGGGATCCTGCCGCGCGCAGCAAATTAGAGGTGCTGGTTTCTTACCCCGGGCTGCACGCGGTTTGGACACATCGCGTCGCGCACTGGTTGTGGAGGCATCATTTCAAGTTGTTGGGACGAATGTTGAGCCAGCTCGCGCGTGGATTGACTGGAATTGAGATACACCCGGGGGCGAGAATCGGGCGCAGGTTTTTTATTGATCATGGGATGGGGGTAGTGATTGGTGAAACC
>ENA-ORXD01000482-ORXD01000482.1-sediment-metagenome-genome-assembly--contig:-NODE-482-length-50631-cov-4.873759_pt1 | contig 50631 bp, 35 predicted proteins | sample MGYA00237862_ERZ511471 | MGnify/ENA metagenome assembly ERZ511471
ACTGGCTGCTAATCAGAGCAATGGCATTGGCATCGGGTGTCAGGTTAAAATCGCCGGTCAGGAAAACCGGTAACCGGTCACCTCCAAGCTCCTGAACTTTTTGGTAGATCAGTTTCGCCGATTCTTCCCTCGCTTTCACGCCTACGTGATCGAAATGTGTGGTAAAAACGAAAAACGACTGGTTACTTTTCTGATCCCTCAGCTTGGCCCACGAACAAATCCGTACACAGGCTGCATCCCAACCAAGCCCAGGTTTATCCGGAGTTTCAGACAACCAGAAATGTCCCTGGTCCTGCAAACGGTAACGGCGTGTATCGTAAAATACAGCGGAATATTCGCCGGCTTCTTTGCCATCATCGCGACCAACGCCCACATAGTCGAACGTCTGCATTCCTTCTTTCAAATCAACAATTTGATCGTGCAAGGCTTCCTGCACACAGAAAACATCCGCTTGATGAAATTTCAAAAGGGCAATCACATCCGATTTTCGGTTGGGCCAGGCATTCACACCATCATCGGGCGTATTCAACCGGATGTTATATGTGATGATGTTCATATCTTCTTGTGCAAAAACCGGCGCTGCCATCAGAAGCAAAAGGAAGTAAGTCAGGATTTGTCGCATGATAAAATAGATTTTCGTTAGGAAACCACACAATGATCGCAGTTTTCGTCCATTTTTCATAATCCTTTAAAAACTAAAATTAATTTCCACTACAAAAGAAAAAAGGGAGGAACTACCACCGGTAATTCTCCCTCTCTCAACATCTCAAATATCAAGTAATGGACTAATCAAGTTTTCTTTTTATACTGCATCCAACCGGTGGTGTTTCACTTTTTGCCACCATTTTTCCAGCAGCCAGTTCCGAAATCGCATCTTTCAGATATGCACTCTTCACATTTTCAGCGCCTTCATAACTATCGTCAATAGCACCTTTGTACACTAGCGTGAAGTCTTTATCGAAAAGAAAGACATGAGGTGTCGTCTTCGCATCAAAAGCATTGGCTAAACGACTGTCTTTATCAACCACGTAAGGCATTTGGTAATTATGCTCTTTCGCATGTTCTTGCATCGCTTCAAACGAGTCCACACCGTTCCGTTTGGTATAATTCGAGTTTACCAACACCATTCCAACCTGGTGCTCATCGGCCCATTTTTTGATGTCAGGATAACGGCCTTCCCACATTTTCACAAACGGGCACGTATTGCAGGAAAAAATAACAACAAGGCCATTTGCCTTTTTCAGATCATTCAAGTCATATTCCTTACCGGAAACATCCTTCATCTTTACATCAGTCAGAACGGCCTTATTTCCGACCTTGAAATCCGGCAAATGAACCTGTGCTGTAGCATACAATGATGCAGTGAAAATCAAGGTTACCAACAAAATCAGTTTTCTCATAAGCATCAATTAAGAATTTATACTACAAGCGTTTACGGAGCATTACTTAAAATGTTTCCGAACAACAAAACAAAAAAAGCAGTCTCCCTTATCGGAAAACTGCCTCTTGTATCTAGTTGATTTTTTACTACTTAGTTGTTGCAAAAATCATAAAGCGAATCGCCCTTTTTGTAGTTCGGACTCTTATCGATGGTGTGAATCTGCGCCTTTTTACCCAGGATGATGTAGTTGTAAGCAAAATCAACGATATCATCTACCGATTCGGTCATAGGAAGTCCCGACATCTCATGGCCGGCACCGCAACGGGTTTCCAGCCAGTATGTTTTCCCCAATTCCCGTAAGCGGTTGGCAATGGTATACGAACCATCCAACATCATGTAGCCCGGACTGTTAATGCTGCAATAGTGATGAGGAGCTGTGGCATAAGGCACCAGCTTATCAGCCGTTCCGTGAAACATCATCGTTGGAATGGCCGTCTCAGCAGTAATATTTGCCGCATTGACCATGGCTCCGGCAAAAGAAACCACACCAGCATAACGGAATCCGGTGGGCAATTCCTGCTTTCCTTCCACCCATTGAGTTTCCGGCCGGTAAGCTGCATTCAAAACCGTTTCGGCTCCGGCACTACTACCGGAAATAATGATGCGGCTGGTATCAATCCCAAATTTTGCATGATTCTTCAGCATATAAGCCGTTGCACTGCGCAAATCACTTACCGCTTTTCGGAAAGTCTCCATCTTCACGTCAGCCGGAATATCACACCCGAAACCATCTTTCTTCCGGGTCAACCGGTACGAAATGGAAGCGGTTACATATCCTTTCTTCGCCAAATGAGTACATAGATTGACATCGGCTTTGTCGTCTCGGCTACCACCGGAAAATCCACCTCCGTGAACATGAATCCAGGCTACCCTGTCAGTCGCTTTATCCCCTCCCGGGAAATAAATATCCATTTTCAATTCCTGACCATCCTTCACGGCATAAGTGTAAGTTTGTTTCTTGTAGTTTGCCGCAATGTCATCTTTGTAACGGGTTTGCGCCGATACTCCAACAACGATTAACAACGCCAGCAACGTCAATATTCTCTTCTTCATGCTTTGGTAATTTATCTGATTTATGATTGGATTCAACGTTTTTCAACACAGATACCACTAAGTATGGCTTTCCCTTGCTCCGAAAGGAAATTAACCAAAAGACCTTCTCCTTTATTAACATTCACGACGAAAGTCTTCTGTACCGCACGCAAAGTCCCATAATCACGCGCCAGGTTAAAATCACCAATCTGTTGCTCGCCATTTATTGAAATACCAAAACTTCTGACATCAGCATTCTGCTCTGCCTTATCATTTGTCAGGTTGTAAATCAATTGGGGTTGTCCGGCTTTGGAATTGGGCTCAGCAAAGAGGAGTGTCACTTTGTAACAGCCATCCGGTACATCGAAGCGGTAACCCGAAAGTCCTTCCCGCATGGTTTGATAAAGGGGATCGTCGTCCGTGCCTTTTATGTTGGATTGTGTCCCTAACGCTTTCCAGGAAACCGAATGATAAACATCGCCGCCAAGATACCCGAAACCGCCAGTCTGATATGGCTGGTCGGGAATCCAGTTTTCGCCGGTCAACTCATCATGGAAATTGCAATTGCTGCCCACGTCGACCCGAATCGTGTGAAACTCGCCGGCTTTAAGATTATTTGGAATCATGCGAACATTCACGATAAGCGAATCTTCTGCCAAATCGGTAACTGCCAAAAGATTATTGGGCCCTGAAACAAACGGAACGTTCATTTTCACAATGCCGTCGACAGGTTTTTGTGAGTTGATCCACTCTCCGTTTCTGTACAATGTCACCTGCCCGGAATTAGTAAACATCCAAACCTCATGTGTCGATTTTCCTTTTTCATCAGCCACGTAGGTTCGGTTGGTAAAGTTGGTTCCGGCTATGGCTACCCGCGGCATTTTGTCGTTCATCACTTCATAATAATGATAAACATCTTTAGGCGTGCGGTTGTACGTTACCAAACCTTTCTGATTGATGTGTGGAATGGCATCGGCACGACCTTCGGAGCCAAAATCAGCAAAAATCCAGGCAGCCATTCCCATCACAAACGGGCGCTCATCCACTTGGAAACGGTAACTGGCATGCGACAGAAACTGATATTCTTCTGAATAATCCCACACTTCCGGATGATCGGTATGCAGCCGGACATCACTTCCAGGACCGTATTCCGAAAGCATGATACAGCGATTGGGATGCTCAGCATGTTGCTTATCAAGAAAAGCTCCCAAATCGTCATATTTTCCACCGTACCAGCCCATATACAGATTCCAGCCAATCACCTGTGGAATGTCGGCAATTCCCGATTCATTGTAAATCGGGTGTTGATGTAAGGCCATCACAGTTAATCGATTCGGTGCTTCTTTTCGTGTTAACGAATCGAGCTCTTGCGCCAGTTTTACCGTGTTTTCAATCTTCCGGTTACGAACACTATCGGACAGTTGCTTTGCGTAGGCCAGCTTAATCAGCACCTCATTCATGTAGCCATACATCACCACCGAAGGATGATTGTAGGTTTGATGGATGTGCTCCCGCTGCATATTCAGGCAATTTTCAGTGAACTCTTTCGATTCGGTAATTTCATTCACAACCGGAATTTCACTCCAAACCAAAATCCCTAATCGATCGCATTCACGATACACTTCCGGGGCCTGCGGGTAGTGCCCCAACCGAACGAAGTTGGCCCCCATTTTTTTTATGAGTTCAAAATCCTTTTTGTGCAAATCGTTGGGCAAGGCATTTCCCAAGCCAGGATAATCCTGATGACGATTTAAACCGTGCAGTTTCAGCGGCTTTCCATTCAGGAAAAATCCGGAATCCGGATCGGCTTTAAACCACCGAAAGCCTAGTGGGCTCTCCACCCTATCTAGAATACTATCGCTCCGATAAAATTGCAGCGTGGTTTTTACGGTATATAGGTTCGGAGCGTCTGGAGACCAAAGCTCCGGATTGGCGATGTTTTTCGAGAGCATCTCAAAATCACGATCACTATTGCTTCTGACCGTAAAAACCTTATTCAGCACATCCACCATCTTCCCTTCCGGGGAAAAAATTTCGGAACGAATAAGCAGACGATTGGTTTTTCCGGTTTCGTTTCGCACGGTTCCCCGAACCTTCACTTGAGCTGATTCTGCAGAAACTTCAGGTGTATTCACATAAACGGCGGGAGTAGCATATTTTGCGAAAGCAAAATGAATGGGATTCTCAACTTTGAGCCACACATCACGATAGATGCCACCATAAAAAGTAAAATCGGCATCCAAAGGAGGGATTTGCGGATCGGGCGCGTTACTCACTTCTACACGCAAATCATTGTCCGCACCATAATTCACATACGAAGAAATATCGAAGCTGAAGGCTGTATATCCACCTTTATGCTCACCTACTTTTCGCCCGTTGACAAAAACCGTTGCTGTCTTATTTGCACCTTCGAAATCAAGAAAAAGCTTCTGTCCCTTCCATGCAGCATCAACGTGAAAGTTACGCCGGTACCAGCCCGTTCCACGATAATACCCCGGTTGATCGTCAAACGCATCTTTCGCATTCCAGGTATGTGGTATGTTTACAGGTTCCCACTTTGTGCTATCGGGATGATCAGTTTGCTGAAAAAACCAGCCACTGTTCAAACTGGTCTTGATAATGGGGGCGCCCCAAACTGAGGCGCCGAAAAGAAGGAAAAAAGTGAGACTCAGCAGTCGTCGGCTCATGATCTACGTTGATTTTATTGAAGGTCTGAATTTAACGAGCCTCTACTTTTTTAACAAAAAAGCCCGCCGGAAAATACCAGCGGGCCTGCATATTTTTGTCAAATATTCATTTACCAGATTTGCACGCGCAAACTATCAGGCCGCCACATGGCATCGCCTTCCTTCACGTTGAAGGTTTTATAGAATGCAGTCATATCCGACAACGGGCCGTTCACACGGAACTTGGCCGGTGAATGCACATCGCTTCTCACCTGGTTGGCAATCGCTTCCGGACGCATGTTCAGCATCCAGGCCATGGCATATCCCAGGAAGAAACGTTGGTCAGGCGTCAAGCCGGCAATCATTTCATTATCCTTATACTGTTTGGTTTGCTGGAAAGCCTGGTAGCCCATCATAATTCCACCCAAATCGGCAATATTCTCGCCCTGTGTCATCGATCCGTTGATGTGCAGACTATCCACAGCAACATAGTTATCGAACTGCTTCACAATCATTCGGGTTTTAGCGTAGAATTTCACGCTGTCTTCTGGAGTCCACCAGTTATTCAGGTTTCCTTGCGCATCGTATTTGCTTCCCTGATCGTCGAAGCCGTGCGTCATTTCGTGTCCGAATGTCGAGCCACCAATGATGGCATACAGAATGGCATCGTCTGCCATTTTGCGCTCGTAACCCGGAACCATAATGTTGCAACCCGGCACCACGATCTCGTTGTTCGATGGATTGTAATAAGCATTGTATGTCTGCGGTTCCATTCCCCATTCGGTCCGATCGACCGGTTTACCGTATTTCGAAATCATGTAATTCGTATACCATTTGCTGGCATTCATCACATTCTGCACATAGGAAGTGCGGTCGACATGAAGAGAACTCATATCCTTCCACTTATCAGGATAACCCACTTTCATGATCATCACATCCAGTTTGTGCAATGCTTTCTCTTTCGTCGGTTCGGTCATCCAGTCGAGATTTTTGATGCGCTCAGCGTACACCTTCTTGATGGCATGACCAATCTCCAACAGCTTTTCTTTTGTTCCGGCCGGCAGATAATCTTTTACGTACACTTGTCCGACCAAATCACCCAATGCTCCGTTGGTACGGCCAACTACCCGCTTCCAGCGTGGACGTGGTTCCTGAATGCCGCGCAACGTTTTCGAATAGAAGTTAAACGCGGTCATGTACGTATGATCATCCAGGTAAGAAGCCAAGCCATTCAGCAAATGGAATTTCAGGTAATCCTTCCACATATCCATTGGGAAACTCTTCAGATAGCTGTTCAATGCTGTCAGGAATTCCGGCTGACCAACGATAACCGAATCAACATTAGTCAATCCCATACCTTGCATAAAAACAGACCAGTCAACATTAGGTGTATCCTGATTTATTTGTGCGAATGACATCTTGTTGTAATTCTTCAGTGGGTCACGGGTATCTTCACGCTTCCGCGAAGATTTAGCCAACGCAGTTTCCAGCTTCATCGTATTATCAGCTGCTTTCGCTGCTTCCGCTTTATCGTACCCCATGATGGTGTACATACTATCGAGATAAGCAACGAATTTTTCGCGTATCATTTTTGCCCGGTCATCGGTAGCAAAATAGTAGTCGCGGTCAGGCAAACTCAGTCCGCCCTGCGAAATAAAGACGGCGTTTTTGCTACTATTCTTGTCATCCTGACCAACGTAAAAACCGAACATTGGTGAACCCGCCACCGTTTGAATGTAAGCCAATTCTTTAAACAAATCCTTGCCGTTACTGATGCCATCGATTCGTTCAAAATCAGCCTTAAGAGGTGTGATTCCGTTTTTATTCAGCAACACACTGTCCATTCCGGAATAGAAGAAATCGCCAATTTTTTGCCGGTTGCTTCCCTTTTCAACATTGGTCATCGCTGCTGAGGATTCACAAATATTGCGAACCTGTGCACTCACGGTATCCTGAATAATCTGAAAAATACCGTTGTATTGTTCGCTGGCCGGAATAGGGTTCTCCTTGAACCATTTTCCGTTGGCAAACATAAAAAAGTCATTACCCGGCTTTACGGTTGAGTCGATGTGCGACACCAGGGCATCGCTTTTGGATGAGGATACATTAGGCTGACACGCTGCCAGTCCCATGACCATCACACCAATAAACAAGTAAGCAACATTGCGTTTTCTCATATATATAAGCAGATTAATAATATCCCTGTAAATACCCGATAAGTAGATTAGCTGATGCTAAAATTACAACTATTGACCGGTTTTTAATCTCAGACTGCATACCCCGTTGTTTTTCCAACTTCCATTTTATTGGATTACTCATCAGGCAGAGGCCCTGTTTCGCCCCTTACATTTTATACGAAATAAGAAGGTGAGCACCTTTGGCGCAGTCGTTGAACCAGCATATAGGGATGGGTTGTGATATCTCCCGGATGGAAAGAGTGTTTAATACATTCTTCAAGTATCACCTAAACTTGTACCAAACAGGCATGGCGCGTCAGGACTATCCCGGAAACATTAAGGACAACTTCCGGAACCGTCAGGACAACTTAATAGCTCTTCAGGGCAACATCAAAAGTAATAAGGACAGGCAAGAAGGTCGTAAGGGATTAAAGACCGGCCGTCAGGAGTGACGACGAGCTATTCAGGAAAAGATGAAAAGTCTTAAGGGATGATGAGCAGACCGTCAGGACATGTCTCAAGGTGTTCAGGACAGGTTCAGGTTAGTTGGATAAGCTCTCCTGAACCATTCTAAAACAGCCCTTAATGCATCATAACGGACTCTTAACTGTTTCTGACTACTCCTGAATTCTCGCCGTTTCGTCCTGAAGGTATTTCAGGTTGTCCTGAAGATAACGAAAACAGCCCTGAGCAATACAGATTAAACGCTTAAAACTTTTTTGGCCCTCCTGAATGCACCGACAGAGGATCTGTTCGCTTTTTTTCAGCGGATTACGGCAAAAACATGGCCGACACAATAACTTCGTAATACGAAAAAACCGGCCGGCATAACGCCAACCGGTTCGGTGTTTAGTAGTCTATGATAAAAAATCCAATCTATTTCACTAACGTAAAAGCTGCCTCTTTCACATCGTCGGAAGCGCCGCCGACAAATACCTTGAAGTCGCCGGGTTCGGCACCCCAGGTCATATCCTTGCGGTAGAAAGAAAGATCGTTCATGGTCAAATCGAAAGTGACGGTTTTGCTTTCACCCTTTTTCAGGAATATTCTTCGGAAGCCTTTCAGCTCTTTCACCGGACGGGTCACACTGCCCACCATGTCGCGGATGTACAACTGAGCCACTTCGGTGCCGTCGTAGTTACCGGTGTTGGTAATGGTAGCACTCACATGAAGCGTATCGCCCATTTCCAGTTTCGTTGTACTCAGCTTCGGTGCCGAATAACTAAACGTCGTATAGCTCAATCCATGACCGAAAGCGAACTCCGGCGTATTTGGAGTGAACAGATAGCGTGAACGGTATTTCTGCTCCTTCCCGGTAACGGTGTATGGACGACCGGTATTTTTGGCACTGTAGTAAATCGGAATCTGGCCGGTAATACGCGGGAAGGTCATCGGCAGTTTACCCGATGGATTATATTTCCCGGAAAGAACATCAGCCAGGGCAGGAGCTCCTTCGGTTCCGGGGAACCAGGCCTCCAACATGGCATCAGCCATCGGCACTTCTTTGTCCAGTGCCAACGGACGACCACTCATCAGCACCACAACCACCGGTTTTCCTGTTTTGTGAACCGCTTCAAGCAATTCAGACTGAATATGCGGCAGATTGATATGTGCACGACTGGCAGCTTCACCACTCCATTCAGACGACTCTCCAAGTACCATCACCACCACATCGGCACGACGGGCAGCTGAAACCGCGGCACCAAATCCGGAATGGTTATCACCCCGATAATCACATCCTTTGGCATACAGAATATTCTTTTTACCAAACTGATCTTCCATGGCCTCTTTCACGGTTTTATTGACTTTCGAGTCACCAGCAGCATGCCATGAGCCCAGCAGGTCGCTCTGAGAATCAGCCAACGGGCCAATCAGCGCAATGCGCTGTCCGGCTTTCAACGGAAGTGTTTCCTTATCATTTTTCAGCAATACCATCGACTCGCGCGCCATTTGACGTGCCAATGTCAGGTGATATTTCGAATAGGTCAGATCCTTCTCACGCTTATCATTGAAATATTTGTATGGATCATTAAACAACCCCAAACGGAATTTGATGCGCAAAACCCGGCGAACTGCATTATCGATTTCGGCCTGAGTTACGCGACCTTCTTTCAGCAATTCCTTCAGATATTTGGAATAGGTTCCGCCCTGCATATCCATGTCCACGCCGGCATTCATGGCTAAAGCCGCTGCATCTTTCTCATCTTTGGCAATACCGTGAGGAACCAGCTCGTTAATTGCGGTATAATCCGTTACCACAAAACCATTAAATCCCCACTCATTCCGCAAGACATCCGTCATCAGGAAATGATTGGCCGTTGCCGGAACACCGTTGAGATCATTGAACGAAGTCATCACAGTACCAGCTCCGGCATCAACTGCAGCCTTATAAGGAGGCAGGTAGACATCGCGAAGTTTCCTTTCCGACATGTCAACGGTATTATAATCACGCCCGGCTTCCGGAGCACCGTATGCAGCAAAATGTTTGACACAGGCTACAATGGTAGTATCCGATGCCAAATCAGTTCCCTGGAAACCGTGAACACGGGCTGCAGCAATTTTGCTGCCCAAATAAGGATCTTCACCGGCACCTTCCGAAACACGTCCCCAACGCGGATCGCGGGAAATATCACACATGGGAGCAAAAGTCCACTGAATACCGGCTGCAGCAGCTTCGGCCGCAGCGGCAGATGCCGTTTTCTGGATGGCATTCAAATCCCAGGAAGCTGCTTCGCCAAGCGGAATCGGGAAGATGGTTTTTTGTCCGTGAATGACATCGTAACCAAACAGCAACGGAATTTTCATCCGTGTCTGTTCCATCGCAATCTTTTGCAGCTTCCGGTTGTAATCCGGGGTATAAGCGTTGAAGATGTTTCCGCATCGCCCGGCTTTTATATCATTGATATAATCTTCATTCATACTTGGCCCGGTTTTATCCCAACCACTGGAATACAAAACCAGCTGCCCGATCTTCTCGTCCAGCGTCATCATCGACAGCACCGAGTCAACCTTATGGGTGATTACCGGCTCGTCGAAATATTTCGATGCCTCACCTTTTGTCACAACCTTTTTTGATGCAGGTTGCTGACAAGCCGACAGGAACACTACCACTCCTACAGTCAGCAACATCGTCAGTTTTTGTGTCATCTTCTTCACTTCTAGTCAAATTTCAAGTTCACAATCTATTGTTGTTTTTTCAGGAATATCACGGGTGTTCCAATGTAAAACCAGCCGAATTAGTCACTTCTGAGCTGCTTCCCACCATTACATCAAAAGTGCCCGGTTCAGTATTCCACTTCATATCTTTGTCCAAAATCACCAGGTCTTTACGTGTTAATTGGAAAGTGACTTCTTTTGATTCTCCTGGCGCGAGCCCGACTCTTCTGAAGGCCCTCAATTGCTTTACAGGAAGACTCACGCTGCCCACTTGCTGATGTGTATATAGCTGGACGACTTCTGTACCTGCCCGCTTACCAGTATTTGCTACGGTAACCGAAACTTTCAGCGTATCATTCCAATTCAGATTTGGCGTACTTAGTCTAACCGGCGAAATAGAAAATGTGGTATAACTTAATCCGTATCCAAACGGATAAAGTGGCGTATTGGGCATATCCACATAACGAGAAGTGTACTTGTTATTCGGGTCGAATGGCCGTCCGGTATTCAGGTGACTGTAAAAAATGGGAACCTGACCGACACTTCTTGGGAAAGTAACCGGCAGTTTACCCGAAGGATTGTAGTCGCCAAACAACACATCGGCAATAGCATTTCCTCCTTCCGTACCCGGAAACCAGGTTTCCAAAATTCCGGGAACATGGTCGTTCAGCCAGTTCACAGCAAGCGGTCTTCCATTAACCAGTACCACAACCACAGGCTTTCCGGTTTTCACAACGGCCTTTACCAGATCAAGTTGATTGCCCGGAAGCTGCAACGATGCACGGCTGTCACCTTCACCACACATACCATTATTTTCGCCGAGCACCATTACGACCACATCAGCGTTCCGGGCTGCGCGAACGGCTTCCGGGAAACCCCTTTCGGAATCTGTATCATAACCGGTTCCTTCGGCATAACTAACTTTTGTCCAAGGTGAAACCGCGTTCTTAATCCCTTTCAGCACCGTTACTACATCTTCCGGCCGAGCAAGTGCATGAACCGGTCCGAGCAAGTTCTCCTTGTTATCAGCCGCCGGACCAATCACTGCGATGGAATGAATCTTCGTGCTTAGAGGTAAAATATTTTTCTCATTTTTCAGCAATACAAATGTCTCGCGGGCCGTTTTCCTGGCTGCTTCGCGATGGCTTGCCGGAAGAATGTTATTAACCACCAATGTGGAGTCGCTGTATCGGAACGGATTATCGAACAGTCCCAATTCGAACTTCATGGTCAGAACTTTCCTCACCGCATTATCGACCAACGATTCCGGGATTTTTCCTTCTTTTACTAGTAGGGGTAAATTCTCCATATACGAACCACTGTGCAAATCCACATCTACACCAGCCTTCATGGCCAGTTCGTCGGCTTCCGCCGGAGAAGCAGCTACACCGTGTTCCCGAAGCTCAGTTACCGCATTGTAATCCGAAACCACAATTCCGTTAAACCCAAGTTCCTTGCGGAGGATATCCTGCAACAGAAAATGGTTGGCTGTTACCGGAACACCGTTGAAAGAGACAAAGGCTGGCATTACTGCCCCAATTCCCGCTTTTACGGCCGCCTCAAACGGAGGCAGGTAAACCTCCCGAAGTTCTCGCTCCGGCATGTTAACGGTGTTATAATCACGACCGGCTTGTGCGGCACCGTATCCCACAAAATGCTTCGCGGTAGCCATCATGGTATGAGGAGAGGCAAGACTTTTACCCTGGTATCCTTTCACAGCAGCCGCTGCAATCAACGAACCGAGATAAGGATCTTCGCCAGCACCTTCCACGATACGGCCCCAACGAGGATCGCGAGCAATGTCAATCATCGGATTAAAGGTCCAACTCACACCAGAAGCCGTCGCCTCAGCAGCGGAGATACTATCCGTTTTTCTGGTCAAATCCGGATCCCACGAAGCTGCCAGCGCCAACGGAACCGGGAACGCCGTTTGAAAACCATGAATCACATCCCCCATGAACAACAATGGAATTTTCAACCGCGATTGCATGGCAAGCTTTTGCATCTGGCGGGTATAACGGCCAACATTCCTACCGGGAAGAACACCATTGGTTCCACCCAATTTACCTTCTTTAATCAGCTGTTTCAGGTTCGGATGGTCTGCTCCCAAAATACAAAGTTGGCCTGCTTTTTCTTCAAGTGTCATCAGCGAAAGCACCGAATCCCCTTTGTGAGCAATCACCGGGTTGGTAAAATACCGGTTACCCGGTTGCCCAGTTTTGGATTCCTTTTTTCCGGAAGGCTGGCAACCAAACATGGTCATCACGATTGAAGCAAAGATGACCACCAATAGCATTCCGGTTTGCACCTTCTGCGCTCCTGTTCTATTTAGTCTCATCAACTTGAATAGGTTTATTGTCGATGGTAAAATCCAGTCGTTTAAGTCCTTCCAGCACATCCTTATCTTTCATAAAAGCATTCCACACCAAACCTGAGCGGTAATTTTCGATCATCACCACTATCGGCCCCTGATCGATGGCCAGGTAAGTTGTTCGTACCTGATCTTCCGGTTTATTTCCTACTGAAAGGTTGATTCCATCATAAAAACCAAAAGGCCCGAACAAGTACCTACCGTAATTCCGGTAGAGATTTTTCAACACTTTCATCGATTCTTCGGGAGTATAAGGCATCGAAGAGAGAGCTGCCGTAGGTGTTATCGTTCCCAGATCACGCTCAAATCCGGGAGCATGAGCTGTGTACCCTTCGGGAACTTTATCACCGGCCGTAAGTCCCCAAAAATCGGGGCCATAACCCTTCCATCCATAGGGATTATCGATGCAATAGGCACGATTGATTAAGGTCTGCCGGCGATTCTGCTGCCAGTAATTGGCATAGCGATCACATAATCCTTTCGGGTCGAGCCCCATGTAGGAATAATGAGCAAAGAACAATGGACCCCCCATCCATTTCCGGTTTCCTAACGGGAGCATCATACCGTAATACGTGCTGTTATTGGCAAATGTATCCCAGTTATTTCCGGCCCAGCCTTTGTGATAAACATCCGGCGCAATCGCATGATCAGGCGATGAGGCTGCCAAAATGTACGTGATTAGGCACTCGTTGTAACCATGAATGGGATGGTTCATTTTCCATCCGTAATCCGGTGACCAGTGCCAGTACAGAACATTTTCGCCGCGGGTATAGAAATTCCAGTCCATGGTTGTCCACAAGTTGGTAATTTGCTCTCGCAGAGATTTCTCTTTCGGATTGGATTGATTGAAAAACTGACGGGCTGCCAATAACCCCTCCATCATAAAAGAAGATTCAACAATATCACCGCCATCATCATATTTACTAAAGTGATAAGCTTTTCTCGTATCAGCATTGTACCAATGTGCCCACATCCCGTGAAAACGGTCGGTGGTGCTAAGAAATTTGGTCAGATTCAATAACCGGTCGACAGCCTGTTCGCGGGTAATCCAGCCGTGTTTCACTCCCACCATCAGAGCCATCACACCAAATCCGGAGCCGCCGATAGTAACAATATCTCCATCGGTATGATGATCCCGTTCGCGGGCCATTCCCAGATCCGCACGACCAAAATCCCAGAAATAGCGAAACGTGTATTTCTGCACCATATTCATCAATTCCTCGTCGGTAAAATCATGAATCGATGCATCAGCCTCAACTGCCTCTGAAGTCAGTTCTTTTCCTTTCTTGTTAACCGGAATCAGTTTGTATTGAAGGGAAATATTTCGTCCCAGATCGGTAACAAAATCAAGATAATAATTATTCGCAGTTTCAGCGCGAAGTTGATAGTTATCGCCGGTCGTAGCATAAATGTGATAAGAAACAGCGTTTTTGAGATTAGGCCAACGTAATTCCACATGGCTATCATATCCTTTTGCTGTAAAATGGTCGGGTTTAGTGAGGTATTGGTTGAGATGATCCTGTGCTGAAAGGCCTTTCACCAGCAGGAGAATTATAATGATACTAATGAGTTTTTTCATTACATGAACACTTTTTCTGCCCAAAAGGCGAACACAATGAGGGAAGCACCGGAAACCGGCGCAAATAATTTCTTTAAATCAATAGAGGTTAACTACTTGTCTTTACAAATCCTAGTTTGGTAAACATCGACTGCACATCAGGGTCCTGCATGAAGTTATCCCACAATAGGCCACTGCGATAATTTTCAATCATGACGATAATCGGTCCCTGATCAATAGCCAGGTAAGATGGTGCATACCAGTCTTTGTCCAGGTTAAAGGCATCCTTGAAACCATATTGTCCCCAAAGGCCTTTCGAGCCGTAATTTTCATAGAAATATCGCATGGCTGCCAACGACTCGGTTGGTGTATACACAATGGATGAGATGGCTGCTGTTGGCGTAATGGTTCCGTTATCATTCGTGGTCGTCGGTTCATGTGCCATGTAGCCGTTTACCGGGTCATCGGAAGCCGTCAATCCCCAACAGTTTTGATTGTAATATGTGTAAGTCGACGCACGATCGATACACCATTTCCGGTTCAACAAGGTTTGCTCCTTATTCCGATCGTAATAGGAAGTAAAATTGCTGGCTCGTATGTATTTGTCGGAAAAATGTGGATCCATTCCCAAATACGAATAATGGGTGAAAAACAATGGTCCTCCATAATATCCATATTGATCGACAATGAGCGTGCCGTCATAATTATTGCCAGCCCAGCCAGTATCGTAAAGAGATGCACCAATCGGATGCGTTGGAGAAGCAACAGCCAACAAATAGGTGATCATCGTTTCGTTGAAACCCCTGATGGGCATATTCATGTCCCACGCATAATCGGGAGACCAGTGCCAGTACAAATAGTTTTGTCCATTCGTGTACCAATCCCATTCTACATCGTGCCACAGGCCGGTAATGATATCCCGCAACTGAGTTTCATCGGCCGAAGAACCATTGAAATATTGCCTTGCAGTAAGTAAACCCTGTATCATATATGCCGTCTCAACCAAATCGCCTCCATCATCCTTTGGGGAAAACGGAATGGTTGCTCCGGTTGCTCCATTGACCCAATGTGACCAGGCGCCGTGATACCGGGTGGTTTTATCGCGCAGGAATGTAACCATCTTCAACATGCGGGTCACCGCCTCTTGGCGCGTAATATAACCCCGCTTTACCCCAACAATAATAGCCATTACACCAAATCCGGAACCGCCAATGGTTACAATATCATTGTTCCCATTGCTTCGTTCCCTGATTAGGCCGGAAACCGGATGAGCAAAATCCCAGAAATACCTGAACGTAGCCTGCTGAACCGTATCCATCAGCTCGTCATTGGTCAAGTGAGACAGCGTAACAGGTAACGTTCCACCTTCCCACACATAATCCTTTTTCGAGCAGGATACAGTGGCAAAAGCAAGCCACATCAATATGAAAAGCAGGATCTTGTGCATTCCGTCCAAATGTGATTTATAAACAGGAAGAAACTTCCCGGAAGGTAAATTTACACCATCCCGGGAAGTTCATCCTAACATCTATGAAAATTAATATCCAGGATTTTGAGTTAACAAGCCACCACTAAGGTCAATCTGAGTTTGCGGAATGGGGAACAGCTCGTTCTTACCAGCCACAAATCCTTCTTTGGCCAATACGGTTGCTGCCCGTCCCTGGCGAATGAGATCGAACGTCCGATCGCCTTCGAATGCCAACTCTACACGACGTTCGTGGTAGATTTTCATTCTTAGACTATCCTGATTGGTTTCTGTATAATCCGGCAAACCGGCACGCTCACGTACTTGATTCAGCGCAGCCAATGCAGTATTCGGATCACCCATTTCGTTTGCAGCTTCAGCTTTCATCAGAAGAACTTCTGCGTATCGAAAAATGCGGACATTTTTGCTCGACTCCCAGGAATTTCCGTCGTAAGTTTCCTGAGTGTGACTCAGATAAGCTTTCTGGTTATACATCGGATTGGGAGTATTCGAATTGATAACTGTACCGTCCCACATGGTTTCTCCCGGGAAGATAATGGTTGCATCTTTCCTGAGGTCACCCGGTTCATATGTGTTAGCCAAGTCCTGTGAAGGCACGTTGAAGCCCCATCCAAACTGCCCCCTGACGCCCTGAACATCAACATAACCCTGAACACCTTTATTCGGCGTTTCACCGCGAGCCTGGATTTCGAAAATGGACTCAGCGTCATTTTCTCCGATTTCGCGCCAGATAGTTGAGTAATCACTTACCAAAGAGTATTCGCCGGAATTGATAACCTCATTGGTCAACTTGAGTACATCTGACCAGTTCTTTTGATACAGATTCACCTTGGCCAGGAAGGTCTGAGCAGCTCCCTGGGTGGCGCGACCTAAATCTGCGGCAGCATATTCGCTCTTCTTCGGAAGATTATCGATGGCAAACTGCAAATCAGTTTTTATTAAGGCATAAATAGAATCCTTTGATGCCCGGGTATTCCCTGAAGCCACGTCAGCAGGATTGGTTGGATCTGGCACTTTATCAATCAACGGAACACCACCGAAAGTACGAACCAGGTTCCAATAGAAATAAGCCCGCAGGAATCGGGTTTCTCCTTCCAGACGGTTTTTCAGGGTATCGTTAATCGTTACTTCTCCAAGCACTTTCAGAGCCTGATTAGCACGCGCAATACCATCGTAGTTTCCGACCCATACATCGTTGAACGACAAAGCGTCAGCACCAAAAGTAAAATTATCCAACAAATTTTTGTCCGTTCCGGTATCACCCGGATCACTTCCTTTATCGGCATCGTCCGAAGTAATGCTTGAAACTCCCAGCCACGAGAAAGAGCTCTCGTTCCAGTCAAGCAACTTGTCATAAGTTGCGTTTACTACTTCGGTTGGATGATTAGAATAATAGTCTGCCGGAGTCATATTTCCTTCCGGCGGAACATCCAGGTAATTACTCGAACATCCCGAGAAAGTCAACAGGGCTGCAGACATGGCAGCTCCCATATATAATAGTTTCATCTTTCTGGTTTTCATATCCAATACAAATTAGAATGTTATGTTCAGACCCAACAGATAGGAAGCTGTTTCAGGATAAGAGCTCAACTCTATTCCGGAATCAAGTGTTCCGGAACCGGTTTGTCCCGGTAATTCAGGGGTGTAACCACTGTAACTGGTCATTGTAATGGCATTTTGGGCTGAAACATAGAATCGACAACGGCTTACCGATATTTTCTCCGTCATTGTTTTCGGAAGTGTATAACCCAAAGTCAGGTTGTTAAACCGGAAGAAATTGCCTGATTCCAGATAATAATCTGAAGCTACCGGTACTTCATTTGAAGCCCTGGGAATATTGGTATTCTGATTGGTAGGTGTCCAGCGGTTAGCCAAAGAAGCTTCTATATTCTCACCGCCCCAACGCTGTGCTTTCTTACCGTTGTAAATTTTCCCACCAAAGTTACCGTAGGCATCTACCGAGAAATCCCAACTCTTGTAATTCACCCCGAGGTTCAGGCCAACCATCAGTTTCGGGTTGTATGAGCCAGCATAATACCGGTCTTTTTCATCGATAACACCATCGTGATTCCTATCGACCAATTTCAAATCACCGGGTTTGGCATTAGGCATAAGCGGCTGTCCCTTACTGTTCACATAGGCATCCAGTTCCGCCTGATTATGGAAAATTCCATCCGTTTGGTATACCCAGAAAGAACCGATAGGTTGTCCTACTTCGGTGCGGGTAGTTACCTGACCGTTGCTCAAGCTACCACTGGTAATGGGCAAACCACCGTTAACATTTTCAATACGGTTTTTATTGGTCGTCAAATTGACTCCGATATTGTAACTAAAATCAGAGTTAATTTTATCACGCCAATTGGCAGAGAACTCGTATCCGGTGTTCCGTATATCAGCCTTATTAGTAAGATATTGTCCATCCTGATCTCCAAATATTCCGGCAATCGGAGCATAAATCAATGCATCCGAAGTCAACTTATTGTAGTAATCAAATTCTCCGGAAAGGCGGTTATCCAATAATCCATATTCCAATCCAAGGTCCGTCTCTGTGGTTACTTCCCACTTCAGATTTGGATCTTTAATATCGGTTATTGTACCACCGTTTACATAGGATTGATCGGGACCGAACACATACCCCAAATCAGAATTGATAAGATAAGTAAATGCATCGGCAGGAATATTATCATTACCAATTCTACCCCAACTTGCACGCAATTTCAAATTATTAATCAGTGTATTATCCTTCAGGAAATTTTCCTGGGTTAATACCCAACCCAAACCTACTGACGGGAACATCGCCCAGCGGTTATTGGACGGAAATTTGGACGAGCCATCATAACGAAGCGTACCGGTAAACAGGTACTTGTTGGCAAAGGTGTAGTTTACACGACCGATATAGGAATTACGTGTACTTTTTGTACCGTTACTTCCATTGGTCGCTGAAGCTGCATCGCCCAAATCAAGGTACCAGTAATTCTTCTGAGAAGGTACATTTTGACGGCTGGCGTCGATGTATTGCGATTGAATCTTTTCAGCCGTTGTACCCCCCATGACTTTTAACCGGTGATTTCCCCAGTGATTGTTGTACGTGAAATAATTATCCCAAACCCAGTGAGAATTCGTGCCCTGATGCAAACTAAGACTAGAAATATCATTTTTCTGGGTAGCAGAAACCTGATAAACAGGATTGTAAATCCGACCATGGTCTTCCGAAAAATCGACCCCCATGTTGGATTTAAACTGCAAGTGTTTGAGCAGATCCAACTTGGCATAAACCGATCCCTGGAAACGGGTTCCCCAACTCTGATCGTTTGTATAATCGAGCGTTGCCTTGGGATTACCAACGTTGTTAATATCGGTAAATCCGTAATTTCCGTTGGCATCCTTCACCGGAACAACCGGAGCTTGACGATACGCTGAAGTAAAAGCTGAATAGGGCTTGTTATCGGAGGTGTAACGGGACAAACCAATGTTATCCCCCACTTCAAGGAAGCTGGTCACTTTGTATGTATTGTTGGAACGAAGTGTCAGACGATCGTAGTTATTTCCGTCCAGAATTCCCTGATCACCTTTGTAGCCCATACTGAAATAGTAAGTGGCTTTATCACTTCCTCCGCTCACCGAAAGGTTATGGTTCTGACTTACACCTGTCCGGGTAATGGCATCGAACCAGTTTGTATTATACGCAGGAAGGTTATTCAAATCAAACGCCGGCGCTTGCCCATCGTAGCCCAAAGCTTCATTGGTATATTCGGCATACAATTTCGAATCTGCCATCTTTACTTTATGGGCTGCAACATTAGCACTAACATACCCGTCGTATGAAATTTTCATTTTGCCTTTTTCTCCGGCACGGGTAGTAATGATAATCACACCATTAGCACCACGCACACCATAGATAGCAGCAGCCGAAGCATCTTTCAGTACATCCACCGAAACGATGTCGGCATTGTTAATATTCCGGATATCATCGGTAATGACACCGTCAACAACATACAGCGGATTGGCACCTCCAAGAATGGTTCCGGTACCTCGAATCCGCACCTGTGGAGCATCACCAGGACCTCCTGAGTTGACAATTTGCACACCCGCTATTTTTCCTTGAATAGCCTGGGTTGCAGTTAAAGCAGGTTGCTTGACTAAATCTGCCCCCTGAACACCGGCAATGGATCCGGTAATGTCCTGCTTTCGCTGAACACCATAACCCACTACACGCACTTCGCTAAGATCTTTTGTTGAAGTTGCAAGGGTTAAGTTAATCTCATGTTGTCCGTTAACAGGCTTTTCCACACTTGTCATTCCCAGGAAAGAGAATACCAGTGTACCATCACGCGGGACACTTAAAGAATAGTTACCGTCAAAATCGGTAATGGTACCAGTTGTCGTACCTTTTACTAAAATACTGGCTCCCGGTATGGGTTTCCCATCATCCGCGCCAGTTACCTTCCCGGTTACAGTGATGTTCTGTGCCATCACTGTATAGCCAAGAAGGACCACCAAAAGGGTTAATAAACTCTTTTTCATTCGTTCAGTCTTTTTTGACAATTTGAATATGTAGCAAAAGAACCCTATGGAGGAGCAAAATGGAAATATGTTACCCCTACCTCCCTACGTCATGTTAAAAAACATGCAAAACTTTACTTTCGCATCATTACATCACTCTTTCCAAAAAAAGACATATGAATCTGAAATACAAGAGATTTACAGAAGTCAAAATTCTATAATCAAGATTAAATAAATGCTAAATCAAGCTAAGGAAGGATAAGATTTATAAAGGTTCGTTTAACGTTTCGGACATCTAACAAAGTCAAATCGAGGTAATTTTCACACGCCAAACGAACAAGATTTCATCTGAAAAAGTGAAAATTATGTCCACGGATTCTGAGAAATGGATATTAGAACTCCATCATGAATTCCACCAGGTTTTTTTCCTGCGGCAAATCCAGTTTCTTGCGCAGGCGGTACCGGCGAATTTCCACACCGCGCACTGAAATATTAAGCAAAGGAGCAATTTCTTTGGTCGCCAGGTTTAAACGCAAATAAGCACATAGCTTTAAATCGCTGGGAGTTAAGGATGGATATTCATTTTTCAAACGTCTGAAGAAATTTTCATGTGCCTGATCAAAATGCGATTCAAAAACCAACCAATCATCCTCACTTGTCAAATTCTTGTCTACCAACCCAACCAACTTCTCGTACATGCTTTTGGGATATCGGGTACCCAACTGATTCTTTTGCCGTTCAATCTCACTCTTTATTTCGATGAGTGACTCATTTTTACGAATAATCGACATGGTGGAATTGGCCAGTTCCACATCTTTATGCGAGAGTTCTGCCTGCAGTTTTTCATTGCGCAACTTCATTATTTCCCGTTCAGCATGCTCCCGTTCTTCTTGTCTTCGCCGCTCCATTTCAACCTGTTTCTCCTCCCTCGATTTTTCTTCCCGCCGTTTCAACCGACGATACAATGCCAGCTGAGAAAAGATGATAATCAGTATTCCAATAATAACATAAATAAAGTAGGCAATGGATGATGCATACCAATGAGGTTTGATTACAAACGGGTAATCAATTTCAGAGATGGTATTTCCAAACGCATCAACATTCCGAACATGAAAGACATATTTCCCTGCCATAAGTCGATCGTATACAGCCACTCCTTCAGGGAAAGTGGATTTCCAATGTTCATCCAAATCCAGACCGTCAAGATAGTATTGGTAAGATTCACCGTTGGGGGTATAATTCAACGAAGCGAACCGGAATAACACATTGCTCTCCCAGGGATTCAAGGAGACCGAAACAGAACCGGTCGGTTGAATATCTAATCTTCTGTTCCTCCCGTTTTGCGATGAAACAATCACATCTCTGAGAAATATCTGCTGTCCGCCGGTAATGTCTTTGCTTCTGTTCAGATCAATCATGGCATAACCTTCATCCAGGCAAACCATTTGAATGTGGTTGCCGAGAGGAACAACATTTTCGTACCGTTCCACCAAGGAAAACCCGTAAAGATTTGGGTTCATCTTCCGGATAAGAGTAGCACCGCTGTCGCGAATGGCCACCAAACCTAGCATATCGCGGCTAATCAGCCAATATCGGTTATTATCTACATGAATAATTCTGCGGGCAGATGAAAGCTCTCCTAACTGATGGTTCAGATCATCCATCGGGACAACCTTCTCATTCAGATCATCATAAGTATAGAGACCTTCCGGAGAAGTGAGAACAATGCGGTTCGATATCTTAAAAACATGAACGTTGAAATCAGCCGGTAATCCGGAACCCCGTCCAAAATACCTTGTATCGACCACCTTTTGATAATTGGCATCCAACTTCAAGCGGTATACTCCTTTTTGCTGATGACTTACCCATATATATCCGAAGGGTCCAATCTCAACAAACCGACAAGGTTCACTAAATCCGGTTACCTGATGGTCGAATTGCCATGCTCCATCCACCAAGCGATAAATAACCAGATTGGTGTAAGTACTCTGAATCAAATACTTATTTCCACCCCGCTCAAATGGCTTCACCATGTACCCACCCGATACATTGCTTATCTGTTTAAGTTTTCCACTTTTAAATGTAAAAGTTCCACGGTTATGGCCAATAATCAAAGCCCCCGAATGAACCTGCAAATCCCACACTTGTCCCTGTGTCCCTTCCAGAAAATGGAAATCACCGACAGGGCGTAATGGATCGCCGTCTATCAAATTGCGGCAATAAACGCCTCGATTTGAGCCGATAAACAATTTCCCTTCAAAAACTGTAGACGTCGTAAGTGCTCCGATCCGTTGGTCTTTATCATGATAAATGGTTAATGGAGAATTAATCTCGACATAATCAATTCCTTTATTCATGGCCACCCATAAACCGCCATTCCGGTCTTCCATCATTGCCAGAATGGTGTTGTTCTGAAGTCCGGTTTCGGAGTTGATACGGGTCTTAATGTTTCCATGACGATCGGTAATAACCACCCCGTTTAAAATCGTACCAAAGGCGAACCCATTTTTAAGCGGAATGGCAACATTCAGTTCATTATGACGGGAAAATTCCTGAATATCACCTCCCCAGGGAGAAAACTTACCGGAAGTCAACTGGTAAATTCCTTTCGATGAGGTACAGACCAGCAAGGTATCTTTCCCTCCGGGAATAATACTCTTCACCTGCGTGGAAGATAAAAAACCGGAACCCGGAATAAGGGACGGCCTATCATGAATCAGTTCAACAAGTCCGCCTCCGTCTTCCTGAGTTATAAGGCGATCGCCGACCTGCGACATTAATATCATATTTCCCGGAAGAGGAATACGCCGAACCGAGTCGCCACCAAAAGAAAACAACGCTCCGAAAGATTGAAAATAGACTTTGTGATGCGAGAACAGAATGCGCCAAAATTCCCAATTATGTAATTTCAAACTGGGAAATGAATGTGAAATGGAGGTATAATGTAACAGCCCGGTTTTATCGGGTTGCCAGTAGCCAAACTCTTCGAAAGCGCCGGTATAAATTTTACCATCAGGTCCAACGGCAACCGACCGGACGATACTTCGATCGGGAAGGGAATAAAGTTTCCAGTTGGTACCATCGAATTGCAAAAGCCCGTCGCTGTTTCCCACATATATCAGTCCTTTTTTATCCTGTGCAATTGACCAGTTCTGGTTCCCTCCCTTGTATACATCCTTGGTATAATGTAAAACCAAAGGTTGGGCAATTGTCAAAACCGGGAAAAGTAAAAACAGAACTAAGGCATATTTCAGAATCTTCATCAATCTTCGAACACTTTTCATAAACCGACCGAATATTGGCGCATAAAGATAAGTATACAGTATGTATAAAAAAAGGGAGACGAATGCCTCCCCTTCGGTAACAACTTATTACAGTGTTTATTTTATCAACTCAATACTGCGTTTGACAAATTTATTCAAATCACTACCCCGCAGCATGTTGTTGGCAAGTAATGCCAAATCGACTAATTGATTGGCCAAACTATTTTCACGGCCGAACGCTTCCAGCTTAGCCCTTTTATCAGCTTCCAGAGCAGTAATCTTGTTGTCCAGTTCCTTCATTTTATCCTTTTCCTCCTGAGGAACTTCTTCGTCTTTCTTACCTTCTTTCAGCTTATTCAATGCCTCTTTCTCTTTTTGTTGTGCGGCAATCTTTTTGTTGATCTTTTCCAGGTCATCGGTCAGCGCCTCATCTTTGTCAGCCAACACTTTCTTCACCAGTGGATGAGCGATATTCACCACCAGATTATAGCTGTCGGGCAATTCGCCGTACATGCTCATTCCGGCCTGAAGTTGAGACATATCCTTCATTCGGCGCATGAACTCGTTCTGCGTAATCACCATCGGATTGGCCGTCTCGCCCAAGTCCTCAAAGTCAACAATAAAATTGCCTTTCCCGTTAGGAACGATAGCCTGGAAAACCGGGCTCAGTTCGTTTTTCTCTTTCAGCGACAGTTTTTCTTTATTATCGTCAGCTTTGGGAATCAGTTTTTCCACTACATCGGCATCCACACGAACGAAACGTTTTTCAGGATATTTCTGCTCCAAAAGGTTCAGTAAGTGTGTCGACAGCGGATCTTCCATCAGCAGCACATCGTATCCCTTTGCTTTTGCATCTTCGATAAAGCTGTACTGATCTTCGTGGTGATTGGCATACAGGTAAACCAACTTGTTGTCTTTATCCGTTTGCTCTCCTTTGATGAGGTTTTCATATTCTTCCCAGGTAAATTTCTTACCCTCGGTATTTCCTAACAGGAAGAATTTCAGCGCACGCTCATAAAATTTCTCATCGGTCAGCATACCATATTCGATGAAGAACTTCAGATCGTCCCATTTCTTCTCAAAATCTTCACGCTTTTCCTTGAAGATTTCCTGCAGACGATCTGCCACCTTCTTGGTAATGTGGCTACTGATTTTCTTTACATTCGAGTCGCTCTGCAGATACGAACGGGAAACATTCAACGGAATATCCGGAGAATCGAGCACACCGTGCAACAGCGTCAGGAATTCAGGAACGATGCCTTCAACGGAATCGGTCACAAATACCTGGTTACTGTAAAGCTGAATCTTATTTTTCTGAACCTCGATGCTATTTTTGATCTTCGGAAAGTAAAGGACACCTGTCAAATTGAACGGATAATCCACATTCAAGTGAATATTGAACAATGGATCATCAGCCATCGGATAAAGCTGGTGGTAGAAATTCTGGTAATCCTCTTCTTTCAGGTCAACCGGTTTGCGAGTCCAGGCGGGTGCCACATCGTTTATCTGGTTGTCCTCATCCGTATCAACATAATCGCCATCCTTCCATTCCTTTTTCTTCCCAAATAAAACCGGTATAGGGAGGAATTTACAGTACTTATTCAGCAGCTCAGAAATTCGGCCTTCCTCCAGAAATTCCTTGGAATCGTCATTGATATACATCACAATATCAGTACCGACTTCTTCTTTATCAACTTCCTCTATAGTATATTCGGGACTACCATTACAGCTCCACTTTACAGCCTTGCTGTCTTCCTGATACGATTTAGTGATGACATCCACTTTGTCCGAAACCATGAAAGAGGAATAGAATCCCAATCCAAAATGTCCGATAATCGCGTGGGCATCGTTCTTGTATTTTTCCAGGAACTCATTCGCTCCGGAAAATGCAATCTGATTGATGTATTTGTTCACCTCCTCTTCAGTCATCCCAATCCCGTTATCCGAAACGGTAATGGTTCCGGCCTCCTTATCTAGTTTTACACGGACTTTCAGTTCCCCGGCATCGCCATTGTAGCTGCCAACCGAAGTAAGTGTTTTTAGTTTTTGGGTTGCATCAACAGCATTTGAAACAATTTCTCTAAGGAAAATGTCATGATCAGAATAGAGAAATTTCTTAATAATCGGAAACAGGTTTTCACTGGTAACACCAATTCTTCCTTCCATTGTAATATTCTTTTAAGTTGATAATTTTTCGATTTACCATGAGCGGGAAATTCAAAGGTTGTGCCATTCGGGGTTGGCTGACGAATTGACAGAATTCTCCAGAGCAAAATGACAAATCGGGACGGAAGAATTGTCGGGCAGGTTAGAACGATGCGAGCACATCGGCAATGTGCATTACTTTAATGGGTGACGATTGTTTTTTTATGTACCCGGAAATATTCATGAGGCAGGAAGCTTCGGTAGAAACAATGTATTCAGCTCCGGTCTTCAAGGCATTTTCAACCTTGTTTTGTGTCATCACCGTTGAAATAGCTTTATGCTTTACGGCAAATGTACCACCAAAGCCACAACACTCAGTGGTTTCCTCCATTTCAATCAGTTCAAGTCCGTGCACATTCTTCAAAAGCATACGGGGCTCATTATGAATACCGTATCCACGTAAAGCGGAACAAGCATCGTGGTAAGTTATCTTATGAGGGAACGAAGCACCAAGATTAGTAACACCCAAATGATTGACCAGAAAGTCAGTTAGCTCAATCACATTGTCCTTTCGGTGAAGATACTCCTGGTATTCGCCGGATGCTTTATCAAAAAGATCGGCAAATCCGTCGCGAACATAGCCAGAACACGATGCACCCGGACTTACAACAGGTCGGCTACCGCGAAAATCCTTCAGAAATTTCCTGGCCAATGTCCTTGCTTCGTCAAAATAGCCGCTATTATAAGCCGGCTGCCCACAGCAGGTTTGTTCCGGATTGTAATGCACTTTGCATCCGGCCCGTTCCAATACCCGCAATGTATTCCACGCGGTTTGCGGATATAATTGATCAATAAAGCAGGGAATAAACAAGTCTACTTCCATGTGATAAATTTTGCTCAAATATATCATTATATATAAGGAGCGATTTTGAATTCACACCGAAAAATCTGCAACAACAGAGCTTGTAATGCCTTCAAAAGACAATCGCACAATTAATTAATGCTGCAACTGAAAAGAAATCAATAAGGAAATAAAAACAAAAATCCGGTCCCAAAAGGAACCGGATTTTGCACGGGAGGAGCGACTCGAACGCCCGACACCTGGTTTTGGAGACCAGTGCTCTACCAACTGAGCTACACCCGTAAGTGCGGAGAGAGAGGGATTCGAACCCCCGGTACCTCGCGGTACAACGGTTTTCAAGACCGCCGCATTCGACCACTCTGCCATCTCTCCGAGCGATGCAAAAGTAGAAGTTTTTTCGTTCTGCCAAAAATATATGCCAAAAAAATTAAGGGTATTTATCAGAAAAAAAGATAAAAAAAATTTTGTTTTTCGTCTCAATCTTTTCAATTTAGTGAAACCAAAATAATTAGGCTTACTTAAGCTGATTTTACTGGTATTTGAGACGAATTTGCGGGAAATCATATGTTAAACAACACTTTTCACTTGGTTTGCTGTGAAAAATAATTAAAACTCTTTATATTAGGCACTAGCGTTAAAAAAAGTATTAAACGAATTTTATTTAACCTGTTGTTTCTAAACTTTCTGTACTATGAACAAAGCTCAATTAATTGATGCCATTGCTGCTGAAGCTGGCCTGACTAAAGCAGATGCAAAGAAAGCTCTTGATGCTTTCGTAAAAACCACAACTGATGCACTGAAAAAAGGTGATCGTGTTGCATTGATAGGATTCGGTTCTTTTGCAACCACCGAACGTCCTGCACGTCAGGGTCGTAACCCACAAACTGGCGCTACGATTAACATTCCTGCCAAGAAGATTGTTAAATTCAAAGCTGGTAGCGAATTGACTGACAGTGTTCAGTAAAAAATGGCAAAAGAGATTGCTAAGGGAGCCCAGGCTCCCTTTTTTTATTTACTCTTATGAACAAAGAACTAAACCAATTTCTAGCCGAATACATTACTCCGGAACGGAAGGAACTCTTTGAACGCACTTTGAATTCACGAACGCGCTACTTAACTGTAGTTCTCGAAGATATCTACCAAACACAGAATGCCAGCGCGGTGTTACGTTCATGCGATTGTTTCGGGATACAGGATGTCCATATTATTGAAAACAGAAACCGCTTTTCCGTAAATCCACAGGTAACGTTGGGTTCGACCAAATGGCTAAACCTGCATCACTACCGCGAAAAAGAGCACAACACACTTGATTGTATTCAGCAATTACGTAGTCGGGGCTACCGGATTGTTGCCACTTCGCCACATGCCAACGATACCAATCTGGAAGATTTTAACCTGGAAAAGGGGAAAACAGCCTTATTTTTCGGGACAGAATTAACTGGTATTTCAGAAACAGTGGAAAAGAATGCGGATGAATTTCTCAAAATTCCAATGTTCGGTTTCACCGAAAGTTTTAATATATCTGTCTCCGCAGCGATTATTTTACACCATCTTAATTTAAGGCTTCGGCAAGGCGTAATAGATTATCATCTCTCAGAGGATGAAAAAGAAGAAATTAGACTAGACTGGTTACGTAAAACCATCAAAAGTTCGGCCCTGCTGGAAAAGAAATTTTATAACGAGCAGAAAAACAGTAGATAAACAACTGATTTATTAAAAGTTAGCTTTTGACCCCATCACTGAAATCATTTGCACTGATTTTTTCTATCTTTGAAAGAAGATTAATGGGCTTATGAACTGTTTAATCGTTGATGACGACCGGGTTTGCAGGACAGTATTAGAAAAATACATCGATCGGACGAATCTCTTTGAAAAGTACTTTTCGCTGGAGAGTGCCGTAGATGCTTTGAAACTCTTGCAATCAGGAAAAGACAAAATTGATATTCTCTTTCTGGACATTGAAATGCCGGAGATGAATGGTATGGAGCTGTTGAGTGTAATGGAAAACTCACCTCAGGTTATTATCGTCTCCTCAAGGGAAAAATATGCTTTGTCTGCATTTGAATATGCCGTCACCGACTATCTGCTAAAACCAGTTACTTTTCCGCGTTTTATACGTTCAGTCAACCGGGCCATTGCCAACATTCAAAAGGAAGCCAAGGTTAATAATGAAGAGCGTGATGACATTCTAACCGATGGAGAATGGGGAAAAGGAACCATCTGGATCAAAAACAACTCCAAGCTTGATCCGGTAAGTCCAGTTGATATTATCTACATTGAATCCATCGAGAATTATGCCCAGTTTGTCACCTTTGGCGACAAATATGCCGTTCACTATACGTTAAAATTACTTGAAGAAAAACTTCCGGACGATCTGTTTATTCGCATCCATCGTTCCTACATCGTTAATGTAAAGAAGATTAAACGCATTCGTGGAAACACCCTGGAAGTTGAAACAAAGGAAGGAATCCACTCACTTCCGTTTGGCAAATCATATCGGGAACCATTAATTAAACGACTCCACGTACTGAGTTCCAAGCAGTAACAAATTCTTCACAAAAGAAACAGAATCTTTGTTGTTGGTATTGAAACGAGAACAATTTATTATGCAATACGTTCTCAATGCAAAAACACACTAACAACAAAGTACCATACACGTTGCTTTAACAGGAAATTTCATGGTCATGAACAACGATTTCAAATTTTTCAGTGAAAAGTTTGCTGATTTAAAGATCCTGCGTTATCAGGTAGATGATTTTGAACAGCTTTCGCTGAAACAAAAAAAACTGATATACTACCTCAGTCGGGCAGCTTTGGCCGGCCGCGACATATTGTGGGACCAAAATAACGAGTACAATCTCCGTTTGCGTAAAGTTCTCGAAACCATCTATCTTACATTCGATGGTGATCGAAAAACCAAAGAATTCAAACAATTTGAAGTCTACCTGAAACGTATCTGGTTTTCTAACGGGATGCATCATCACTATTCGATGGATAAAATTGTTCCCGATTTTTCGCAAAAATATTTTCTTCACCTCATCGGGCATTCTGACTGGTCCCAAGTAGAACAACGTCAAAAGATGATACATGAATTGCTTCCTGTCATCTTCGATCCTTCACTGGAAAGTAAGCGGGTTTCACTTGATTCGTCAAAAGATTTACTTCTCGAATCGGCCAATAACTTTTACAAGAATGTTACCCAGGCCGAAGCTGAACTATTTTATACCCAACAAAGCAATAACTCTGGTGAAAATCCTCCATCGTTCGGTTTAAATTCGAAACTTACCAAAGAGAACGGTGAACTAATTGAGAAAAAGTGGAAAGAAAATGGTTTGTACTCAGAAGCGATTCAAGAGATTGTCAAGTGGCTAAAAAAGGCGCAGGAAGTTGCCGAATCACCTGCACAACAACGCAGTATTGCCAAACTCATCATCTTTTACCAGACCGGCGACTTGAAAAGTTTCGATGAGCACAGTATTGAATGGGTGAAAGATGTAGAGAGCAAAGTCGACTTCGTAAATGGCTTTATCGAGGTGTACGGTGATGCCTTAGGGATAAAAGGTAGTTGGGAATCCATTGTCAATTTTAAAAACGACGAAGCAACAAAACGAACCGAGATCATCAGCAACAATGCACTGTGGTTTGAAGAGCATTCACCGGTTTCAGATGAATTTAAGAAAGAAAAAGTGACTGGTGTTTCGGCAAAAGTAATTACAGTAGCCATGCTCGGGGGCGATTGTCATCCGGCGACTCCCATCGGGATTAATCTTCCAAATGCCGAATGGATTAGGGAGCAATACGGATCCAAATCGGTTACCATCGAGAATATTACCTATGCCTATCATCAGGCATCACTGGGTGATGGAATGCTGGAAGAATTTTGCTGGGATAAAGCTGAAATTGAACGCGCCCGTCAACATGGATATCTTGGCAACAACCTTCACACGGATCTACACGAATGTCTGGGTCACGGTTCCGGAAAAATGAGAAAAGGAGTAACCGTAGATGCCTTAAAGAACTACTACTCAACGCTGGAAGAAACCCGTGCAGATCTGTTTGCCCTCTATTTCATTATGGATCCCAAGTTAGTAGAACTTGGTTTGACTGAATCAGATGAAACAGCTAAGGCAGAATATGACAGCTACGTACGCAACGGGTTGATGACCCAGCTGGTGCGCATTGAACCCGGAAAAGATTTGGAAGAATCGCACATGCGAAACCGGCAATTGATTGCTCGCTGGGCATATGACAAGGGAAGTGCCGAGAACGTTATTGAACGAAGAGAAAGGAATGATAAAACTTACTTTGTCATCAATGATTATCTGCGCTTACGCGAACTATTCGGCGAACTACTGAAAGAGGTTCAGCGGATAAAATCGGAAGGTGATTACGAAGCGGGCAAAGCGCTGGTCGAGAATTTTGGAGTGAAAGTGATTCGTGACTTACACAACGAAGTGTTGGAACGGTACAAAAAGCTGAATCTGGCGCCCTATGCAGGTTTTCTTAATCCGGAATATGAAGTAGTTGAAGAAGAGGGTGAAATCAAAGATATCAAGATTTCATATCCGGATAATTTTGCTCAGCAAATGCTTCATTATTCGAAAGATTACAGTTTTTTGCCCGTTATTAATCATTAAATCAATTCATAAGACATGAAAAAGCCGCAGAACTTAACAGTTTTGCGGCTTTTTCATGCAAATTAAAGTCCGGGTCAGACCAGGGAATTAAAAGTTCTGCATGCCATGCAGCTTTTTATAAATACCATTACTGGCAATTAATTCATCGTGAGTACCCCGCTCTACAATTTCACCATCCTGGAATACACAAATCAAATCGGCATTTTTAATCGTTGATAAACGATGCGCCACCACAATCGATGTGCGGTTTTTCATCAGATTATCCAAAGCTTCCTGCACCAGTTTTTCGGATTCGGTATCCAGCGCCGAAGTCGCTTCATCCAGAATCATAATGGGCGGATTCTTTAACACAGCACGTGCGATAGAAATACGTTGACGCTGTCCGCCGGACAGCTTCCCTCCCCGATCGCCAATATTGGTTTGATAACCATCCGGAGTATTCATGATAAACTCATGGGCGTTTGCGACTTTTGCCGCATTAATCACATCCTCTTCCGTAGTATTCTCCACACCAAAAGCGATGTTATTAAAGAAACTATCGTTAAACAGAATAGGCTCCTGGTTTACATTTCCCATCAAACCTCGTAGATCTGTAATATCCAAATCACGAATATCGACGCCATCGACCTTGATTTGTCCGTCAATCACATCGTAGAAACGCGGTAGCAGATCGACAAAAGTCGATTTTCCTGAACCCGATTGTCCCACCAGTGCCACTGTCTGGCCTTTCTCTATTTCGAGATTGACCTGCTTCAGCACATTATCTTCTTTATACCGGAAGGTAACATCCTGATAAGTAATCCGATCATTAAATTCAGAAACCCTTTTCGCATCTTTCCGGTTATGGATATGATTCTGCGCATTTAATACCATATCCACCCGATCCATCGATGCAAGACCTTTCTGCACCGAATAAAGAGCAGTGGAAAATGCTTTAGCGGGGTTGATAATACTATAGAAGAAAACCAGATACGTGATAAATCCCTGTGCACTCAATCCTCCCTGATGATGTAAAACCAATCGGCCTCCATACCACAGAACAATAACGATAACCAGCGTTCCAAGAAATTCGCTCATCGGATGAGCAAGGTAACGGCGCCACATCAGCTTGTTCATGATGCTGTAGTACTGCTGATTTTCGCCTTCAAAACGCTGAGTTACCATTTTCTCCGCATTAAAGGCCTTGATAATTCGTAATCCGGAAAGCGATTCTTCAATGGTCGAAAGAAGTTCTCCCATTTTATTTTGTCCGCTCATCGAAGGTTTTTTCAGGCTTTTCCCGACCCTGCCAATGAAATATCCAACCACCGGCAACAACAGAAAAACAAACAACGTCAATGTCCATGACATGGTAATCATCACGACAAGCGAGATGGCGATCAGAATAGGATTTTTGAACAGCATTTCCAGCGAGTTCATTATCGAATTCTCAATCTCCTGAACATCGCCCGTCATTCGGGCAATGATATCTCCTTTCCGTTCTTCGGTGAAAAAACCAATAGGAAGAGCAAGTATCTTGTAATAAATCTGATTTCGGATGTCACGCACCACTCCGTTTCGGATAGGGACCATCATAAAACTGGCCAGATAAGTAAATCCGACCTTCAACAACACTGCTATCACCATGAATCCTCCAATATAAACTAAGGCTGATTCCTGTCCATGTGCTTCGATAACATGACTGATATGATAGAAAAAGTTGTGTTTGATGCTGTCCAGGGTAAGTGCCCACTCGACAGGCTGGTCTACCATTTTTTGAGTACCGAACAAAACGCCGAGTACCGGACTAATGGCAGCAAAAGAAAACGCTCCGAAAATGGCTCCCAACAGGTTAAAAACCACATTTAAGATTACATAAACTTTGTAAGGAGGAATATAGCGTTTTAAGAGTTTTAAAAGACCTTTCATGTTAACTTGATTTCAGTTCTAAAAAGCTTGTGATGAGAGAAATAGGCACCTTCATCGCACATACATCATTCTGCTCTTTCCTGTTTTAATCTGATACGATAATAAAACCACAATCTGCCTGTAGCAAAAAAACAAATTCCGGCGCTCCAAAAGTAGCAAAACTTTCAGGAACAGGAATTCTGAGCAAAAATAACGAAAGGACACCCAGACAGGCATCCTTTCATATGACAAACATATCTTAATTAAATAAGAATTCCGGTATAATTTTGTGGTGTAATCTGCTTCAATTCAGCTTTCACCTTTTCATCAACCTGAAGTGTTTCGATAAATTCACGGATTGATTCACGATTGATTTTTTGATTCACACGTGTCAATTCTTTCAATGCTTCATAGGGATTTGGGTACCCTTCACGACGGAGAATGGTTTGAATAGCCTCAGCAACTACAGCCCAGTTATCTTCCAAATCATTCTCGATCGCTTCCATATTGATGAGTAATTTATCCAGACCTTTCAGAGTCGATTTCAATGCAATTACTGTGTGGGCAATCGGAACACCAATGTTCCGCAAAACCGTTGAGTCGGTTAGGTCGCGCTGCAGCCTCGAAACCGGTAATTTCGCCGAAAGGTGCTCAAAAACGGCATTGGCAATCCCCAGGTTTCCTTCCGAATTCTCAAAATCGATGGGATTCACCTTATGTGGCATAGCCGATGAACCCACTTCACCTTTTTTGATTTTCTGCTTGAAATAATTCATGGAAATATAGGTCCACATGTCGCGGTCCAAATCCAGTATTATTGTATTGATGCGTTTCAGGTTATCAAAAATGGCACCGTAATTATCGTAGTGTGCAATCTGGGTAGTGATCTGTGAGCGTTCCAGTCCGAGAGAATTTTGGACAAAGTTGTTGGCAAATTCAGCCCAGTCAATTTTCGGATAAGCCACAAAATGCGCATTAAAATTGCCGGTTGCACCTCCAAACTTGGCGTAACAAGGAATTCCCTTCAGCAATTCCACCTGTACGTTCAAGCGCTCGATATATACTTTCAACTCTTTTCCCAAACGGGTTGGCGAAGCCGGTTGTCCATGAGTGCGGGCCAACATAGGGATTTCCTCCCAAGCCAGTGCCTGCTCTTCTAACTTGGATACCAGTTTGTCAAACAGGGGAATGTATACATTCTGAATTGCATCGCGAATGGAGCAGGGAACAGCTGTATTGTTGATATCCTGCGAGGTGAGTCCGAAGTGAATAAACTCCTTAAACTTATCCAATCCCAGTGTATCAAACTTCTCCTTCACAAAATACTCCACCGCTTTCACATCGTGGTTAGTCACATTCTCAATGTCCTTAATTCGCTGAGCGTCTTCGAGCGAAAAATCCTCATAAATAGCCCGCAGCTTCTCCTTATAGGAAGTATCAAACGTTTTCAATTGGGGCAAGGGTATTTCGGTCAGAGAGATAAAATATTCGATTTCGACAAAAACCCGGTACTTAATCAAGGCAAACTCAGAGAAATATTCACCCAATTCCTCAACTTTTCCACGGTAACGACCGTCAACTGGCGAAATGGCAGTAAGTACTTGAAGATCCATAAAACGATTTAAATTCAGATTAATAACCTCTGCAAAATTAATAAATTCCGGTTTAGCCTGATGAAACCAATCGTGTTAACAGAGAATAGAAATAAAAACAAGTGGAACAACGGATTGGAGCACCAATGAAAAGCCATCCAATTACCAATCCGACAGATTTCTGGCTTATGCTCATTGAAAACAAGTTCTGCATTAAATTTGGGTTAATGATAAACCAGGCCTAAAAATAAATCAGATAATATTGTCCTGAATGGAGAAATATCAGGTATCTCTCACAATAATTTTCATACTTTTAGCAGCAATTTTATGTGAATTAGTTCATGCAAAAAGTAAAAATATCGGCGGTTTCGTATTTGAATACGAAGCCGTTTATTTATGGGTTAGAACATTCAGGGTTTGTGAATGAAATTGAGCTTTCGCTGGATATGCCCTCTCTCTGCGCCCAAAAACTCATCGATAACACAGTAGATGTTGGCCTTGTACCGGTTGCTGTAATTCCCAAAATTCCAGGAGCCGAAATTATTTCCGACTACTGCATCGGCGCAATCGGTCCGGTACGAACTGTTGTTCTGGTAAGTAAAGTGCCTCTCGAAGAAGTCGACACCATTATTCTTGACTACCAGTCGAGAACATCAGTTATGCTGGCTCGTGTACTGGCCCGGTTCTTCTGGAACAAAGAGGTTAAATGGCTCAAGGGACAACCAGGCTACCATACCCGTGACATTAAAGAGAGAACGGCTGGCGTGGTAATTGGCGATCGCGTTTTTGAGATTGACGGTAACTATCCATATGTCTACGATTTGAGTCAGGAATGGGCCAATTTTACCGGGCTCGATTTTGTTTTTGCCTGCTGGACCGCGAACAAACCTTTGCCGGAATCCTTCAAATCGGCTCTGAATAATGCCCTGGCAGTAGGAATTAACAACATGCCTGATGTGATTCGTGAAATTGCACCACAGTATCCGAACTACAATCTGGCCGAATATTACAATCGCGACATCAGTTATCCGTTGGATGATTCAAAACGAAAGGGCCTCGAATTATTTTGGAATTACGCTCAAAAATTGGAATCTTAGGTAAACGAATCATACAGCGGTAATCTTGTTCAATTAGGAAAGGCTGTTTTTTCGTGTAAACTAATCTGCATCAACCATGAAATTCAGATTCCTTATCCTGCTGCTCCTTGCATTGTCCTATCTTCCGGCAAAAGCCAACGATACTGATACAATAAGTAACAGTCAGAAGGTAGTGCTCCAGTTCAATATCGACGAGAACATTGCACCAGCCACATGGCGAAAAACCAAACAGGCTTTCGCCGAAGCAGACTCACTAAAAGCCAGCTTAATTATTATTCATCTGAACACATACGGAGGAACAGTGTTGGATGCCGACTCCATCCGGACGAAGATTCTGAACTCACCCATTCCGGTTTACGCTTTTATCGATAACAATGCCGCTTCTGCTGGGGCGCTTATTGCCCTTTCGTGCGACAGTGTATACATGCGGGAAGGTGCGAATATGGGCGCGGCCACCGTGGTTAACCAGACCGGACAGGCCATGCCTGATAAATACCAGAGCTACATGCGTTCCATTATGCGGGCTACAGCCGAAGCACATGGAAAAGATACCATCATCACCGGGCGGGATACCATTATTAAATGGCGCCGTGATCCGAAGATTGCCGAAGCCATGGTCGACCAAAGCCTTTACATTCCGGGAATTATCGACACGGGAAAAGTGCTGACCATGACGCCTACTGAAGCCATTAAATACGGCTTTTGCGAGGGTATGGCAAGTAATATCCAGCAAGTGATTGACAAGGCTGGGTTGGAAAATTATGTTATCAAGGAGTACAAACCAACAGTACTGGAGCAATTCATCGGATTTTTAGTTCATCCAATGGTTTCAGGAATTCTGATATTGGCCATACTGGGAGGTATCTATTTCGAACTGCAAACTCCGGGAATTGGGTTCCCACTTGGTCTTGCCATTTTTGCAGCCATGCTGTACTTTGCGCCATTGTACCTTGAAGGGTTGGCCGAGAACTGGGAAATCCTGATTTTCATTGTCGGATTAATTCTCATCGCTGTCGAAATATTTATCATACCCGGCTTTGGAATCGCGGGCATTGCCGGCATTCTGCTCACGATGACCGGACTGGTTTTGAGTTTGGTTGCCAACCATAAATTCAATTTCGAAGGTGTTTCAGCTGAAGCTCTAACACGGGCCCTTGTAACCGTATTGGGCGCGTTTGTCATTGTATTCTTTTTCGCTCTTTATGCCACGAAACTGATTTTTGCCTCTCAGGGCGGTCCGTTGCGGAACCTCGCATTGAAAACAGCTGAGAACCTTGAAGATGGATTTGTTGGAGTTGATGCCGGAATTGGACAGATGATTGGTAAAACTGGCATCGCTATTACGGTTTTGCGCCCGGCCGGGAAGGTACAGGTAGATGATGAGATTTACGATGCCCGGGCAGATGCAGGTTTTATCGAACGAGGCGAAGAGATAAAGGTAATTCAGTATCAGGCAGGTCAACTGCATGTTATTCGAAAAAAATAGTATTCAAAGTAAAGGCGTAACCTCTTCCCGGAAGGAAAGTGATTGCGCCTTTTTGGTTTCGGCTATTTGATGTATTAGTAAATGGTATTTTCTGATTGCACCGGAATGAAACTAATGCGTTCGATATTAGCCGGATCGCTGTAATCATACTGACTGAAGCCATCATCTCCTATAACAAAAAGGTATCCGTTAACGGGAATAGCATCCCGTGCCTGAATATCTTCAAAATGACCAATCTGATGAGACGAAATGAATGTTTTATCAGCCACGTCATAGATTTTCAGTCCCTCGGAACCATCGCATACAAACAATATATCGCCATCAATCCCTAATCCGTAAGGCTCAGTCAAAGGCATCGTTGAAACCAGTATGGGTTGGGTGATATCAGAAACATCCAGCACATCCAACTCATTGACAGTACTTCCACAAATTGTTCCCCCCCTAAGCGTATAATACGCGTAATTTCCCTGAATTACTACCGGATCGCAGCTGGTGATATGCTGAAACTGTCCCATCTCTGTTAAATCACCTGACGCATTCAGCTGATAAATTGAAACACTGCTATTTCCTCCGATAAAGAGTAAGTCATTATAAATGCTTACCGTTTCGTTCCCGGAAACCCAGTAGGAACCCCAGTCCTGGATTTTGGTTTCATCCGAAATGTCAAAGCGCTTGAGGGAATAATCAGAAAGTGCATACAGTTTATCATTATACAAACCGAAACGAGCCAGTGAACCGGCCACACCAAATGTAGCTCCACCTGTAGCTGAACCACTGGAGATGCCACCGGAATAAAGGTTAATCAAATCTCCCTTAGAACTGTCATACCAAGGATGAACCGGATAATAGGTAGATGATTCCGGAATATCTTCATGAATAATTTTCTTCTCCCAACTAACCACCACTCCTTTCGTCTGGTCGACCGGAGCCAGCCTTATACCCTGCTCATAGGGTGGGACGGTATATGGGAAAGCGCCCTGCAACCGGGCTACCTCCTTCACATTCTGTAAATCTGATAAATCGATTGCCACCAGATCGATGTAACTATCAGCATATAAAGTCTGATTCCGGATTGCCATATCAATATTTCCCGGGATATCAATAAAGGTGACTTCCACCGGATTGGCAGGGTCGCTGTTATCGAAAACATGGATGCCTTTCATCACTTCATTCACAAAAATGTAATTGTCCTTAAAATAAATCTTCCCGGGTTCTTTTAGCGGCACGGCTGCATCATTAGCCACAGCCGATCGCAATGATTCATAAGACATATACACAGGTTCCAGCGCCGTGTACTCTATAGTAAATTTGTCCTTGCAACTGCCTGCAATCAGGCTTAACATGATTAGTAAGGGAAAAAGTATCTTTTTCATAGCGGTTAGGTTTTGTCTGTCTAAAAGATGCTTCAAACAATTTATCGGTTGCGTTCCATCAAATACGCAACCCTTCAGACGGTTATCTTCGTCTATCCATTGAATCAAAACCTGAACTGACAATGAAAAAAATTGGGCTTATTCTATTCTGCTGCTTATTGGTTCCCAACTTATCAGCTCAAAATGTAAAAATCATCTCCGAAGGAATCGTGCTCGACACGCTGAAAGGAAATATTATGCGGGTAAGGAAAAGTCGCGTTTTACGGATAGCTGATGGCAACAACAAGATTTATCTGATATCGAAAGACGGAAAAAACTGGATATCCGGAAAGAGCATGGTCATTAAAAGTGATGACGGTTCACAAATACAGTTGGTAGAAGCTGAACGTCCTGAGATATCCAATTACAAAAAAGGTTATTTCGGAGCTGTTCAAACCGGCATTTTATTGGGAAACCGGACAGCGGACAACAAAGCACCTTTTAGTTTCACCGTTTGGCAAGGATATCGATTGAATTCCTGGTTTGCTCCGGGAATTGAAACCGGTGTTGATTTCTTTGACGATGGCGTGATTCCGATTCACGGGACCGCCAGCTTCTTTCTTACTTCTGGTCAATTCACTCCTGTTCTCAGTTTAAAAGGAGGTTGGAGCATTCCGCTGGCACGGGAAAAAGAAGTTTCAACTTACTACTACCCGTATTCTGATTTTTATTATTCTCCTACCAATTATGTGGCACCAGGAACGACAAAACTAAAGACACAAGCCGGACTCAGTCTCAATCCTGAGATTTCAATTATGCGAATGATGAACAATGACATGGGTTGGATTTTCAGTTTTGGCTACCGCTATCAACGACTCATCTACCAGCAAGGGGAAACCGGCGACGCAGATTATTACCGCAAAACCAATGACATCAATCGATTATCGTTGCGAGTGGGTCTATTCTTCCGATAGACATAAAAAAAGCCGGGATCGATTTGGATTCCGGCTCTCATTTTCCTGCCTTACCAGTTATTTTATCTGAAAATCAAACATTTGTTTCTCGCCAATAAAACCTTCCAGCCTATCGCCGATTGCCACAGGCCCAACACCGGCAGGTGTACCAGTATAAATCAGGTCTCCCATTTTCAATGTCATAAACCGGGAAACATAGGCGATTATCGCATCGATATTAAAAAGCATATCTGATGAATTGCCATCCTGAACGACTTCTCCATTCTTCTTCATCGAGAAGGCAATCTGGTTCACATCTCCTAGTTCTGATTTGGGCAGGAATTCACTCAGGACTGCCGATGAATCAAAACCTTTGGCCTTTTCCCATGGCAATCCTTTGGCTTTACATTCGCTTTGAATATCGCGGGCGGTAAAATCTACTCCCAGTCCGATTTCATCGTAATAACGATGAGCAAATTTTTCCTGGATATTCTTTCCCAACCGTGCGATTTTTACTACCAATTCCACCTCATGATGTATTTCGTTGGAGAAATCAGGAATATAAAATGGACGGTTTCGCAACAAAAGTGCTGAGTCCGGTTTCATAAAATAGACCGGTTCAGTAGGAACTTCGTTCTTTAGTTCCTTAGCATGCTCCGAATAATTCCGGCCAATACAAATGATTTTCATATGGTTCTATTGATTTAGCTAATAATGAATCGCATCAACCATTGCTGCTGAATGCACGTAACCGAATGGCTGTTAAAACCTTTTTGGTATACAATGGAAATTCACCGTTTAGCATCCAGCCATAATAGCCGGGCTCTTCCTTCAGCACCTGTTCTACGGGCTTTCCTTTGTGTTTTCCGAAATTGAAAACCTCAACACCATCACTGTTATAAACAATGCGTCCGGCAAAATCCACATTCCGATCGAAAGAAGAGAATTCCGACAGTTTATCTACATCATTCACGAGTGGACTAAACTTCTTCCCTCTAGCTTCTGCTTCTACCGCAGAATAACGGTCAAGTTGCGATTTCAATACTTCATAAGTAGCAACGGTATCAACCATGGCGCTGTGTGCATTTTCGAGCTCCTTGTTACAATAAAACTCATAAGCAGCACCCAGCGTACGCTTTTCCATTTTATGGAAGATCGTCTGTACATCGATAAATTTGCGCTTCTTCAAATCGATATCGACTTCTGCCCGAAGAAACTCTTCTGAAAGTAACGGGATATCGAATCGATTGGAATTGAATCCGGCCAAATCGCAGCCCTCCAAAAACTTGGCCAACACCTTTGCCACTTCCTTAAAGGTTGGAGCATCTTTCACATCTTCGTCTTTGATGCCATGAATAGCCGAGACCTGAGGAGGAATAGGCATTTCAGGATTAATCAACATCAATTTCTCATCCTGCTTTCCACCTGGCATGATCTTGAGCAAAGCAATTTCAACAATCCGGTCGGTGACAATATTGATACCGGTAGTTTCCAGATCAAGGAATACCAACGGATTTTTCAGATTTAATTCCATAAAGTGCAAGTAACAAAAAACCTAACAGAAGAGGGCTTCTGTCAGGTTTGCTATGATTATTTCAATAATAATTTCAATTACGCATTGATCATCATCGGCATCAACAGCATGAGGACGTCTTCCTCTTCTATCTCTTTCTCTGCCGGCAGCAAAATGCCCGCCCTGGTCGGATCGGAAAGCTCAACCTGAACTTCGGTAGAAGAAAGATTGGCCAGAATTTCGAGCAGGAAAGTTGATTTAAAACCAATCTCCATTTCCTGTCCTTCATACTGACACTTGATACGTTCTACTGCCGAAATCGCAAAATCAACATCCTGTGCCGAAACAACCATTTCAGTAGGTGTCAACGCGAGTTTCACCAAATTGCTGGCCTGATTCGAGAAGACCGATACACGTTTCAATGTATTGTAAAACTCAACCCGGTCTACCGTCAATTTATTCGGGTTATTTACCGGAATCACAGAGTTATATGCAGGATAATTTCCTTCCACCAACCGGCAAACGACTTTGAATCCAGTCAAATTAAAGAAGGCATTCTTTTCGTCAAACTCGAGCCTCACGTCAAAATCTTCACGAGGGAGCAAATTCTTAAGCAACGAAGCAGGTTTTTTCGGAAGAATGAAGGATGACTGAACATCGGCCCTGGCATCACTTCGTTTGTAACGAACCAATTTGTGTGCATCGGATGCCACAAAAGTCAGATCGTCTTCCGATAATTCAATATAAATACCGTTCATCACCGGACGCAATTCATCATCAGCCGTAGCGAACAGTGTTTTGTTAATTCCGCTCAGCAGCACATCGTGCGGCATGTTGAGACTGGTGGCTCCATCGCCCAATTCCGGTAACTGCGGAAAATCGGTACCATTTTGCCCAACAATCGAGAATTTACCGTTTTCGGAAAGAATCTCCACCGCCATTGTGTCCATGTTGATATTGAACGTTAGTGGTTGCTCAGGAAATTCCTTTAGGGTATCAATCAGAATTTTAGCCGGGATAGCAATACTTCCGTCTCCTTCTGCATTTTCCAGCGAAAGCGTGGTAATGAGCGTTGTTTCCAAATCGGAAGCAGTAACCGTTAGGGTATTGCCCTCGAGCTGAAACAGAAAATTATCGAGGATAGGCAAGGTATTTTTGTTGCTGATGACCCTGCTGATTGCATTAAGATGCCTCAGTAATTCGGTACTCGAAACGACAAATCTCATGGGTAGTTATTCTTAGTTTTTAAACGATTCTCAATTAATTAGCCTCTTCAATCGGCTCTCGGTCCTGACATGACAGGTTAAGTACGAAGATACAAATATTCACCTGCTTTGCCTACCTCGCAATATACGTTTTTCTTTCAATTTATTAACTTAATGTGCATAACGTTTTCGGCGAATGAAATTGAAAACAACCCCGAATATTAAGATAAACAGCACCGGAATAAGGATGTTCAGCAATTGCCATTTCAATTTTTCTTCACGAAGTTTCACCTTGTCCAACAGGCGCAGTTTTACTGTACGGGTTCGTAATTCCATCAGACCCGAATCGTCGCACAAATATTGCACGGCGTTCACAAAAAAGGCTTTGTTCCCAAATGTTTGTTTTGCGTAGCGGTCATATCCCAATGGCAGAATCTGAACTCCCTTTGGCGACTCGTGCACCTTGTTGGCAATCAAATTTCCATCAGAAAAAACCATCATCTTTGTTCGCGGGCTTTCATATTTGGGTGCCAGTCCTGCCGGCAAATGCAATTCACTTAGCATACGATTTTTGAATACCGACGAGAATTTCCCTTCGAGCAAAACGCCTACCGGGATGTAATGCCTCGTAAAAAGTTCACGGGCCGGCGGTTCGTTAATCATATCCAAACTTACGTCCATCGGGGTATTGGTGGTTCGGGCATACGCCGAAGAGGTCAGCAAAACAGTCTTTTTCACTTCCGGATTTTCACCAACTAATTCGATTGAACTAACAAAATCTGCCATCAGTCGATTCAGATTTTTCCCTACCGGCGAATCCTGAGATGGCATCAGTAATGGAGAGAAATACCAGGGAGCCGGTGTAAATTTGGGAGGTTGACCAGTCAAAGCCGTGTTCACCGGAATCATCCGGCACTGCACATCCTGAATTAAATCGTGATTAAGCCGCACACCATAATGAAAAAGTTGATCCTGCAAATTCAGGTTCCGTGGGAACGCCATTGTCATCATTCCTTGCGAGAGGCTGTCGAGGCTTACCTGCACCGGATCGATGAGCCACATCAGGCGCCCTCCTTTCATCGCATACTGATCAAGTGCAAATTTGTCCCGTTCCGGAAAAGCTTTTTCCGGATCTGCAACAATTACTGTCCGAAAACTGTCAGGCTCTGCCAGCAAGTCGTCTGGTGTAATTCTTACCACATCGTAATTCTCGCTCAGCGCATCGGAAATATCTTTCACCTGCCATTCATTCAATTCATGATGACCGGTGAGAAAAGCCACCTTTTGTTTTTTATTCTGCATCAGCACCCTGAAAGCCCGTGCAAACTGATATTCCAACAACTCTATTGAACGGTTCAGGTTTTCTTCGGCTGGCAAAGACGGATCGTTTTGCAAAAAGTTGACCACAACTTCATGTCCATGCAATCGGATCACGGCCGATGGAAAAATGAGTCTGGTCGAAGTACCCTGATCTGTCTTAATGCGCAAATCTGTTGGTTCCAGGCCTTCGTCCATCAATGAGTCGAAATAGCCTTTGCGTTGCGAAGGTTTTACTTCCTGGTAAGGATCGATAAATTGAACATGAACCGGAGCTCCGGCATAAACATTCATATCGATAAGTTTCTCTTTCACTGCTTTGGCCAACTTTCGGAATCCAGCCGGCAGCATATCACCTTTCAGATATACATTGACAATAGCGGGCTGATCAATTTCATCCATAATTTCGCGGGTTTGTTCCGCGAGCGTGAATCTTTTTTCCGCCGTAAAATCAATGCGAAAAAAATGATTCGTCATTAAAATGGCGACAAATGCGGTTGCCGCAACATATATTCCCAAACGGAAGATGGCCCGCTTTTTCGAATAACGCTTCCAGAAAAGAGAAATCTGCGTAAGCAATAAAAACAAGCCAACTATCACCAGAAAGTAATACAAATCGCGGGAATCGAGCACGCCGCGGCTTACTGACTCGTAATGCTGATTGATGCCAAGTGATGAAAGCCCTTCGGAAACACCTGAAGGAACAGGCAAACCCGCCACAAAATCAAATCCGGTATACCAGAAAAATGATAGAAACAATGCCAGAATGAAAGCAACAATCTGGTTGTCAGTTAACGAGGAGGCGAATAATCCAATAGAAAGATAAATGGCTGCCAGAAAAAAGAGTCCCAGGTAACTACCCCATGTGGCTCCCGTATCGATACTTCCTACCGGGTTTCCCAACTGATAAACAGAGAAAAAATAGAGCAGCGTTGGTAACAACGAAAGAGCCACCACCACCAATGCCGCCATATATTTGGCAAGAACCAGCTGAAATGAATATAGTGGGCGGGTGAATAGCAACTCCATGGTTCCTGTTCGCTTTTCATCGGCGAACATCCGCATAGTAACAGCCGGAATCAGAAAGAGATACACCCACGGTGCCATGGAAAAAAGGCCATCAAGAGTAGCATATCCACCATCCGGGATATTGTAATTTCCATTAAAAACCCAAAGGAACAAGCCGGTGGAAAGTAAAAATACGGCAATTACCAGATAACCGATCAGCGAACCGAAAAACTGGTTGATTTCCTTCCTGAACAAACTGAACATACACGGAAATATTTATGTAACGAATTATTTCAAGAGCTCAACCATCTGTTTGGCAGCCCGCGAGGCACATCCCGGCCCACCTAACCGACGGCGCATTTCGTCATATCCGGTCAACATCTTTTCCAGGTAAAAACTATTTTCCAAAACCTGCGTCAGTTCATGGCTAACCGTCTCAACGGTGCACCGATCCTGGAAAAGTTCCGTTACAATCTCGCGATCAACAATCAGGTTGACCAGCGAAAAATAAGGAATCTTCAGCAAAAACGGCCTTCCCCAACGGGCAATTTTGCCCAATTCCATTTTGTAGCACACCACCTGAGGAATATTTAACAAGGCGGTTTCGAGAGTTGCTGTCCCCGAAGTTACCAAAGCCGCCTTCGATTGTTGCAATAGCTCGTAGGTTTGATTGAACACAATTGGGATCTCTTTCCCTTTCAGTATCTGCCGATAGAACTCTTCTGGTTGGGATGGTGCACCGGCCAGAACGAACTCATATTCAGGAAAACGGACAGCAGCATCTGTCATCACCGGAAGGATATTGCTGATTTCCTGTTTGCGACTTCCGGCCAATAAGGCAATTAACGGTTTCCCGGAAAGCCGGTTTCGTGAAACAAATGTATCGAATCTCTCATCCCTGTTGGGACGTACCGCCAGCTCATCAACTGTCGGATTCCCCACATAACGAATCGGGTAATGGTATTTGGCATAGAATTCTGTTTCGAAAGGAAAAATAGTGAACATTTCGTCAATGTACTTCTTCACTTTTTTTACACGCTTCGTTTTCCACGCCCATATCTTCGGGGAGATATAGTAAAATGTTCGGATATTGTGCTCTTTGGCAAACCTCGCCATGCGCAGGTTAAAGCCCGGATAATCTACCAAAATCAATACATCAGGCTGCCAGGCCAGCAATTCGGCTTCAGCCAGTTTGAAATTTGCTTTTATTTTGTCCAGATTTTTCACTACCGTGATGAATCCCATATAAGCCATTTCACTGTAGTGTTTTAGCAACGTACCACCTTCGGCTTCCATCAAATCACCACCAAAATAACGAAACTCGGCTTGCGGATCCTCATTTTTCAACTCCCGCATCAGATGCGAGGCATGTAAATCGCCCGATGCTTCACCGGCAATGAAGAAATATTTCACACGCAGTAAAATTTATAGTTAGATTGCTCGAATTAAATTTAGAGTATGGCTTCGTTAGAAATCCACTACGACAGCTTAACAATGAATGCCACCACTGCGAACAAAATGGTTGCCAATAAAACTCCTCTTCCCGAACGAAGACGATTGCCACGTACAAACAACATGAACAATCCAAGGTTGGGAAATACTGCCAGACTCAAAACATGAATAATGGTATTTGTTTCCACCAAACGGTTAATAAATGTGGAAAACGACATGTAGCCAAACCGGAATAAATAATAAAGCATGAAAAAAACCACCGGCATCAAGGCTCCTGAGAGTACACCCAACCACATTTTGTTCAGCTTTTCCGGCTGTTTTTGTTGTTCCTGATTTTCCATGGCTAAAATTTCCAGGTTTTCATGTGTTGAAATGCCTGATAAGCCGTCAGGTCGATTGTGACGGGCACCACCGAAACATATCCGTTTTTCAAAGCAAAATCATCAGTGTCGCGGGCTTCTGCCTCTGCGTTATTGAAATAGCCGGTCAGCCAATAATAGCTGCGACCGTGCGGATCAGTCCTGTGCTCGAATTCCTCCTCCCATTTTCCGCGGGTTTGCCGGCAAAAGTTAATACCTTTCACTTCACCTTTCGGGATGTTCACATTCAGGCAAACGCCATCGGGTAAGCCATGTTCAGCCACCACTTGAAAAATACGGGCAACAGCCATTTTGGACCGGGCAAAATCGGCATCGGTATCGTAGTCATTCAACGAAAACCCGATAGACGGGATTCCGTGAATACATCCTTCGATGGCACCACCCATAGTTCCTGAATAGAGAATGGAAACTGAGCTGTTGGCACCGTGGTTGATACCAGAAATAACAAAATCGGGTAAACGATCGAGCAACTGGTTACAAGCCAGCTTCACACAGTCTACCGGAGTTCCGGTGCATGAATAAATCGTCAGGCCTTCTTCCTCCTCCAGTTTATTCACACGCAATGGCCGGTCAACCGTAATGGCATGCGACATGCCTGAGCGTGGACTATCGGGAGCCACCACCACGATATCCCCGAAAAGGCGCATCACTTCAGTAACCTCCTTTAAACCTTTGGCATAAACACCATCATCATTGGTGAGTAGTATCAGTGGTCGTTCGTTCATTTTCCGAATTTTTCCATTTTGCAACAAGAAAACAAAGATAATCGTTCGTGCCAAACAACTATCATCTGGTCGAAAAAGTTGCATGGTTCTTATGTCGTTAATTTAAAATGGACAGGATATCGTTATGTATGATTTCCAGGAATTATCGGTTGAATCTTATTTCCGTTTTGGCATCATGCCGAAAATCGTACTTTTGTTTGTAAATTTTCATGTGTTGAAGAAAAAAGTAGTCATTATCGGAACTGCATGGCCGTTTAGGGGAGGACTAGCCGCTTATAACGAGCGCCTTGCCCGCGAATTTCAGGCTTCAGGATATGATGTCCGCATCGAAACATTCACCCTGCAGTATCCCAACTTTCTGTTCCCCGGAAAAAGCCAGTATGCCGACTGGGAAGCTCCGGCCGATCTTGATATTCGGGCCACAGTTAATTCCATTAATCCGCTCAATTGGTTTAAAGTCGGTAACCGTATCCGGAAAGAAGCTCCGGACATTGTCATTTTCAAATATTGGCTGCCTTTTATGGCCCCCTGCTTTGGCACCATTGCCAGAAGAGTAAGGAAAAATAATAAAACAAAGGTAATTGCCATTGCCGACAACATTATTCCGCACGAACCACGTCCGGGAGATAAACCATTTACTCATTTCTTTACGAAAGCTGTGGATGGTTTTGTGGCCATGTCGAAAAGCGTTTTCAACGACATCCTCCAGTTCAATAAAAACAAACCCCGGGGACTTTGTCCTCATCCACTTTTCGATAATTTCGGGCCACCGCTTTCGCGGGAAGAGGCAGTAAAGTCTCTGGAGTTGGATCCCAACTTTCGGTATCTTCTTTTCTTTGGCTTTATCCGCGATTACAAAGGACTCGACTGGCTATTGGAAGCTTTCGCAGATGAAAGACTGCGAAAATTCCCGGTCAAATTGCTGGTTGCGGGTGAATTTTACTCGCCGCCCGATAGTTATCTTCAACTTATCAAGAAACTTCAACTTGATGAAAATCTCATTCTTCGTACCGATTTCATCGCAGACAGTGAAGTGGCAAAATATTTCAGTGTGGCCGATATAGTCGTTCAACCCTATAAATCGGCGACACAAAGTGGCGTAACGCAAATTGGCTACCATTTCGAAAAACCGATGCTCGTAACCAACGTGGGCGGTTTGTCCGAAATTATTCCCGATCAGAAAGTAGGCTACGTGGTACAACCAAACGTGAAAGCAATTGCCGATGCACTGGTTGATTTTTATGAAAACAGCCGCCAGTCGGAATTTGAAGAACAGGTAAAAGAAGAGAAGAAAAAATATTCATGGCAGAGGATGGTGGAAACCATCCACGAAGTATACCAACAAATTGTTTAGCATATGATCATCAGAAGTAAAGCTCCGTTACGTATTGGCCTGGCCGGTGGCGGCTCCGATGTTTCACCTTATTCCGACCTGTTCGGCGGCGCCATACTGAATGCCACTATCAGCATGTATGCATATGCCACCATCGAACCACGAAGTGATGGCAAGGTAGTTCTGAATGCTGTCGATAAAGGCGAACAACTCACTTTGATTTCTGCTGAGCAACTTCCCATCAATGGTCAGCTCGATTTGCTGAAAGGCATTTACAATCGGGTCGTGCGTGATTTTACAAAAAAACCGTTGTCATTTACGCTAACCACTTACGTAGATGCTCCTCCCGGTTCCGGTTTAGGCTCCTCATCAACATTGGTTGCTGCAATTCTTGGGGCTTTCACCGAATGGTTAAAATTGCCATTGGGAGAATACGACATTGCTCAACTGGCTTATGCCATCGAACGTGTCGATTTAAATCAGGCCGGTGGCAAACAAGACCAGTATGCTGCAACTTTTGGCGGAGTCAATTTCATGGAGTTTTACAAGGAGGACAAGGTTATTGTCAACCCGTTGCGCATTAGTCAGCGGGTGCTGGACGAACTTGCATTTAACCTGGTACTATATTATACCGAAACCAGCCGGCTCTCCTCAACAATCATCGAGCAGCAGCGGGAAAATGTCACCAAAAACAATATGTCGTCGATTGAGGCCATGCACAACATCAAGCGGCAAGCCATTTTAATGAAGGAAGCATTGTTGAAAGGTGATTTGGACCAGGTAGGCACCATCCTCGATTTTGGATGGCAGAACAAGAAAAAGATGGCGGAAGGGATTTCCAATCCGCAAATTGACGAAATTTACGAAGCCGCTTTACAGGCTGGAGCAACCGGAGGCAAAATCTCCGGAGCCGGTGGAGGCGGGTTTATGTTTTTTTATTGTCCGGGCAACACACGCTACCAGGTGGTGGAAAGCCTCCTGAAATTTGGTGGACAGGTAAAACGATATGGCTTTACCAAACACGGTCTTAGCACCTGGACCAGTTAAATGGAATGCAATTTTAATCATGATACGAAAACGCATAACAGACGCAATGGCCGTAAAACAGCTGATGCTGGAAAACGATGAGCTGATTGCAAAAATCGAAGAAGTCGCTGCTTTAATCACGCAAACCTACCGGGAAGGCGGAAAAGTTCTTTTCTGCGGAAACGGAGGAAGTGCAGCCGATGCACAACATTTGGCTGCCGAGCTTTCGGGCCGGTTTTATTTCGACCGTGAACCTCTTGATGCCGAAGCCTGTCACGTTAATACATCATTTTTGACGGCCGTGGCCAACGATTATGATTTTGCTTCCGGTTATGCACGGTATATCAAAGCAACCGGTCATAAAGGCGATGTCCTTGTAGGCATTTCTACCAGTGGAAATTCTGCCAATATTGTGAATGCAATGGAAACAGCCTGCGACAGGGGAATGCACACCGTAGCCATGACCGGTGAAACCGGTGGAAAAATGAAAGCATTTGCGCATATCTTACTCAATGTGCCTTCCACTGACACGCCGCGTATTCAGGAAGCTCACATCCTGATGGGACATATTTTTTGCGAAATTGTAGAAAAAAACCTCTTTGGTCAACCAGATAATTAACACAGATGTTATGCGTTCAAAATAATGTATAACCTTTCACCAAGCTTAAAAATGAAAACTGTTGAAGCCATTATACTAGCCGGTGGGTTGGGGACCCGCTTACAAGACGTTGTTTATGATATGCCGAAACCCATGGCAGCCATAAATGGCAAACCCTTTCTCTCCTATCTTTTAAATGAGCTCTCCTTGCAGGGAATTGAAAGTGTGATTTTATCAGTAGGGTACAAATACAAAATGATTGAAGCCTATTTTGGGCATCGTTATGCCGGGATGGAGCTGAAATACGCTATTGAGCCGGAACCACTGGGAACAGGAGGAGGCATTAAACTGGCTATGAACCAGGTGAACGGACAACGGGTATTTCTTTTCAATGGCGACACCTTGTTCAA
>ENA-ORXD01000483-ORXD01000483.1-sediment-metagenome-genome-assembly--contig:-NODE-483-length-50627-cov-13.172483_pt1 | contig 50627 bp, 47 predicted proteins | sample MGYA00237862_ERZ511471 | MGnify/ENA metagenome assembly ERZ511471
CCCTGGGAAGACGGACGAAGATGACGGACCCCGACCTGGGGACGCGGACCTACGCCTATGACAAAAACGGGAACCGGATCGCAGAGACGGACGGGAAGGGGCAGACCATCGGGTACGCCTGCGACGCCCTGAACCGCCTTACGAAGAAGACTTTTTCCACCAACGACCCGGCGGTGGTCTACACCTACGACACCGCTCAAAGCGGGAAGGGCAGAATGGCGTCCATGGACAATGGTTCGGCGAAGACGACCTGCGATGCCTACGACGCCCTGGGAAGAGTCAAAAAGGTGACGAAGCTGATCGGGGGGACAAGCTTCACCATCCGGTACGCCTATGATCTGTCGGGGAAGAAAACGATGATGACATACCCCGACGGGACCCTCGTGGATTATGTTTATCACAATGGCTCGAATCTCCTCTGGCGGGTGTCCACGGGAGGGACGGTCTACGGAGAGTGCACGGACTACGAGGCCACGGGAAAGATGAAGCGGATGGCCCAGGGAAACGGGACGGTGACCCTCTATGGATATGATGCCAAATCCACCCGGCTTCTTTCCATCATAACGACGGCGAAGTCCGGAGAGGTTCTCCAGAAGAAGGTTTATCAGTATACGAGATCGGGGAACCTGAAGCAGATCCGGGATGACCTGAAGAAGGTCACCTACGATTATACCTACGACGGCCTCCACCGGCTGACGGCGGAAAAAGAAACAAACGCAGGCGGCCAGGCGTCGACGGACACCTATGCCTACGATGAGATCGGGAACATCACATCGAAAAGGGTGGACGGCGTCGCCTTCACTTACGGATACGACACATCACGCCCCCATGCCGTGCGGTCGGTGACGGCAAACGGGAAGGCCCACTATTTTTCCTATGACGAAAACGGCAATCTCACCTACGGCCCCGATCTCACCGATCCCTCCGCCTTGGGCTGGCGGGCCCTTACCTGGACGGGCGACAACATGCCCAAAGAAGTCAAATACAAGGACAAGACAGCCCCCGTGACGATCCGGTTCGAATACGACGGGGAGGGAAGGCGGACGAAAAAGACGGTGTCCGTTTTGAAGCTCACGAAAGGCACCAAGATCTCCATCGACCCGAAGATCACCTCGACGACTCTTTATGTGGACGACTTTTATCAGGTGGTCAACGGCAAAACGGTGAAATACCTTTTTGCCGGAACAATCAGGATCGCCGAGATCCGAAACGGGGCCATCCACTATTACCACAAGGACCACTTAGGCAGCTCGTCGGTCCTGACCGATGCCAACGGCAGCCGGATCGAGTCGGCGGAGTATCTGCCCTTCGGCCGGATCCGGGAATACGCCGGCACCTGGACCACGGACTACAAGTTCACGGACCAGGAGATGGACACCGAATCGGGGTTTTACAACTTCAACGCGAGGCTCTACGACCCCACCTTAGGAAGATTCATCTCCCCGGATTCCATCGTCCAGGATCCCTACGATCCCCAGATCCTGAACCGCTACGCATACTGCCGGAATAATCCCCTCGTCTATATCGACCCGAGCGGCCATTTTTTTGGAACGGGTTTCATCGTCGGCGCGATCCTTGGTGGAATATTTGCGGCGGTGCAAAACAATTGTGATGTCGGATCCATATTGCTCGGAGCTACTATTGGAGGCATTTCCGGCGGTGTCTTCACCGATGTCAGTGGTTATGTTTCCGGGGCAATCGGTAAAACCATAGGTGGTACACTAATTTCCAGCGCTGCCGGTGGTATCGCGGCAGGGGCGACGGCAGGGGGACTGACTGCTGTGTTTAACTCCGGGAACATCTGGGAGGGAATAACGAGCGGTGCCGGCATGGGGGCCATAAGCGGAGCGGCTTTCGGTGCCATAGCCGGTTATTATGGAGAACTGTGGACGTTGGGTCGTGTGGCTCTTCACTCAGTGGCCGGCGGTGCTGTAGCCGCATTGTCAGGGGGAAGCGTGGACAAGGGAGTTCTCATTGCCCTGGCGATGGCATCGGCGGCTTATACTTACAACAGGTTGGTGAATTATGGTGCAACATGGGAACCGGGGGAAGGCGTGGTTTCGAAGGGGCAAAACGACTCTCCTTCTGACAATAGGATTAACATCGGATTTGCCACAAGGACGCCGGGTAAAGGATTTTGGGATGAAGGCGGCCCTGTCTCGTTTTATCTGAACCGGATTCGTGGAATTAACGCCGTTGCGGGGCTTCATGATAAATTTCAGGTGGCACTGACTTCTTTGGGGCTCAGAGAGATATTGAACGTGCCGGGCATGATCCCTGCCGCGGCCATCACCTATCCCGCCCTGATGGCATCGGACATGGAAAGCACGGTGATGATGTATATTCTGCAGAAGCGAAAGTAACTCCTCTTCACGAAAGGAAAGGAGACAGCCTGTTCATGTTCAGAAATCTGATATCCGCATTATGTTTTTTCTTCCCGACCATGTGTTTGCTTCGCTGGCTTATTACCGTGAGAAATCATGCGTCTGAATGTACATTGATAAATTAAAGTCAATCATTATAGAAGTGGATATTACAGGTTCAAGGAGAGCTACACATGTGGCGAATTACGATTTGTTTGCTATTGAGTTTTGTAACTTCAGCTTGCAGTACAACTCCGGGAGATGCCGCACGCAGAGGGGGACATTATCAGCAAGCAGCTCATCTTTATGAAGCTGGAGCAAAACAAGGAAACCCATTAGCCGCACAGGAGTTAGCCAACCTTTACAACCTGAGTCCGGGGTTGCCGGAAGATCATAAAAAAGCGGTTTATTGGTACAAGAATGCCATTGAGCTTGGCGACATTCCATCGTACTGGCTTATTGGTGTAATATATCGTGATGGAAATGGAAATGTCCCGAAAGATTATGGGTTAGCTGAACAGTATTTTTTGAAGGGGGCAGAAAAAGGACATCACTATTCCATTTACGCTCTGGCAGGAATGTACGCTGAAAAACTTACCAATACGTCTGATGATATTGAAGGTTTAAAGTGGCTAAATATTGTCACCGCATTTGCAACCTCATGCCCAAGAACAAATGAGGGATGTCAGTATATTTTGAGAGACCCCAAGGGAGTGAGAGAAACCCTGGAATCACGGATGAGCCCTGGTCAAAAACAAAAAGCCAAAGAGTTATCGGATAATTGGATCCGAGATTGGAAACAGAAATAATATAGAACCGAAAATTCTATTTCCAGGGGGTTATATGAAAAATACAGGTTTTGCCGTGGTCATTTTTCTTCTGTGTTTTCTGGGCGGCTGCGTCAGTGCCGTCGATCATGCCGGTGAAGTGGCACAGGCCCTTCCCGGCGACCGGTTGACCGTCGGGACGGTCCAGAAGGAGATCCGGGTAGGGATGTCGGGCGCCGAGGTGGCCCAGGCTCTGGGATCGCCGAATATCGTGTCGACGGACGAGAAGGGCCGTGAAGTCTGGATCTACGACAGGCTCGCCACCGATCGGGCCTATTCCGCCAGCCGGGGCGGCGTTTCGGCCCTCATATTGGGCATCCTGACCGGCGGGTCCGGCGCCCTGGGAGGCGGTGCGGCCCCGGGGTATTCGAAGGAGGCCGGGGCGGAGTCCACGAGCCAGCGGACGCTGACGGTCATCATCAAATTTGACGAGGGAAAAAGGGTGAGGGATTTCGCCTATCATTCTTCCCGGTTCTGAGGTCACGGCCGTGAGCGTTTACAGAAAACAGGTCAAGTTGCTGTCGATCACTCTTTCTCTCCTTTTACTTGCGGCCTGCCAGCCGAAGATTCCCAGGGAAGCCCTTTTGCTGACGCCGGAATCGTTGAAACACAGGCAACTGCAGACTCGGCGATTCGAGACGGCCGACGAAAAAAGAATTCTCTCGGCCTGTGCGGCCCTGCTCCAGGACCTGGGATTCACCATCGATGAATCAGAAACGGAATTGGGTGTCCTGGTGGGATCCAAGATGCGAAGTGCCGTCGATGCCACACAGATCGTCGGCGCCGTACTGTTTGCCGTCCTCTCCGGGGTGGTCATATCGGTGGATAAAGAACAACTGATGCGGGCCTGCGTGGTGACCCGGCCCGCCGGTCCTGATTGTCACGCCTTGCGTGTGACCTTTCAGCGGATTGTGTTCAATACCATGGGGCAGGTTTCACGCAGGGAAATGATCAACGATATCAAGATATACAACGATTTTTTTGAAAAACTTTCGAAATCCGTTTTTCTGGAGGCCCAGGGCGTATGATGCGAGATGTTTTCGGGATTTGGAGGTGGGGAGGCATATTCTTCTCCCTTTTTTTCCTTTCTTCTTGTGCGACGACCCATGAAAGGCTGATGGATTCGGGCATGAGCCAGATTCAGTTGAGAAACATGCAAAGCCGGGTGTTCGAAACGGCGGACAGGGAAAGGACGATGCGCACGGTCATCGCGACCCTCCAGGATCTGGGATTCATCATGGACAAGGCCGATTTCGACCTGGGATCGGTGACGGCGACAAAATTGAACACTTATGCGCTTAGAATGACCGTCACGGTTCAGCCGAGGGGGGAATCGCACCTGGTGGTGCGGGCGAATGCCCAGTTCAACATCGAGCCGGTGATCGACCCGGAACCCTACCTGAGGTTTTTTACCTCTCTCGAAAAGGCCATGTTCCTGGAGGCCCGGGAGGTGGAGTGATGCCTCAAAGCCGGGTAGGAAAAGATGTGTCATGTCGATCGAAATCAACGCCACGGAACGTGTGGCGGCTTTCGCCCTCTATCACGCAGGATATTCTTTGTCCAGGCCGTCACGAGTGGTGGTTTTGTCCGCCTGGGACGTGGGGTGGTGAGTCGGTTACTTTCCACGAAAGAGAGCGGCGACGGGGATCAGGTGCGTATTGTCGATTGTTCTGTATTCTTCGCCCTGATAAAAGAGGAACCGTTTGACCTTGATCTTCTTTTCGGGTTCGAAGTTTTCGAGGTTTTTGATGTCTTTGCCGCCCGGTTTCCGGGTGGACTTGATTTCAACGGCGTAGAGGGTGTCTGCCAGTTCGAAGATGAGATCGACTTCGTGTCCTGCGGCGCTTTTGTAGTAATAAATGCGGTCTGTCGGAATGTATCCCAATTTCCGGCGTTTTTCCAGTTCGGAGATGACGAAACTTTCCAGAAGCGCGCCTTGGCCGACGGGAATGTTGAGGCTGTGGATGATGCCGTTGTCGGTAAAGTAGGTTTTGGTGGCTTTCAGGAATCGCTTGGCCGGGCCGTAGTGATAGCCCTGCAATTGAAAGGTGAGCTGGGCCTGGCCCAGGGCGTTGAGGTATTTTTTTGCCGTGGGGTGGCTGACGCCTGCTTCTCTCGCAAAATTAGTTACTTCCAGGTGTGATCCCAGGCTGTGTGCGAGGTTGTGTAAAATGCCCAGAAGACCTCCTAAATTTTCGATGTTGGAAAGCTGCATGAGGTCCCTGGTAAAAAAGGTGTTTTTGTAGCGAATCAATGTTTCCTGTTTTTCCGTTTCTGTTTCACAGGTGAGGACTTCGGGAAACTGGCCATAAGTCATGGCTTTATCCAGTAATCGATTTCCTTCTTTGATGTGGAGAGGGTTCGCCTGTTCCGTAAAAATGGCATGGGTCGGTGGACCCAGTTCTTCACCCCAGCAGGCCGTGGGCAGGGACAGGATGTCAACCCTCCCGGCAAGGGTGTCCGCGGCGGCGTCCACAAGGCCGAGTGTGCTGGAGCCCGTCATTAAAAAGAAGGCCCTGTCCTGGTCAATAGCATGCTTCACGGCAATGGTGAGCCGGGGACACCGCTGAATTTCATCGATTATACCCGACGCGCCCAGATCCTGAATAAAGCCCTTGGGGTCCCTTTCGGCCCAGTCAAGGTAATCCAGATCGTCAAGGGTGGTGTATCTCAGTTTCGGATACCGCTGCCTGAGAAGGGTCGTCTTTCCCGAGCGGCGGGGACCGATCAGCAGACAACTTCTATGTGATGAAAGTACGAGCCATCGTGTAAACATAGTTGCAATATAGCATGGATATTCTTAAAGTCAAGTTTAGGAATTCATTTGAAATGATGAGTTTAAATTTTTTTCGGTCAATGTGCCATGAGAAAGGGAAAAACATTGTAAAACATGTTCCATCGTCGCAGCCGGGGGAGATCACCCCTTGATGAGGGTCCTGGGATCGATGGCCGCTTCCGGGTTTTTCAGCCGGAACCGCCAGCGGCAGTAAAGGTCCTCGGGGTGGGGATCCGGGGGGGCGAAATCGCAGGTCACCTCGATCCGGTCGTCGATCACCCGGGCGAAGCTTTCGAATTCCCCCCGGTGCATGTCCCGGCAGTCGAATTCGGGCAGACCTCTTTTTTTGCGGGCGGCCTGGGTGGCGCAAAGGGGGACCCGGATGATCACCTCGTCCTCCCTTTCTTCGATGTCGTATTCGATGAGGATGGTCCAGGGGAAATACCGGAGGGCCTTCACGAAACCCCCCAGGCCTTTTTCCCGGATGGAAAAACGTTCGATCAGGTCCTTCGCGGCCATGGAAGGGACCCGTCCCCAGACCCGCCGGTTGATTTCTTCCGCTGTTTTCTGGTCGAACATATCGGTGATGTTCAAAAACCAGAAGGCGTCCATGACCCGGTAGTGCCACAGAAGAAATTCGATATATTTCCTCAAGCTGCTTTCGGTCATGTTCTTGAAGACGGACATGTCCATGGTTTGTCGCCCTCCTTTTGATGAACAGGTGGAATGTCAGTATGTAGTAATGTTGTCAATAAGCAGTTGTCAATAAGCAGAATTGACACGATCTGTCTCACAGGTTAAAATATAACCGGTGATTTTACAAATTTTGTTGCTGTTCGTCTTGCCTGCCGAACGGGTCGGGGAAGGCATCCCGCAGTTTTCCTCCCGGCGGTCGGGTTCGGATATATTTTCGGAGCCGGCGACTTGTTCAGGAGTGGAACCGGTGTCACGATAACGGTTCCCATTGCGAAGAGCTTTTCAAGAAAAACCGGAAGGGGGTGTTCATTATGTTCGAAAAAATTCTTTATCCCACGGATTTTTCGGAAGTCGCCCGGAAGGCCCTCGGTTTCATCGCCCGCCTGAAAGGTGCCGGTTCGGAGGAAATCGTTGTCCTGCATGTCATCGACAGCCGGAATTTCGATGCCCTCCCGAGCCACATGCCCATGGACTTCGTCCAGATCCAGAAGGCCTGGGAGGAAAGGGCGGCTGAGGAAATCAAGGCCATTGCAGGAGAATTGAGGGCCCAGGGCTATCGGGTCAAGGAACGCCTGGAGTCGGGGGTTCCCTTCAGGGAGATTCTGCGGGTGGCGGAAGAGGAAAATGCCTCCGTGATCGTTCTCGGCTCCCACGGGAAAAGCAACATGGCGGAAATGTTTCTCGGGTCCGTTTCCGAAAAGGTCATCCGCAAGTCCCGTAAGCCCGTGCTGGTGGTCAAAAGATAGATGGGAAAGGGGGGCCATGCCGCCTTGCGGGAATCTTTACGGGATCCCGGTGTACGTGGCGGCCTCCCTGGCGGAAAACCGGGAAATCGCCTTCAACGCCGGGACCCGCGACGAGCTGATGAAGCTTTCCTTCCAGGATTATCAGAAACATGTGGATCCGGAAGTCATCCCGCTCAGCGGGGATGCGCCAGGGACCGGCCCGCTACCGTACAGTTCCGGCCTCGTTCCTTTTTCGCCACGTATAGGGCTTCGTCTGCCATTTCGATGAGGTCGTGGGGCGTCCATCTCTTTTCGGGGACCGCCGCCGTCACTCCAAGACTGATGGTGACAAAGGGACTGGCGGAATTCTTTTCGTTGGGAATTTTCAAAGACTCCACGTCCCCTCGTATTTTCTCCGCGATCTCCATGGCGGCGTCGAGGCCCGTTCCCGGCAGGATGACGACGAATTCCTCCCCGCCGTAACGGGCGGCCAGGTCGTCCGATCGGCGTGTGTTTTCCTGCAGAACCCGGGCGACCTTTTTCAGGCATTCGTCTCCTTCCTGGTGTCCGTAAGTGTCGTTGAACCCCTTGAAATGATCGATATCGGCCATGATGAAGGCCATGGGGGTTTTTTCCCGCACGAGACGGTCCCAGTGCCTCTGAAGGTATTCGTCCATGTATCGCCGGTTGGCGATGTGGGTCAACCCGTCCAGGTTTGCCCGTCTCTCGAGTTCCCTGTTGGCCTCCTCCAGTTCACTCGTCCTTTTCGCCACCATTTCCTCCAGGTGTTCCGAATATTCCTGGAGTTTATCATTGGCTTTCTCCAGTTCCGCTATTGTCTCTTCGAGCCGGAACTCACGGGCTTCGATCTTGACCATCATCATGCCGAAGGCTTCCGCCAGTTCCCGGAGTTCGGGAGGCGACGCCCCCTGCGTCATGGAAAAGAGATCCTCCACTTCCATGTCCCGGTAATGGCCCGAGGCAATGGCCTGGGCCAGGGAACTGAGTTTCGAAAGCATGATGGGGATGCTGCAGTCTTCCGGCATTTTCCGTCCTTTCGGATAATAGGCTCCGGGGCCCCTGTGAAGGGGGCTTTCAGGCAGGGGAAGTCCCTCTGCCTTCTCCCTGGGTCCGGATGCGTCACATCGGTGTCCCGGGAGAGTGAAGTATAGGGAAGGCGGGATTTTATGTCAACAATGGAACGCCGTATTTGAGTTCTCCCCCCATCATACCTATATTATGGTCAGAAAAGACAGAAAGGGAACGGCTGAGATGGAATGGCTCATTTTTATCGGTGTCCTTGTTCTCTGGATCGTCATCCAGGGGATTGTCCTCCCTAAAATGGGGATCTCGACGTGAGTGGGGAGCGCCTGCCAGGTGGCGGGTCATGGAAAGAAACCTTCACGGAAGGCGGTCGGGGAAGCCGAAAAATCGAAGGAACCCCTCTGATTCGGCAGCCCGGTGTTTCCCTCCGAAGGGGAGATCTCTGGAAAGGGCATCCTCCATATGTTATAGAAGGAAAAATCCGTGAGGAGGCGTGACGGCATGGCGGAACTTTTGCCGGTCGGAGAGATCGAGCGGGCGGCGGACCTGATTTTTCATTCGAGGAACATCGTGGCGTTCACCGGTGCGGGGATCAGCACCGAATCGGGTATCCCCGATTTCCGAAGCCCGGGGGGCCTCTGGTCCCGGTTCGACCCCTCCGATTTCACCATCGAGAAATTTCTCAATGACGCGGAATCGCGGAAAAAGCAGTGGAAGTTTCTCCTCCAGGGGGGATTCTTTACCCGGGCCGAGCCCAACCGGGCCCACCAGGCCCTGGCCCGGCTGGAAAAAATAGGCAAGCTTCAGGGGATTATTACCCAGAACATCGACAACCTCCACCAGAAGGCGGGAAATACCCCGGAGAGGATTTACGAACTCCATGGAACGATGAACACCGTCCGTTGCATGAACTGCAACCGCCGTTCCCCCATGGCGGAAATCATGGAACGGGTGGCCGGCGGAGAAGAAGCACCGGACTGCCTGGACTGTTCCGGCCTTCTCAAGCCCGATGTCGTTCTCTTCGGCGAATCTCTTCCCGGGGAAGTGCTGTCGGCGGCCGTACGGCAGGCCTCCCGGTGTGATCTCCTCCTTGTCATCGGATCCTCTCTGGTCGTTTACCCGGCAGCCTATATGCCCGTCTATGCCCTGGAAGGAGGCGCCAGACTGGTGATCGTCAACCTTACCGCCACCACCTACGACATCGATTCCCATGTGGTCATCCACGGAAAAGCCGGGGATGTGATGGAGGAAATCATGACCCGGGTGAGCGAAAAGCTCGAGATGTCCGAACCCCTCTGAAAAGGAAGCGACTGTGTGCCTCATCCTTTTTGCCTGGCGATGCCATTCCGACTGTCCCCTGATCCTGGCGGCCAACCGGGATGAATTCTACGAAAGACCCACCGAAGCGGTCCGTTTCTGGGAGGATGCTCCGGAGGTTCTCGCGGGAAGGGATCTCCAGGGCGGAGGGACGTGGATCGGCATCCGCCGGGACGGCCGGTTCGCCGCCATCACCAATTACCGGGCTCCCCGATTCATAAAAACAGGCACCCCCTCCCGGGGCGATCTCATAAAATCCTTTCTGACCGGCAGGGAGGACTTCCCGTCGTTCCGGCAGCGGGTCCGCGACCAGGGATCCCTCTATAACGGATTCAATCTTCTGGCGATGAATGCCGGGGATATGGGCTGCTATTCCAATTTCGGGGAAGACTGGATTTCCGTGACCCCCGGGATCCATGGACTGAGCAACCATCTGCTCGACACCCCCTGGCCGAAAGTAACCCGAGGGAAAAAAGTCCTGGGGGAGATCCTGGCAGACCGCTCGGGACCGGATCCCGAGGCTCTGTTCCGGATGCTCGCCGACAGGACCCGTTTCGACGATGTTCTCCTGCCGGACACGGGAATCGGGATGGAATGGGAACGCGTCCTTTCGTCCATATTTATTCAAAGCCCTGTCTACGGGACCCGCTCCTCCACCATCCTGATTCTTCATAACGACGGGAAGGCGACCTTCATCGAGCGGTCTTTTCAAAGCGGTCCTGATGCCTTCGAAGAAAGGCGGTTCGATTTTACAATTCGAGGAGGGAAGGGATGAATCCCCCCGATAAAACAAAACCGGGGAAGCGGGAGTACCCTGATTATCCGAGAGTGGGGGTGGGGGCCATCGTCATCGAGAAGGACAAGGTCCTCCTGGTCCGCCGGGGGATTGCGCCCAGCCGTGGCCTGTGGGCCATTCCCGGCGGCAGTGTCGAAATCGGCGAAACCCTGAAGGAGGCGGCGGAACGGGAGATCCTGGAGGAGACGGGTGTCCGGATAGAGGCGGGCCGTCCCGTCTATACCTTTGATTTCATCGAGAAGGACGGAGGGGGGAACATCCGTTTTCATTATGTGATCGTGGACCTCGTGGCCCGGTACCTGGATGGGGACGTGAGGGCCGCCGATGATGCCGCGGATGCGAAGTGGCTGGCCTGGAAGGAGATCCAGAACCTTCCGGTATCGCCGAACACGCTTCGGGTTCTCCGGGAGATCGGCTTCGGGTCCTGACCCGGAGAAAGGCGCCCGGATCCCGATGACCGGGGCGTATATGCCCATACGCCGCAGTGACGGGGGAGGAGGGGCGATGCGGCATCCGGAGCTTTTGACGGATCCGTCAGGGTTTGCGGGGATAATTCTTCGTGACCGCCATGTTGTCCCGGTGGATGATTTCGTCGTACGGTTTACTGCCCAGGACCTGTTCAATCCGCGAGGTTCGGAGCCCCTTGATCCGGTCGATGTCGGCCGCGCTGTAATTCACCAGTCCCTTGGCGAAAAGAACGCCCGCGCTGTCGAGACAGGTGACGGGGTCCCCCAGGGCGAATTCCCCCTCCACTCCGACAATCCCCGAAGGAAGAAGGCTTTTCCCCTTGAGGAGGATGGCATCCCGGGCGCCGTCGTCCACGAAGACCTTTCCTCTGGACCGGAGGGTGTAGGCGATCCAGTGCTGCCGGCTTTTCAGGGCTGTTCTGGCGGGGAGAAAAAGGGTCCCGACTTCGTTGCCCCCTAGGATTTCATGGAGGATGCCCTCCTTCTTTCCATGGGCGATGATGAAGGGAATGCCGAAGGCTGTCACTTTCCGGGCGGCGATGACCTTGCTTTTCATGCCCCCCATGCCCACGGGGTCGGCCTCGGAGGTGGCGAAAGCCTCGATCTCGTCGGTAATGTCCGGCACCGTCTGAATGAGCCGGGCTTTGGTTCCCCCTTTGGGGTTCCGGTCGAAGAGCCCGTCCGTGTTGGTGAGATTGATGAGAAGGTCCGCTTCCATGATATTGGCCATCATGGCCGCCAGGTTGTCGTTGTCTCCGAACTTGATTTCGTCAACGGAAACGGTGTCGTTCTCGTTGATGATGGGGATGACCCTCCATTCCATGAGGACCGTCAGGGTGTTCCGGGTGTTGAGAAAACGGGTCCGGTCGGTGAGGTCGTTCATGGTGAGGAGGATCTGGGCCACGTAAAGATCATGTTTCCCGAAGGCATTGGAGTAGACCCGCATGAGTCTTCCTTGGCCGATGGCGGCGGCGGCCTGTTTCTCCGGCAGGCTTTTCAGCTTTCCCTTGAGGCCCATCCTGTGCTTGCCCGAGGCGATGGCCCCGGAGGAGACGATGACGAACTGCAGGCCCTTTTTCTCGAAGTCGGCTATTTCATCCACCAGCTGCTCGATGATATTGAGGTCCAGCCCGTCCGTTCCCGTGAGAGTGCCCGTTCCCACCTTGACAAGGACCCGCTTGACGTTTCTCAGAATTTCCTTTCGTTCTCCCGACATGTTGGTTTTCTTATCCCTCTCTCGATCAATATCTTGTTCCATTCTGATGAACTCGCAGAAAACTGAAAAGGGAGTTCTTACGGAGTCTTCAGTTTTCGGACGATTTCTCCGAGAAGCTCCCTGAGCCCCTCTCCCGTGGCCGCCGACACGGGAAAGACGGCAACGCCCCGGTCCTTGAAGCGGGGAATCAACGCCTTCAGCCGTTCCCGGGTCACAGGGAGATCGAGCTTGTTGACGGCAACGACTTGCGGTTTTTCTATCATAGCGGCATTGAATCGGGCAAGTTCCCCGTTGATCAGTTCATAGTCCCGCCAGGGATCCGTCAGGGGGTCCCGGGAAATGTCGAGAACGTGGAGAAGCACCGTGGTCCGCTCCACGTGGCGGAGGAACTTGATACCCAGGCCGGCCCCCTCGTGGGCCCCCTCGATGAGGCCGGGGATGTCGGCAACGACGAATGTTTCTCCTTCACCGTACCGGACGACTCCCAGGTTCGGGATCAGGGTGGTGAAAGGATAGTCGGCGATTTTCGGCCGTGCCGCTGAGATTCTTGAAATAAGTGTCGATTTACCCACGTTGGGAAGCCCGATGATGCCGACGTCGGCCAACAGCTTAAGCTCCAGCCGGACCCACCTTTCGTCACCGGGGATGCCGTCCTGGGCATACCGGGGAGCCTGCCGGGTCGGGGTCGCGAACCGGGCGTTTCCACGGCCGCCCTTTCCTCCCCGGGCGATGATAAAAAAATCCCCCTCTTCTTTCAGGTCCGCCAGGATCTCGCCCGTTTCGCCGTCGTGGACGACCGTTCCGACGGGGACGAGGATTTCCCTGTCCTGGCCGTTTCTGCCCGTCCGTTTGCTCCCTTCCCCGTGCCCCCCTCTTTCCGCTACATGGTGCTGCTGGTACTTGAAATCGAGAAGGGTCCGGAGGCTCGGGGAGACCCGAAGGATGACGTCGCCTCCCTTGCCGCCGTCGCCGCCATCGGGGCCGCCCCGGGGCACATATTTTTCCCGCCGGAAACTGACGCACCCCTTCCCGCCGTCACCGGCCTTGATGTAGATTTTTGCTTCGTCAACGAAATTCATGGTTTATTTTAGGGGTCTTCCGCCGTCCCGGCAAGAAAAAAGGTGTTTGACGGGCTTCGAGCCTGCAAACACCTTCATTTTTTCCTGACGGTTCTGTTAGGAAAAATTCCCGATGGAATCAGTTGGGGTAGACGCTTACTTTCTTCCGCGTTTTATCGAACCGCTCGAATTTGACGACCCCGTCGATTTTCGAGAAGATGGTGAAGTCCTTCCCCAGCCCGACATTTTTCCCGGGATGGATTTTCGTTCCAAGCTGGCGAACGATAATGGTTCCCGCGGATATGGCCTGGCCGCCGAAGACCTTGACGCCTCTTCGCTGGCCCTGGCTGTCCCGTCCGTTCCGGGAACTCCCCTGTCCTTTCTTGTGTGCCATGATATCCTCCGTTATGAGGCGATTTCCTTGATTCTGATTACGGTGAGAGACTGCCGGTGGCCTGTTTTTTTCCGGTATCCTTTTCGTCTCTTCTTCTTGAAGACGATGAGCTTCGGTCCCCGGATCTGCCCCAGGACTTCCCCCGTCACCGTGGCAGCCGTAAGGGTCGGCCGTCCGATTTCAACGCCCTCGTCCTTCCCGATCATGAGCACCTGGTCGAAGGAGACCGTGGTGCCTTTGTCCGCTTCGATTTTTTCAACCTGGACGATCTGCCCCGGTGCGACCCGGTACTGTTTCCCACCTGTTTTAATGACTGCAAACATAATTCGATCCTTTTTTCAGTAAAATTGAAACCGCTATTATAAAAATAAAAATGCTTTTGTCAACAAAGATTTTTATTTTTCCTTCATTTTAATTATTTGATCCATCCTACAATCATCTTGACATATGTCGCGAAGAGCGGTATCGTGCTTGGATAAGTATTTTTCTCGGGCCCATAGCTCAGCTGGAAGAGCCACCGGCTCATAACCGGTAGGTCCCTGGTTCGAACCCAGGTGGGCCCACCAGAAAAACTGTTTGGACCGGTTCCCTATTATGAGTCATAAATCGAAAATTGGCAAGACCGGATGTTCGTCGGTGGACGGGAAACTACAAATGCACCAGATTCTGGTGCATTTTTTTTTAATTCAACAGAGGGAATGGTTTTGAAAGAGCAGGTTTCACTATTAATTGAACTCCAGAAGCTGGATGACGATATCCGCCGGGAAACGGTGAAGAAGACGGAGCTGCCCGAGCGGATCGAAAAGCTGAAGGAGGAGATCCGTTTTCACGAAGTCATGGTGGAGGAGAAAAAAAGCCTGGCCGAATCCCTTCAGAGGAGCCTCAAGGAAAATGAAAATGAATTGAAGAGATTGGGCGACACGCTCGGCAAGGTGAAGGGCCGTCTGTTCGAGGTTAAGACGAACAAGGAATATCAGGCCATGCTGAAGGAAATGGATGCCATCACGGAGGCCAGCGACGCCGTTGAGGATAAGATTCTCCAGTATTACGATCAGGTCGACGGGTCCCTCAAATCCCTGGATGAGGCGAAAAGGGAATATGAGGCCCGTCAGCGGAAGCATGAAGGGGAAATCGGGCAGATCGAAAAGGAAATAGCGATGATCGACCGCATCCTCGAGGATATTCAGGAAAAGTACATTGAAGCCAGGGAAAGGATCCGGGCCGACCTGATCCGCCGGTACGACCTCATCCGTCAGAAACGGAACGGGAAAGCCGTCGTTGCCGTCTGGAAGGAAGTATGCGGCGGCTGCCACATGAATATCCCCCCCCAGTTGTACAACAACCTGCAGAAATACGAAGATCTCATTCTCTGTCCCCATTGCAACCGGATCATTTACTGGGAGAATCGAAATGACGAAGGGACGTGAAGGGGCCCGGCTCCATGCCGATGGCGGAAGCCGCGGAAACCCCGGGCCTGCGGGGGCCGGCGCGGTCCTTTACGGCCGGGACGGGAAAATCCTTCACGAATGGAAAATTTATTTAGGCATTGCGACGAATAACGAAGCGGAGTACCAGGGCCTTATACTGGGGCTTACGGAAAGCCTCAGGGAGGGTTTCCGTAACCTCTCCATCTGCCTGGACTCGGAGCTTGTCGTCCGCCAGGTGGCGGGACTTTACCGGGTGAAAAACGAGCGACTGAAGAAGCTTTATTCCCGGGTGACCACCCTTCTTGACGGCCTTGAATCCTGGACGATCACCCACGTGGCCCGCGACGAGAACCGGGAGGCGGACCGCCTGGTCAACGAAGCCATTGACGGGGGGCTCTCAATCAGGTAGTCTTGAAAGAAGGGAAGCGCCGCATCGGAGTCGGTCGGGTGGTCGCTCTTCCGCAAAGGCGGAGGGGAGGAAAGTCCGAGCTCCGCAGGGCAGGATGGTCGCTAACGGCGACTGGGGGTGACCCTAAGGAAAGTGCCACAGAAAATAAACCGCCTCGACCGGTTTTCCGGCCGGGGTAAGGGTGAAACGGTGAGGTAAGAGCTCACCAGTTTTCCGGGTGACCGGAAAAGCTTGGTAAACCCCATCCGGAGCAAGACCAAATAGGAGAACGTTTGAAGGTGGCCCGCCTGAAGTTCTCGGGTAGTGTCGCTTGAGGCGGCAGGCAACTGCCGTCCCAGAGGAATGATCACCGCTCCTTCTCAGGAGAACAAAACTCGGCTTACAGACCGTCTCCGGTGAGGCGCGTTCCCTCGGAAAATCCAATCTTGTTTCCCCATCCTGTTTTCAAAGGAGGGTGTCCATGAAAAGGCGGGCCGGAATCCTGGCCTTTCCCCTGTTCCTCCTGTTCTTTCCCTTCTTCCTGCCCCTTGCCGCCCTGACGGGGGAGGAACGGCCCTTATCGGCCGGCGATGACTACCTCCGGAAGGGAATGTACCTGGAGGCCATCGGGGCCTACCAGGAAAGCGCCGACCAGTCGAAGGACCGGGAAAATGTCGCCCGGTCCCTGCTCAGAATAGGCGATATATACAGTATATTCCTCAATGAGCCCGACCCCGCCCTGGTGAAATACGGGGAAGTCCGGGAACGTTACGGCGAAACTCCCTGGGCGGCCAACGCCCTTTTCAATTCGGGAATGATTCTTTTCGAAAAGAACCGGTTTTCCGAAGCCCTGTCCCTTTTCAGACAGTTCGTGTCCCTTTACCCCTCTTCGGACCGCCGCTTCACGGCGGAATTTATGATCGAGTCCTGCCTGAATCCTCCGGTGGTGCCGGTGAAGGCGGATAATCCGCCGGAAAAGGCGATGCCCGCCGACCCATCGATCCGGGTGCTTCTTGTCGAGGAAGCGCCGGAGGTCGAAGTCCGATCCCCCGGCGCCTTCGTCATGAAAGATGCCTCGGAGAAAACGACCCTCTCCACCTTCCGGGAAGAGGTCGGCTACCCCGTAACGGCGGCGGGAGGAGGTCTCACCGTCGCCGGGAAGCGTTTTTCGGAGAATCGGGCCGTCCTGGTTCCGTCGGGATCATCGCCCATCGCCGTCAACGGAACGCGATACCGGGGAAAGATCGTCATCGCCGTCTCGGGAAGCAAAATCAATGTCATCAATGTAGTCGGCCTGGAAGCCTACCTTCGCGGCGTCCTGCCCAAAGAAATGTCCTGGAGCTGGCCCCCCGAAGCCCTCAAGGCCCAGGCGGTGGCCGCGAGGACCTACGCCCTCTATCAGAAGTCCCGGAGCGGAGACAAGGAATACGATGTATACGGCACGACGAGTTCCCAGGTGTACGGGGGCGCCGGCGTGGAGAAGGCCGAGACCGACCGGGCCGTGGCCGAAACGGCCGGCAGGGTGCTTTTCCATCATGGTGAACTCGTGCTCGCCTACTTCCATTCCAACAGCGGCGGGAGAACGGAAGACGCAAAAGAGGTCTGGACCGCCGAGGTGCCTTACCTGAAAGGGGTCCGGGATGATTTCAGCGGCATCGGCCCCAGTTACCAGTGGGCCGCCACGGTGTCCCTGGAGGACCTGGCCGGCACTCTGAAAGAAAAGGGAGAGAAGGTGGGACGGATCCGGAAGCTTGAACCGGCCGAAAAGAGCCTGTCGGGGCGGGTCCGGAAGATCCGGATTGTTCACGACGGCGGTGAGACCGTCCTCACGGGGAACCATTTCCGGGTGAAGACCTTCCCCCGGGACATCAAGAGTACCCTCTTTTCCATGGAGGAAACCGGGAGGAAAGTCCGATTTGAGGGAAAAGGGTACGGCCATGGCGTCGGCATGAGCCAGTGGGGCGCCCGGGGGATGGCGGAAAAAGGATACACCCACGAAGCGATCCTGAAACATTATTATTCCGGAGTGGAACTGGAGACCCTCGGCACTCCCTGAATTCCCTGAAGACCGTCTCCGGACACCCGGATCATTATTGCCCTTCCGGTCTGTATCTTGCGAAGGAGGGTTGAAGCCCCGGATTGCAATCAGGAGTAACATCAACAATAGACCGATCTCTGTCCCTCTCTGACCTTTCCCCGGTGCAACGGGTCGCCGAAGGGTTGTGGGAAGGCGAATCGTCAATAAAAAAGGCGCCCCGGGGGCGCCTTTTTTTTACCGATGAACCGTCTCAGGCCTTGATGCCCAGGCTTTTTTCCGTCTCCAGGATGTCCAGGGTGGTCTTGATGACCGTGTCCGAGTTGAGGGACATGCTGTTGATGCCGCACTCCACGAGGAACCGGGCGAACTCGGGATAATCGCTCGGGGCCTGCCCGCAGATCCCGATTTTCTTTCCCATCTTGTTGGCCTTCGATATGGCGACCCTGACGAGATCCATGACGGCGCCGTTCCGCTCGTCGAAGATGTGGGACACCATGGCGGAGTCGCGGTCGAGCCCCAGGGTGAGCTGGGTGAGGTCGTTGGAACCGATGGAAAATCCGTCGAACACCTTGCCGAACTCTTCAATGAGGACCACGTTGCTCGGGATTTCCACCATCATGTAAAGTTCCAGGCCGTTTTCCCCCTGGACGATGCCGTTATCCGCCATGACCTTGACCACCCGCTTTCCCTCCTCCACGGTCCGGCAGAAGGGGATCATGAGCTTCACGTTGGAAAGACCCATGTCGTTCCGGACGATCTTCATGGCCCGGCACTCCAGTTCGAAGCCTTCCCTGTAACGGTCGTCATAGTACCGGGAGGCGCCCCGGAAGCCGATCATGGGATTCTCCTCGTCTTCCTCGAAATAGATGCCGCCGATGAGGTTCTTGTATTCGTTGCTCTTGAAATCGCTCATCCGGACGATGACGTCGTTGGGATAGAAGGCCGCCCCGATCTTGGCCACCCCCTGGGCGAGCTTGTCCACGAAGAAGTCCGTCTTGTTGGCGTATCCCCGGGTGAGCTCCTCGATTTCCTTCCGGATGTCCGGATCGGTGACCTTTTCGAAGTGTACGAGTGCCATGGGATGGATCCGGATGAAGTTGTTGATGATGAATTCGAGCCGGGCAAGACCGACGCCGTCGCTGGGAATGGCGGCGATATCGAAGGCGTTTTCCGGGTTTCCCACGTTCATCATGATGGCGGTCCTCGGCCGTTTCATGTCCTTCAGGTTGACCCGGTCGATGTCATATTTCAGGATGCCGTCGTAAACGTTTCCGATTTCCCCCTCGGCGCAGGATACGGTGGCTTCCTTCACGTTTTTCAGTTTTTCCGTCCCATCCCCTGTCCCGACGATGCAGGGCACCCCGAGTTCGCGGCTCACGATGGCGGCATGGCAGGTCCTGCCGCCTTTATTCGTCACGATGGCCGCGGCGATTTTCATGATGGGCTCCCAGTCGGGGTCCGTCATGTCCGTGACGAGGACCTCCCCTTTTTTGAATTTCTTGATATTGGCCGCGGTCTCGATGTTATTCACGGGGCCCGCGCCGATCTTGGAACCCACCGCCGTTCCCGTGACGAGAGGCTTTTTCGCTTCCTTGAGGATATAGGTTTCGAGGACCGTCATATCTTTCTGGGACTGGACCGTTTCCGGGCGGGCCTGGAGGATGAAGAGTTCCCCGGTCTTCCCGTCCTTGCCCCATTCAATGTCCATGGGCTTGAAATACCCCGCTTTTTCCGAGTAGTGGTCCTCGATGATCATGGTCCATCGGGCCAGGGTCAGGATGTCGTCGTCGACGACGCAGAATCTCTGCCGGTCTTCCCGGGGGACGGGAATGATCGCCGTGGATTTGTCCCCCTCATGGGCATAGACCATCTTGACTTCCTTCGAACCGAGCTTCTTCTGGATGATGGGTCTGAAGCCCTTGCGGAGGGTCGGCTTGAACACGAAAAACTCGTCGGGATTGACCGTGCCCTGGACGACCATTTCTCCTAACCCGTAGGAAGCGGTGACCAGGATGGCGTCCTTGAACCCCGACTCCGTGTCGATGGAAAAAATGACCCCCGAGGCGCCGATGTCCGACCGGACCATCTTCTGGACCCCGATGGAAAGATAAACGGACATGTGGTCGAAACCCTTGTCCTCCCGGTAGGAAATGGCGCGGTTCGTGAAGAGAGAGGCGAAACACTTCTTGCAGGCCTCGATGACCCCGTCGGTGCCCTGGATATTCAGGAAGGTCTCCTGCTGCCCGGCGAAACTGGCGTCTGGAAGGTCTTCCGCCGTGGCGGAGCTTCTCACGGCCACGTCCGTATTTTCACCGTATTCGTCGCAGAGTTTCTTATAGGCTTTTGAGATGGCGTCCCGGAGATCGTCGGGAATGGCGGCGTTGTATATCAAGGAGCGTATTTTCGCTCCCCGCTCGCTCAGGTTCTGCATATCATGGGTGTCAAGGCCGGAGAGGGTCTTTTCTATTTCCTTCTCGATGCCCGAAGATTTGAGAAGATATCGATAGGCATGGGCCGTCACGGCGAAGCCGTCGGGAATAGTCACCCCCTTGGCGGTCAACTCCCTTTTCATCTCACCAAGGGATGCGTTTTTCCCTCCCACTTCGGGGATATCGTCGAGTTCGATTTCGTCAAACCACAGGACATGCTTTTCGCCTTTCATGGGGGTCCTCCTGAAGAGTGATGTTAAACGAAAAACTACTATCAACTTTGACGGGGCAAGTCAACATGAAAGAGGAAGTGAAGCGGGGAGGCGGGCATGGGGCGACGGATGGATTTTTCTTGCCAGGAGGAGGAAATTGTGAAAAGTTGTAGCGCTTAAGGCATGGACGATCCGCGGGATTGTCGCGGGGTCCGGCAAAGGGAGGCGAATCTTGAAAATCACCACCGCCCGGTTCCTCACGAGCGGGGCATCCCCCCGTCACTATCCTGACTCCGCCTTTCCGGAAGTCGCTTTCGCCGGCCGGTCCAACGTGGGGAAATCCTCCCTCATCAACACCCTGGTGAACCGGAAGAAGCTGGCCCACACGAGCGCCACCCCCGGCAAGACCCAGATGCTCAATTTTTTTCTCATCAACGACACTTTCGTCTTCGTCGATCTGCCCGGGTACGGATATGCCCGGGTGCCCCTCGCCGTCCGGCAGTCGTGGGGGCCCATGGTGGAGACCTTTCTCATGGAGAGAAAACAGCTTTGTCTCGTCGTTCTCATCCTCGATGTCCGGCGGGACCCGTCGGAGCAGGACCGGTCTCTCCTGGAGTGGCTCCGGTTCTACCGGCGTTTTCATATCATCGCCCTTTCCAAAGCGGATAAGCTTTCGTCGAGCGGGAAACAGCGCCGGGTCGCGGAGATCCGCACGGCTCTTGCCCTGGGCGCCGATGAACCTGCCGTTCCCTTTTCCGCCCGGACGGGGGAAGGGAAGGACGTCCTCTGGGGAATGATCCGGAGAACCCTGGCCGGGGCATGAATGGGGGAGGTTCCCGCCGGCCGTGGATCAAGCCCGCGAAATAGCCCTTGACAGGCCCGTTAATATTTGTTAACCCGACCCCGTTTGTGCTCTTTGACAGCTTCGTAAAAAGTCATTGTGTCGCGTTGCTTTTCATCTCACGTTACTGCGGCTTCCATGCCGGGATCCCTCGTTTCTCCGGATCCGGGCGCCCTGCCACTGAATCTTCTTACGAAACTGTCTGAAAATCTTTGTTTTAAGATTTCGGAGTTTGCGATCTTTGGCAGAAACCTGACAGGATCATCAGATGACGACTTCGTAAAAAGTCCATAGCCTGTGTTGCCCTTCATCCCTCGTCATGGCGACGCACCGCTCCGTACTTCTCATTCATCGGGATTCGGGCGCCTGGCCTCTGAAGCTTTTACGAAGCCGCCGGAAAATGATCATATTTCGACTTTTTACGAGGTCATCATTAAATTAATAACGGGTAAAAACTCTAAACAGAGGTGCATAAAAGCGTGATCAGGGAAGAAGAAAAAATAGGCGCCGTGATGGTGGTCGGTTCCGGGATCGCCGGAATTCAGGCCTCTTTGGACCTGGCCAACTCGGGGATGAAGGTTTACCTTGTCGAGAACGACATCAGCATCGGTGGCGTCATGGCACAGCTCGACAAGACCTTTCCCACCAATGACTGCTCTGCCTGCATTCTGTCCCCCAAGCTTGTCGAAGTGGGCCGCCACCCCAACGTGGATATTCTGACCCGCAGAACGGTGGAAGCCGTCGAGGGTGAGCCGGGCCGCTTTACCGTCAAACTGAAAAAGGCCCCCCGGTTCATCGACTTGGCCAAGTGCACGGGGTGCGGGGACTGCGCCGCCGTCTGTCCCGTCGAAGTTCCTTCCGATTTCAATGAGGGGCTGGATTCGCGGAAAGCCATCTACCGGAAATTTCCCCAGGCCATTCCCAGCGGCTATGCCATCGACAAACTCGGGACCTCGCCCTGCAAGGCTGCCTGCCCCACCCACATCAGCGTCCAGGGGTACGTGGCCCTCATCGCCAAGGGCAAGTTCAAGGACGCCCTGAAGCTCATCAAGAAAGACAACCCCTTTCCCTCCGTGTGCGGCCGGGTGTGCAACCATCCCTGCGAACAGGCCTGCAAGCGGGGTGAGGTGGACGCCCCCATCGACATCATGCACCTGAAACGCTTCGTCGCCGACCTGGATCTCAACGACGAGACCCGGTTCGTTCCCGAAGTGAAGGAAAAGAAGAACAAGAAGGTCGGCATCGTCGGCGCCGGGCCCGCGGGGCTCACGGCGGCTTACTACCTGGCCATCGAGGGGTACGACGTGACGGTCTACGAGGCCCTGCCCGTGGCGGGCGGCTGGCTTTCCGTCGGCATTCCCGAGTACCGCCTCCCCAAGGACGTCCTCAACGCGGAAATCAAGATCATCGAGGACCTGGGCGTCAAGATCGTTCTCAACACGAAAGTCGGGAAAGACATCTCCTTCGACGAGATCCGGAAAAACTTCGATGCCGTCTTCATCGGCGTGGGCTCCCACGTGAGCAGCAAGCTCGACGTCCCCGGCGAGGACCTGGAAGGGGTCTATCACGGCATCGATTACCTGAAGCGGGTCAACTTAGGCGAGAAGGTCTTCCTGGGGGACCGCGTCGCCGTCATCGGCGGCGGGAACGTGGCCATGGACGCCGTCCGGACGGCCGTCCGGACGGGCTCGAAGGACGTGTTCATTCTCTACCGGCGGTCCCGGGCCGAAATGCCCGCCTCTCCCGAGGAAATAGAAGAGGCGGAAGAGGAAGGGATCCGCATGGAGTTCCTCGTCGCCCCCGTCCGGATTCTCGGGAAGGACGGGAAGGTCACGGGGATCGAGTGCCTCCGCATGGAACTCGGCGAACCCGACGCGAGCGGCCGCCGGAGACCGGTACCCGTCAAGGGTTCGGAATTCACCATCGACCTCGACGCCATCGTCCCCGCCATCGGCCAGACGGGCGATCTCTCCTTCGTGCCCAGGGAAAGCGGCATTTCCGTCAACAAGTGGAACACTTTCGACGTCGATGACGTCACCTTCGCCACGAACGTGGAAGGCGTCTTTGCCGGCGGCGACAACGTCACCGGCCCCGCAACGGTGGTCAAGGCCATCTATGCGGGGAAGGAAGCGGCCGTTTCCATCGACCGGTACCTGAAAGGGGAGGAGGTCAAAGCGGGCCGGGAAAAGAACTGGAAGGAAAACCTGGCCGACAAGGCGGACGTCTCCGATGTGCCTAAAGAAGAGCGGATCGTCATGCCGGCGCTGGAACCCCGGGAGCGGCGGTCCCACTTCAAGGAGGTCATCCTCCCCATGACGGAGGACGAGGCCGTCCGGGAAGCGAGCCGGTGCCTGAGCTGCGGGATCTGCTCCGAATGCTACATGTGCGTGAACGCCTGTCTCGCCGGCTGCATCAACCACGACATGAAAGAGGAAGAAGAAGTCCTCCAGGTCGGCTCCATCATCGCCGCCCCGGGGTTCAAGGTCTTCGATTCCACCCTCCGGGGGGAATACGGCTACGGGATTTACGACAACGTCGTGACGAGCATCCAGTTCGAGCGGATCCTCTCGGCCTCGGGTCCCCATTTCGGCCATGTCCAGCGGATTTCCGACGGGAAGGAGCCCCGGAAGGTGGCCTTCATCCAGTGCGTCGGGTCCCGGGACACGAACTGCGGGAACACCTGGTGCTCCTCCGTGTGCTGCATGTACGCCACGAAGGAGGCCATCATCGGGAAGGAGCACCTGAAGACCCTGGAGCCCACGATCTTCTTCATGGATATCCGGGCCCACGGGAAGGACTTCGACCGGTTCGTCAACCGGGCGAAGGGCGAATACGGCATCCGGTACATCCGCTCCATGCCGTCGTCCATCAAGGAACTCCAGCAGACGAAGAATCTCCTCCTCACCTATGTCCAGGAAGACGGCAGCCTGAAGGAAGAGGAATTCGACATGGTCATCCTCTCCGTGGGGCTCTGCCCGCCGCCGGAGGCGGATAAACTCGCCGGCGCCCTGGGGATCGAACTGAAAGAGCACGGGTTCTGCATGACCCGGCTGGACAATCCCGTCCTGACCAGCCGGGAAGGGGTTTATGTCTGCGGCGCCTTCGGCGGTCCCAAGGACATTCCGGAAACGGTCATGGAGGCGAGCGGCGCCGCCGCCTGCGCCTCCAGCCTTTTGGCTTCCCGACGGGGAACCATGGTGAAGGAGGAAGACCTCCCCATGGAAAAAGACCTCCGGGGCATCGGGCCGCGGGTGGGCGTCTTCGTCTGCCATTGCGGGATCAACATCGGCGGCGTCGTCGATGTCCCGGCGGTGGTGGAATATGCCAGAACGCTTCCCAACGTCGTTTACGTCGCCGACAACCTCTTCACCTGTTCCCAGGACACGGCGGTCAAGATGACCGAGGTGATCCGGGACGAGAACCTGACCCGGGTGGTCGTCGCCTCCTGCTCGCCCCGGACCCATGAGGGGCTTTTCCAGGAAAACTGCGAAAAGGGCGGCCTGAACCGGTACCTCTTCGAAATGGCCAATATCCGGGACCAGGATTCATGGGTCCACATGAACGAGCCCGAAGCGGCCACGGAAAAAGCGAAGGATCTCGTCCGCATGGCCATTTCCAAGGCCCAGTTCCTGAAACCCCTCAAAGCCGGACAACTCGGCGTGAATCACAATGCCCTCATCATCGGCGGCGGGCTCGCGGGGATCACCGCGGCCCTGTCCCTCGCGGACCAGGGATTCGAATCCTACATCGTGGAGAAGGAAGAGGAACTCGGCGGGAACTACCGGAAGCTCTACTTCACCCTCGAAGGGCTGGATACCCGGAAACACCTGGCGGAACTCCTCGACAAGGTGGAGAAGAACGAAAAAGTTCATGTCTTTACCGGGGCCGCCATCAAGAACCTCGAGGGATTCATCGGAAACTACAAGACCACCGTCGACCAGAGCGGAAAGGAAAGCACCTTCGAGCACGGCGTGGTCATCGTGGCCACCGGGGCCTACGAGCTGGAGACGAAGGAATATCTCTACGGCGAAAGCGACCGGGTGGTCACCCAGCGGGAGCTGGAAAAAATGCTTGCCGAGAAGGATCCGAAAGTCGGGGAATCGGGGAGCGTCGTCATGATCCAGTGCGTCGGCTCCCGGAACAAGGAAAGGCCATACTGCAGCCGATACTGCTGCGGCGAGGCGGTGAAAAACGCCCTGAAGCTCAAGGAAGCGGACCCGGGAAAGGAAGTGACCATCCTTTACCGGGACATCCGGACTTACGGGTTCAAGGAGGACTATTACAAGGCGGCCCGGGAGGCGGACGTCCGCTTCATCCGGTATGACGAGGAACGGCCGCCGGTGGTGACCCGAAAGGGCGATAAGCTCAGCATCGCCGTCTTCGATCCCATCCTGAACGAGCCGGTGGACCTTGAGGCGGATCTGCTCACTCTCAGCGTGGGAACGGTGCCCAACGAAGACAACGATTCCATCTCCCGGATGCTCAAGGTTCCGACGAACCAGGACGGCTTTTTCCTGGAAGCCCACGTGAAGCTTCGTCCCGTGGATTTCGCCACCGACGGCGTCTTCATGTGCGGTCTCGCCCATTCGCCGAAATTCAGCGACGAGGCGATCACCCAGGCGAATGCCGCCGTATCGAGGGCCTGCACGATTCTCACGAAGGACTTCATCCAGGCGGAAGGGAAGACGGCCTACGTGATCAAGGAGCGCTGCATGGCCTGCGGCCTTTGCGAAGTGAACTGCCCCTTCGGGGCCATCGCGGTGGACCTGAAGGAAGGAGCGGCGGCGGTCAACGCCGTCCTCTGCAAAGGCTGCGGGGTCTGCACGGCCTCCTGCCGGATGAACGCCGTCGATCTGAACGGGTTTTCGAACGAGCAGGTCCTGTCGCAGATCCGGGTCATGTAGAGGTATTTAGAGACTTATACGAGTTCGTCAACGTCGATAAGAAACGGGGAAGGATATGGCGGAAAACAAACCACAGGAAAACTGGGAACCGAAAATCGTCGGGATTGTTTGCAACTGGTGCACCTATGCCGGCGCCGACCTGGCTGGAATCAGCCGGATACAATATCCTCCCAATGTCCGGCTTATCCGGGTCCCCTGTACGGGAAGGATCAATCCTTTTTACATTATGAAAGCCCTCCAGGAAGGGGCCGACGGGGTCCTCGTGTCGGGATGCCATCCCGGGGAATGCCACTATCTCACGGGGAACCTTTCGGCACGGCGTAAATTCAACATGCTGAAAAACTTCCTGACCTATGTGGGAATAGAACCGGAGCGGGTGACTTTCACCTGGTGCTCCGCGTCGGAGGGGGATCGGTTCGCCCAGGTCATCAAGGGGGTTACCGAGCGGGTGAGAGCCCGGGGGCCCGCAAGAAAGCTTGTCAAGGCCCTGTAAGAGGATGGTTTGACCGCGGAAGGCCCTTACCCGCCGACAGGGGAAACAGGGACGGTTCCGGGCGCGGTGGAAAGAAGACTCTCTTCGGATTCCATGATGTTTGTCAAATAACGGGAGCGAGGAATTATAGACCGTGGAAAACGTAGCAAAACAACTTCGGGAAGAGGCGAAGAAGCTTTTGGCGGCGAAGAAGGTGGATGTCATCGTGGGCTACGAGAAAGGGACTCTGCCCCTTCAGTCCGTTCCCTGCTTCATCGAAAAACCGGAGGATGTCGAACGACTGGTGTGGGATGCCTTCTGCAGCCAGAACCTGGCGAAATTCGTCCATGACCTGATCCACCAGCACCGGGCGTCTCAGGCCCGGATGAAACCGGAGGATCGGAAAAAGAAGGTGGTGGGGATCGTGGCCCGGGGCTGCACGACCCGGTCGATTGTGATCCATCTCCAGGAAAGGCAGTACGGCCGAGACGAAGTGGTGATTCTCGGCGTCCCCTGCCGGGGGTATGTTTCCAGGAAGAAGGCGGCGGAGGCGGTGGAAGGCGAAGAAATCACCGGCGCGGAACTGAAGGGGAAAGACCTGATGCTGCAGACGCCGGCGGGCGACAGGACCGTTTTACTTGAATCGGTCCTGTCCGACAGCTGCCTCACCTGCCGGTTCAACAATCCCGTCATTTCCGATGTGGCCCTCGGGGATCCGGCGGCGCCCATGAATCCCGATCAGGAATACGGGAAGGTGAAGGCTTTTGAGAACCTCCCCGTGGAGGAACGGTGGGCCTATTTCACGAAGGAGATGGCCAAGTGCATGCGCTGCTTCGCCTGCCGGAACACCTGTCCCTCCTGCTACTGCAAGGTCTGCTTCGCCGAGCAGAACCAGCCCGTTTGGATCGGCGTTTCCGTGGATCCCTCGGACACCCAGATGTTCCAGCTCATGCGGATCTTCCACATGGCGGGTCGCTGCGTGGACTGCGGGTCGTGCATCGAGGTCTGCCCCATGGGCGTGGACCTTCGGACGTTCCTGAAGAAGCTTGACAAGGACGGGTTCGAACTTTTCAACAACCGGGTGGGTGCCGACATGGACAGCCCGCCGCCCTTGAGTACTTACTCGTATGAGGACAAGGAAGAATTCATTTACAACCCTGAATAACAGGATGAACGGAGACGATATGGGAGCGTTCTTGGAAGAAGTCAACAGGAGAATCGACGGCGTGCCCATCCAGCGGTGCTACCACTGCCGGAAGTGTTCCGCCGGCTGTCCGGTGGCCTTCGCCATGGAGTACAACCCCAACAAGGTCATCAAGATGATCCAGATGGGGAAACGGGCGGAGGTGCTGGGAAGCTCCACCATCTGGCTTTGCGCTTCCTGCGAGACCTGCGTGACCCGCTGTCCCAACGACGTGGACATCGCCCGGATGATGGATGTCCTCAGGGAAATGGTCATCGAGGAAGGGTTGGGCGCCCGGGAGAAGAAAATCCTCAAGTTCCACGAGGCGTTCCTTGCGGGAATCCGGTCGGGAGGGCGCATCAACGAGCCCATGATGATCGCCCGGTACAAGATGACGACGGGCGACCTCTTCTCCGATCTCAAGATGGGCCTCGACATGTTCATGAAGGGAAAACTGTCGCTGATTTCGCCGAAAACGAAGGACATGACGTCGGTTCGGAAAATATTCGACAGGACGAAGAAGTGATGAAATCGTAAAAGGTCAAAGCAACGCTTTTTACGAAGCCGTCAGAAGTAAGTCTTCAATTGAGTGTAAGGAGGCGGTCTTTGAAGGTTTCATACTATCCGGGATGTTCGCTCCACGCAACGGGGAAGGAATACGACCAGTCCGTCAAGGCAGTGAGCCGGGCCCTGGGGATCGAACTGGCCGAGGTGAACGACTGGTCCTGCTGCGGCGCTTCCTCCGCCCACATGACGAATTACAGGCTTTCCGTGGCCTTGCCTGCGAGAAATCTCGCCTCGGCGGAAAAGGCGGGTCTGGACGTCATGGTTCCCTGCGCGGCTTGTTTCAACCGCTTCAAGATGGCCCAGCACCACCTCAGGGAGAACGGGGCACTGAAGAAGGAGATCGAGGAAATCATCGGGGAATCCTGCCGGGGCGATCTGGCCGTCCGGAATCCCATCGACGTCTTTTCCAAGGACATCGGGCTGGAAAAGCTTGCGGAGAAGGTGACCCGGAAACTCGCGGGCCTGAAGCCGGTTTCCTATTACGGGTGCCTGCTCCTTCGACCCCCCGAGGTCTGCGAGTTCGATAATTACGAGAATCCCGTCCTCCTGGACAAAATCATGGAGGCCATGGGAGCGGAACCGCGGAACTGGTCCTGCAAGACGGACTGCTGCGGCGGGAGCCTCACCCTCGGGAAGACGGACATCGTCATCCGCCTCGTCGACAAGCTCATGACCATGGCGAGGGAAGCGGGTGCGAACTGCCTGGTCACGGCCTGCCCGGTCTGCATGGCCAACCTGGACATGAGGCCGCGGGAGGAACTCCGGCTTCCCGTGTTCTACTTCACCGAGCTCATGGCGCTGGCCATGGGGCTCCCGGGACCGACGGAATGGTTCAAGCTCCACAACACGGACCCGGCGCCGCTTCTGAAATCCCTGGCGCTCCTCTGAGGAGTGGGGGGAAGGGGAATGAAAGGTTTCCGGCGGCACCGGAAGGCCTTTCGCCAAGCCTGAAATAACAAGGAAGAGCTAAGGGAAGATATGGAAAAGAGAATCATCAAGAAAGAAAACCTGGCCGGTCTTGTGAAGAAACTCGCCGCAGAGAGGACCGTCTACGCCCCCGTGATGGAAGGGGACAACGTCGTCTATGCCGCCCTGGAAAACGGGAAGGAGCCCCTCCTCGAGTACGGGAATACGAAAGACGCGCCGAAGAATCTTTTCTTTCCCCAGGCGGAGACGCTGCTTCGATTCCTGAGGACGAAGCGGGGTATGGAGCTGAAGGAAGACGCGACGGGCAAGGCGAAAGAGGTGGTTCTCTTCGCGGTCAGACCCTGCGACGCCCGGAGTTTCGTTCTTCTCGACTCGCTGTTCGACCAGGAACACTGGAAGGACCCTTACTACATCGAGCGGAGAAGCAAAACGACAGTCATTTCCAAGGGCTGCGTCCATCCTCCCTATTCCACCTGTTTTTGCACATCCGTCGGCGGTCACCCGCTGTCCGCGGAGGGAGCGGACGTTCTGCTTACCGATCTCGGAGACGCGTATCTTGCTGAATTCCTGACACCCAAGGGGGAAAAGCTCCTGGAGAAATGGGGGGATCTGCCCAAGGCGGACGACGCGGCCGAAGCGAAGAAAAAGGACCTTCTGGCAAAGGCGGAAAGTGAAATCAAGTCGAAAATTCCCGGGAAGGAAATCAAGAACTGGCTGGATGCCAATTTCGAGCATCCTTTCTGGGACACCATCCACAAGAGCTGCCTCGCCTGCGGGACCTGCACGTACCTGTGTCCCACCTGCCACTGCTTCGACATCACCGACGAAATGAAGAAAGAAGACGGCAAAAGAGTCCGGTCCTGGGATTCCTGCATGTACTGGCTCTTCACCCAGGAAACCTCGGGCCACAACCCCCGGACTTCCCAGAAGCAGCGGTGGCGGCAGCGGCTCATGCACAAGTTCAAGTATTTCGTCGATAATTTCGACGCCATTGCATGCGTGGGCTGCGGGCGGTGCGTCATGTACTGTCCGGTGAACATCGACATCCGGAAAATCGTAACGGATATTTCGAAATTATAGTTGTCGGGAGAAGGTAATGGAGAGGAACCCTTATTTGCCCATTCCGGTTGAAGTCGTAAAAATTACGACGGAAGTGGATACCAAAGACATCAAAACGTTCCGGCTTGCCTTCACGAAAAAGGAGGACGAGGAGAACTTCAAGTACATGCCGGGTCAGTTTGCAGAACTTTCCCTGTATGGAAAAGGGGAATCCCCCATCGGGATCGCCTCCTCTCCGACGCAGAAGGGATACCTGGAATTCACGGTGCAACGGGCCGGAGTGGTGACGCAGGCCCTTCACAACATGGAAGAAGGGACTCCCATGGGCGTCCGGGGACCTCTCGGGAATTACTGGCCCATCAATTATCTCGAGGGCAAGAACGTGGTCATCGTCGGAGGCGGGTTCGCCTTCACGACGCTGCGCTCCCTCCTGAACTACATGCTCTACGAGGAAAACCGCGCACGCTTCGGCGATATCACCGTGGTGTACGGCGCCCGGTCCCCGGGGCTTCTCATTTACAAGGACGAGCTTACCGAGTGGGCGAAACGGAAGGACCTGAACCTCAACGTGACCGTCGACAAGGGAGATGCCGGCTGGACGGGGCGGGAAGGCTTCGTTCCCACGGTGTGCAAGGAGATCGCCCCGAGTTCGGAAAACTCCGTCACGGTCATCTGCGGTCCCCCCATCATGATTCGTTTCACCCTGCCCGTCTTCTTCGACCTCGGCTTCTCCAAGGAGAACATCTACACGTCCCTGGAAATGCGGATGAAGTGCGGCATCGGCAAGTGCGGCCGGTGCAACGTGGGGAACAAGTACGTCTGTAAGGACGGCCCCGTGTTTTCGCTTGCCGAGCTGGACAAGCTGACGAAGGAGTATTAGCAGGAAACGGGCGGGAGGATCGCTCCCGCCGGTGGATACCGATCGAAAGTACCGCAGGGAGCCCCCGGGCTCCCTGTTTCGTAGCGGGTTCCAGGCGATGGCCGCCTCGTCGTCACCGCCGCCGGTGACGACGGAAGGAAACGTGGTCCGGGGCCTCAGCCCCGGCATGAAAGGCGGACGGCCCCGAAGGGCCTGACTAAAAAACGAAGGATGGCATCATTGAATCGGATCGTTGAAAAAAAAGAGATTTCCGACGGCGTCTGGAAGATGGTCGTCGAAGCGCCGGAGATCGCCGGGAAGAGGAAGGCGGGCCAGTTCGTCGTCCTCATGACCCACGAGAAGGGGGAGCGGATCCCTCTGACCATGGTGGATTCCGATCCGGCCGGGGGAACGGTGACAATCGTGTTCCAGGTCGTGGGAAAGACGACGGCCTTCCTCGCGGAGATGAAGGAGGGGGAATCCCTCTTCGGGGTGCTCGGTCCCCTGGGTCATGCCACGGAGATCGAGAATTTCGGGACGGCCCTGTGCGTCGGGGGCGGCGTCGGAATCGGCGTGGTCTACCCCATTTCCCGGGCCCTCAAGGAGAAGGGCAACCGCGTGATCTCCATCATCGGCGCCCGGACGAAGAATCTTCTGATTCTGGAAGAGGAAATGCGGGACGCCAGCGATGTCCTTCATGTGGCCACCGACGACGGCAGCTACGGGATCCCCGGCTTTGTAACCTCCGTTCTGAAGAACATCCTCGATTCGGGGGAGAAGATCGAGAGGATCTTTGCCATCGGCCCCGTGCCCATGATGCGGGCCGTGTGCAACGTCACCCGGCCTTACGGCGTAAAAACGATCGTGAGCCTCAACCCCATCATGGTGGATGCCACGGGGATGTGCGGCGCCTGCCGGGTGAACGTGGGCGGGAAAACGAAACTGGGCTGCGTGGACGGCCCCGAGTTCGACGGCCACGAGGTCGATTTCGATCTGCTCATGAAGCGCCTCCGGATGTACTGCGACGAGGAAGAGAAGGCGATGGAACATTATCGGTGCAGGTGTCACGATGGAAGATAACAAGGAAAAACCGGCCAGGAAAGAGAAGATCCCCAGGCAGGCCATGCCCGAGCAGGAGCCCGGGGCCCGGGTCCGGAACTTCCTGGAAGTTCCCCTGGGCTATGGGGCGGAGCAGGCGGCCCTGGAGGCGAAACGATGCATCCAGTGCAAGAAGCCTTCCTGCATCGCCGGATGTCCCGTCGATGTGGACATCCCGGGATTCATCAAGAAGCTCGCGGAGGGAGATGTCATCGGAGCCGCCCGTAAGATCAAGGAAACGAACAGCCTTCCCGCCGTGTGCGGCCGGGTCTGTCCCCAGGAGAGCCAGTGCGAGCAGGCCTGCATCCTCGGGAAGAAGGGCGACCCCGTTGCCATCGGCAGGCTCGAGCGGTTCGCCGCCGATTGCGAGCGCGCCGCGGGGAAGGTGGAGATTCCCGAGTGCGCCCCCCCGACGGGAAAGCGGGTCGCCATCGCCGGGGCCGGCCCTGCGGGACTCACCGCTGCGGGCGACCTCGTCCGGCTGGGCCATGAAGTGACCATTTTCGAGGGTCTCCACAAGGCGGGGGGCGTCCTCGTCTACGGGATTCCCGAGTTCCGCCTTCCCAAGGCGATCGTGGAAGCCGAAGTGGCGTACCTGGAACGCATGGGGGTGAAGATCGTCGCGAACGCCGTCATCGGCCGGCTGAAGACCGTCGACGATCTCTTCGCCGAGGGCTTCGACGCCGTGTTTCTCGGGGTCGGCGCGGGGGCGCCGGTTTTCATGAATCTCCCCGGGGAAAATCTGGGCGGGATTTACTCTGCCAACGAATACCTCACCCGGTCGAACCTCATGAAGGCCTACCTCTTTCCCGAGTACGACACGCCCATCGCCCGGGGGAAGAACGTGGCCGTCATCGGAGGGGGAAACGTGGCCATGGACTCGGTGAGAACGGCCCTCCGTCTCGGCGCGGAAAACGCCTCCATCATCTATCGCCGGTCCCGGTCCGAGATGCCGGCCAGGGCCGAGGAAATTCACCATGCCGAGGAGGAAGGGGTCCAGTTCAAACTCCTGACGACGCCCGTGGAATATCTGGGAGATGAGAACGGCTGGGTGACGGGCATGCGGTGCATCCGCATGGAGCTCGGGGAACCCGACGAATCGGGCAGAAGAAGCCCCGTTCCCGTGAAGGACTCCGATTTCATCATACCCGTGGACATGGTCGTGGTGGCCGTGGGAACGACGGCCAATCCGGTCGTTCCGGCGACGACGCCGGGGCTCGCGACGAACCGGTGGGGATACATCACCGTCAGCGGGGAAACGGGGGAGACGAGCCGTCCCGGCGTTTATGCCGGCGGGGACATCGTCACCGGTTCGGCGACGGTCATCCTGGCCATGGGGGCGGGGAAACAGTCCGCCCGGGCCATCCACGAATTCCTCATGAAGAAGGGCGCCTGATCAGCCGTCCTTGCGGTTCCAGTCGTAGGGAATGTCGTTCACGTGGGGGTCCACCCGGAATTCGTCGGGATCGTCGTAGACGTAGACCTCCGTCGGGATGTTGACCACGACGGCCTCCCCTTCGGAAATGCACTTGAACCCGTGATAGACGAAGGGGGGGATCTGGATGAGGACCGGGTTGTGCTCCCCGGCGAAAAAGGGATTCACCTCCCCCCGGGTGGGGGATCCCTCCCGGGCGTCGTACAGGACGATCTTCATCATTCCCCGGACCACCGCCATGTTGTCGAACTGCCGCTTGTGGTAATGCCAGCCCTTGACCACGCCGGGGTAGGCCGTGGTCATGTAGACCTGGCCGAATTTCCGGAACAGGGGGTCGTCGCATCGGAGGATTTCCATGAGACGGCCCCGCTCGTCGGGGATCACCCGGAGCTTCTTCACCACCACGCCATCGATCATTTCCTTATCTCTCCTCCATAAAAAAAGTCTGCGGCCCCGGCGACCAAGGGACGGCCGCGCCGTCCGGCCCGGCAGGAAAATCCTTATCACATCGGCGGAGAAAAGAATACCCGCGATTTCGGGATGATTCCCGTCCCTGCACCTCATTGCCGTCGCGGAGGGGTTGACAACTGCCAACGATCGGATGCCAACAAAATCATCTCCCATGTTCCGCATGTCAATGTAAAACTTGTAATAACAGGATGTTAGGTGAAGGCATGCATCTTGCCTTACAGGGTCTTGCGTCCCCTTACGGGATGCGAAGAAAACCTGGAGGTGCATGTCATGAAGAAACGTTGGCGTCAGTGGATGTGTTTCATCATCGCCCTGGCCCTTCTTCCCGTCGCGGGTCCGGCATCGGCGGCGGAGGAAGATTGGAATGTGGAAACGGTTTCGCTTGCCGAATTTTCGGGGTTCCGTTCGGAGATCCCGGGGCCCTTCGGGCCGCTTGCCCCGGAGCTGTTTTCCGGCAAGGGACCTGAAGATTTCATCGGCGACGGCGGCGTCTTTCACGCCCGGTTCGACGTGCCCGTGACAAGGGTCCTGAAATCGGGGGACCTGTTTCTCCACGTCTCCTGCCTGGAAACGGAGCGATGCCATTATCCCCTCGTGGTCTCCGTCGAACTTCCGGACGGCGCGTGCCGGAGCTACATCGTCACGTTCCGGGAGGAAGAGCAAAAGGTGATCGACGTCATGGACGAACTCCGGTCCCTGGGTTTGTCCGCCGAGGACAACCCGGAGGAGGCATCGGCCCTTGCGGTCCACCTGATCAGCAATTTCCGGTTCAAAGCGAAAATCGGGCATGGTTTCGTCCCCTCCACCCCGCAGTTGGATTCTGCAGTTACTGAAGATGGGGGAGAACTGGAGGAACTCGGATTTGAGGAGATCCCAAACAATGCAAGTGACCAGGACTTGACTGAATCGGATTTCTGTTGCGGTAACCATCGCTTCCTCTGCCCGATTTATACGGAGATTCGGAAGAGCATGCGCTGGCCCGCCTGGATCAGGGTTCTCGATAGAGATCGTAAATATGATACTATCTATCGATATGATGAAACCATGGATTTGGAGTGTTACTACCCGACAACATCGGTCATCCTTCATAGGACCTGGGAACCATCAAGAACGGCAGGTTGTCATATAGAATTCAAAAGTGGTTGGAATGGGCCTGCCGGTATAAATGAATGTCGGTGTAGAACTCCTGAATATATCGAAACCCGTCAGGAAAGTGCCTATTCATTCCATATATTATGGTATAACGTCTGCGGTGTAGTTCGCTTGAATGAAGTCGGAGACGCCGTCGGGGCGGCCGACTGCAAATCAGGTTGCGGACCCTACAAGTACTACCGCCGCTAGGAAGCGGTTTCCAATCCCGGAATAAACCATTTCCCTGTCGGGAAACGCGGGTCATGCGGTCCCCGGCAGGGAACCCCGTTTTTCCCGGTTTCCCGGTCCCGCCATCGGTCATCCATTGCGCCGTTTTGTGGCGAACCCGTTCAAGCATCATGAATCCTCAAAGAAACACTGTACCGGTGGGGGGTTCTGTGATATGAATGCGCAGAATATCCTGTTGATTTTACAGGCGATGAACGATCCGGAAAAAGACGTGTTCCATATGAAGCGGGCGCTTCGCCTCGCCCGGCGGGGCGAGGGCCGGGTGAGTCCCAATCCCATGGTGGGGGCCGTTCTGGTAAAGAACGGACGGATCATCGGAGAAGGGTACCACGAGCGCTTCGGCGGGCCCCATGCCGAGGTGAACGCCTTCGATCGTGCAACCGAATCCCCGGCGGGGGCGACCCTGTACGTGACCCTGGAGCCCTGTTCCCATCAGGGGAAGACGCCCCCCTGCGTCGACAGGATCCTCCTGGAGCGGCCGGCCCGGGTGGTGGTCGGGGTGTCCGATCCCAATCCCCTCGTGGCGGGAAAGGGGCTGGCCCGGCTCCGGGAGGCGGGGATCGCCGTCACCACCGGGGTCCTGGAGAGCGCGTGCCGTGCGCGGAACGAGGCGTTTTTCAAATTCATGGAAACGGGCCTTCCCTTTGTCACGGTGAAGTTCGCCCAGACCCTGGACGGGAGGATCGCCACGGCCACCGGCCATTCCCGGTGGGTCAGCTCCGGTCCGTCCCTGAAATACGCCCACCGGCTCCGGAGTCTTCATGACGCGATTCTCGTCGGGGCGGGAACCGTCCGGACGGACGACCCCGACCTCCGGGTCCGCCTCGTCCGGGGAAGAAACCCCCTTCGAGTCGTTCTGGACTCCTCCCTCTCTTCGTCGCCCGAGGCCTGTGTGTTCCGGAACCTGGGGGAGGCGGGAACGGTGGTCTTCGCCACGGACCGCCGTGACCGGGAGAAAATGAAGCGGTTCCGGGACCGGGGAATCGAGGTCGACGTCGTCCCGGAGGGGAAGGACGGCCGGATCGATCTTTCAGCGGTACTTTGCGCTCTTGCGGAGCGGGGGGTGAGTTCCCTCCTCGTGGAAGGGGGGGCCGCCGTAATCACGTCTTTCGTCCGGGAAGGTCTGGCCGACCGGTTCGTGACGATCGTCGCCCCGAAACTCGCGGGAAAAGGGATCGAGACCCTGGGGGACCTGGGAATCCTTGCCATGGACGAGGCCTTGCCCCTGCGGTTCCTGTCGGTCCGGCGGTTGGGGGAGGACCTGATCCTTGACGCGAAACCCCGGCGCGGCGGGGATTGATGGGCCATGTCCTGGTTCGCCCTCTATACGAGAAGCCGGCATGAGGACAAGGCGGAGACCGGCCTGCGCCTGAAGGAGTACCGGACGTATCTTCCGAAAATCGAGGTCTGGAGCCGGCGGAAGGACCGGAAGAAGAAAATCCGGATTCCCCTGTTTTCCGGCTACCTTTTCGTCTTTGTGGACGATCTGACGAACGAGACCAAGGTGGACATCCTGAAAACCCACGGCATCGTCAGGATCCTGGGAAAGCCTAACAGCCCCCAGCCTTCTCCCGTTCCGGAGGAACAGATCGAGGCGATCCGGAGGATCATCGATTCCAGGGTGGAGATCCTCCACCATCAGTACCCCCGGGTCGGCGAGCGGGCCCGGATCGTCGACGGCCCGTTCCGGGGCATCGAGGGCATTGTCCGTTCCACGGACTATCGAAAGAACCTCTTCATCGTCCCCATCGATCTTCTCCAGCGTTCCGTCGCTATCCGGCTCGAGGGATTCCAGATCGAGCGGTTGTAGGTGCCGGTCTCCTGGAATCACGGTCCGAATTTACTTATAAGCGTCCTGGAATGTAGCCCGGGGCTTCGGCCGCGGCGGGAAGGCGCCGGCCCTGAAGGGTCGGACTACATGGTCGGAGATGAGCGCACCGGCCTGTGGTATCGTGTTTCGGATGAGCGTATGACAATGTAACCTGGGGCTTCGGCCGCGGCGGTCAGGAGTCCGGCGGCATTTCGGAAAGGGAGTCTTCCGCATCCGGGAGCGGTCCACGGAAGGCCTCCCGGGCTTCCCGGACCAGTTCGTCCTCCCGGGAGCGGTACATGGGGGAAAAGTGAAACACCACGAGATTCTTGGCCCCCGCCTCGCGGGCGAGGGACCCGGCCTGGGCCGCCGTCAGATGAAATTTCTGGAAGGCCCTCTCCCGGTCCTCCTGGAGAAAGGGCGCCTCCACGATGAGAACCCTGGCGCCCGCGGCCAGTTCCACGATTTTCCGCCGGTTCTCCTCGCTGTACACGGCGTCGGCCACGTAGGCGACTTTCTCCCCCGCCGCGATCCGGACGATCCTGTCCCGGAGAAGCCCGAGGGGAAAGCGAAGACCGGAAGACTCCGAATCGGCCCTTCTGCCCCTGACCTCGATTTCCATGCCGTCGGGGTCATTCCGGAGGATGCTTCTTTTCAGCTCCCCGAGCCAGGGGCCCACGGGAAGGTTCATTTCGTCGAGGGCGTTTTTCTTGATGTGGATGTGCCTCTTTTCCTCGATGGCCAGGGCGAGGCAGGGGACCTTGTGATCCAGGAGCACCCCGCGGACCGTAAGGTCGTCCCGGTCGACGAGGAGGTCGCCGTTTGCTTCGCTCTCCCCGACGGATTCCCTGCGAAATCCCCTGCTGCAGTCGTAGCGGGCGGTCTTCCGCCGGGAACCGCCCGCTTCGGTGACCAGAAAATGAAGGCGGTTCGTGTAGTTTTCCACGAGATTCCAGGTGTAGGCCCCGAATTTTCCTTCCACGTTGTTCATGAATCCCGGGGGGCCGAAAAGGTGCACTTTCTGGTCCCGGCCGAGGGAGACCCGAAGGAAGTGGTCGAAGCCGATGAAGTGGTCCATGTGGGTATGGGTGACGAAGGCATGGGTCACTTTCAGGATCTTTCTCGGGGGCAGGGAGGTGAGATCCCCCATATCGAGGAGAAAGGCCTCTTTCCGGTGCCTCAGTTCCAGGAAAACCCCGGGGTCTCCGAAGGGGTCATTGATCAGGTGAGGGTCCAGCATGGCCGAAGGGTTCTCCGAGTCCGTCCGCGGGGAGGCGCGGAAACGACGATCACAAAATTCTACATAGAAAAAATCTTCCCGTCCTGTCAAGGGGGCATACAGCCATGACGACTTTGAAATTCAGCGTATCCCCCTCAAAGGGGGAGGAACTGGAGCGTCGCATGGCGGCGCTCGGCGTCCGGGAGGAGGATTTCCGGGAAATTTTCATCCGGTCCTCCGGTCCGGGGGGCCAGAAAGTCAACCGTTCGGCCACCTGCGTCTTTCTCGTTCACGAACCGACGGGTCTTTCCGTGAAGTGCCAGACCACCCGGTCCCAGGCCATGAACCGGTTCCTTGCAAGGCGGCGGATTCTCGACCGGCTGGAGGCGCTGAAGGAGGGGGCGGTTGCGCAGGAAAAAGAGGAGAGGGAACGGATCCGGAGGCAGAAGCGGCGCCGTTCCCGGAAGGCGAAGGCGAAGGTCCGCGAGGGGAAGGAGAAGCAGTCGGCGAAAAAAGCCCTCCGGGCGAAGGTGACCCTTCCCCATGAGTTCTGAAAAGACAAAAAAAGAGGGAAAGACACGGTTTATTCGCTTTCCCTCTTTTTCGATGATTCCGGGTTGTTCTAGCCTACAACGATCTTGAGAAGCGGGTTCGCGTAAAGGATGACGAGACCGATGACGAGGGCGTAAATGACGCAGGATTCCGCCATGGCCATACCGACGAGCATGGTCAGCATGATCTTGCCCTGGGCGTCCGGGTTTCTGCCGACGGCGCTCGAACCGCCGCTGGCGGCGTTCCCGATCCCCATCCCGGAGCCGATGGCGCCGAGGCCCACGCCGAGACCGGCGCCGAGCAGGGCGCAGCCGACGACGATGGCTTTCGTGTAGGCGGTCGTATCGGCGGACGCGCCTTCACTCGCCAGCGCGAAAGACGCCGTGAGGAAGAGGATGCCGAAAACGATCATCCCGATGGAAATGCCTTTCAAAGACTTTCTCATTTTTCTCTCCTTTCCTGAGATTTCCGGCGGAAGACCCTTCCCCTCCCTCCGGACGGCGGGTCTGCCTCCGACCTGCCCTGTCTATCCATTCGAAAAGGAATTGTCAAGAGATATTTCCCGTGTTATTCCGCGATGACGGGAAGATCCGGGGACAGTCAAAAAACGGTCTGCAGGTGGAACATGGATAGGAACAGGAAGAAGCGGCGCCTCGCCGGGCTGATCCAGGGGAGTCTCCCCCTGGAGAGGAGGCCTTTCCGGTTTCTGGCGGAACGGGCGGGTCTTACGGAAGAGGAGGTCCTCTCCGGGATCGGGGAGTGGAAGAGGGAGGGAATCGTCCGGAAATTCGGGGCGGTCCTGAGGCACCGGGAGGCGGGGTTCGGGGAGAACGCCATGGTCCTGTGGGCGGTTCCCCCGGACCGGAGGGAGGAGGCCGGGCGGGTCTTTGCGTCCTTTCCCGAGGTGAGCCACTGCTATGAGAGAACGCCGGCCTTCGAGGGACGTTACGTCCTTTACACCATGGTCCACGGCCGGGGGAAGCCCCTGGAGGAGATCGTTTCGGAAATGGCCCGTCGGGCCGGCATCGGGGACTTTCGGATTCTGAAAACGGTCAGGGAATTCAAAAAGACGAGCATGAGGTATTTCCCATGAGGAATCGTTGCGATCAGCTTTACGAGAAGGCGGCGGGACTGATCCCCGGCGGCGTGAACAGTCCCGTCCGGGCGTTCCGGGCCGTGGGGGGGAATCCCCTCTTCATCAGCCGGGCCTCCGGGGCCCGGGTGTTCGACTGCGACGGGAACGCATACGTGGATTTCCTGTCTTCCTGGGGACCCATGATCCTCGGCCATGCCCACCCGGGGGTGGTCCGGGCGATCGCAGAGGCGGCGAAGGACGGGACGGGCTACGGCCTTCCCACGGAACGGGAGGTGGAAATGGCGGAGACCCTGGTTGCGGCCTTTCCCTCCATGGCCCGGGTCCGCCTGGTAAGCTCGGGCACCGAGGCGGTCATGTCGGCGATTCGCCTGGCCCGTGCCTTCACGGGAAGGGACGGGATCGTGAAATTCGAGGGCTGCTATCACGGCCACAGCGACGCCCTTCTGGCGAAGGCGGGCTCCGGTCTCGCCACCCTGGGCATCCCCGGGAGTCCGGGCGTTCCCGCCGCATTCGCCGAGCTGACGGCCACCCTTCCCTACAACGACACGGAAGCCTTCGAGGCGTTTCTGGAACGCCGGGGCGACCGCATCGCCGCGGTCATCGTCGAGCCCGTTGCGGGAAACATGGGAGTCGTGCCCCCCGCGCCGGGATTTCTTGAATCGCTCCGAAAGCGAACCGCCGAACGGGGGGTTGTCCTGATTTTCGACGAGGTGATCACGGGATTCCGGCTGACATACGGCGGATGGCAGAATCTTTCGGGCATCGATCCCGATCTCACCTGCCTGGGGAAGATCATCGGGGGCGGCCTTCCCGTGGCGGCCTTCGGGGGAAAACGGGAAATCATGGAAATGCTCGCCCCGGAGGGTCCGGTGTATCAGGCGGGAACGCTTTCGGGGAATCCGCTGGCGGTGGCGGCGGGCCTCGCCGCACTGAAAATCCTGAAAGAGGAGGAACCATACGGGGAACTCGACCGCCGCAGCCGCATGCTGTGCGGGGAACTGTCGGGAATTTTCCGGGAAGCGGGGGTTTCGGTGACCGTCAACCGGATGGGTTCCATGTTCACCCTTTTCTTCCAGGCCGGGGAGGTGAGGGATTTCGCGACGGCCTCCCGGAGCGACACGGACCGGTTCGCCCGGTTCTTCCGGGGGATGCTCCGGGAAGGCGTTCTTCTCCCGCCCTCCCAGTTCGAGGCGGCCTTCCTTTCGACGGCCCATGAGAGCGAGATCCTGGAACGGGCCCTCGAGGGCTGCCGCGCCGCGGCCAGGGAACTGTGACCGGACGCTGCCGACCGGGAAAAGAAGAATCGTTACGGGATTTTCCAAAGGGTGAAACATTGCCCCCCGCGGTGCTTCTTTTTTGACAGGGTGGCGGAATTGGTATATATGTCTCATCAATCCGTTCCGGTCCATCCGTCGCGGGCCGGGCGCGGTGAAACAAAAGTCGGAGGAACTCCTGGAATGAGAACCGATAAGGGGTTCTTTTTTCCCGGGATGTAACCGAGAGTGCGGAGCTGTGCCTTGCAGCGGCATCAAGTTCTATAAAATAAACTTCAAAGGACAAAGGAACGTTTTCCAATGGCTGATTCTAGAAACGATTCGTTGAATGTGTCCATCTCCCCTTCGGGGGAAAGTTTTCCCCTTCCCGGCGAGGATGATTACCGGAAGGAATTCGAAATGCTGAAGGACCTCGTCGGCAGGGAGCGGGGGAAAGGCCGCGAGATCGTCGTCGTCATGGGGCTCGGGTTCGTCGGCGCGGTCATGGCGGGGGTCATCGCGGACTCCGTGGACCGCAAGACCGGCCGGTCCATGAAATTCGTCATCGGGATGCAGCGTCCGTCGCCCCGGTCCTTCTGGAAGATTCCGTGGATGCAGCGGGGGACGGCGCCGGTGGAGGCGGAGGACCCCGAGGTGGCCCCCATGATCGACCGCTGCGTGAACGAAAAGAAGACGCTCACGGCCACCTTCACGTACGATGTCCTCTCCCTGGCCGACGTGGTCGTTGTGGATGTCCAGTGCGACTACCAGAAGGACACCCTCGGCGACGTGGTTCAGGGAAAGGCGGATATCGGCGCGCTCGAGGAGGCGCTTCGGATCATCGGGGAGAAGATCGGGCCGGACTGCATGGTTCTCATCGAGACGACGGTCCCCCCGGGAACGACGGAATACGTCGCCTATCCCATCGTCCGGAAGGCCTTCGAGAGGAGAGGACTGAAGGGACGGGAACCCCTCATCGCCCATTCCTTCGAACGGGTCATGCCGGGCAGGGAATACGTTTCCTCCATCCGGGATTTCTGGCGGGTCTGCAGCGGAATCAACGAGGAGTCGAAGAAGCGGGTGGTCCGGTTTCTGTCGGAAGTCCTGAACGTGGAAAAGTTTCCCCTCACGCTGCTGGACCGGCCCATCGAGAGCGAGACCTGCAAGATCGTCGAAAACTCTTACAGGGCGACGATTCTTGCCTATCTCCACGAGTGGAGCCTCTTCTCGGAACGGAACGGCATCGACCTGATCAAGGTGCTCAAGGCCATCAAGGTGCGGCCCACCCATTCGAACATCATCTTCCCCGGTCCGGGGATCGGCGGGTACTGCCTTCCCAAGGACGGTGGGCTCGGGCTGTGGTCCTACCAGACGCTCATGGGGTTCGAGGACGACATTTTCCGTATCACGCCCATGGCGATCAACATCAACGACACCCGGTCCCTCCACGCGGCCCAGCTGGTCCGGGACGCCCTCCGGAACATGGGGAAGATCGTGGCGGCCTGCAAGGTGGCCCTCCTGGGGGCCTCCTACCGGGAGGACGTGGGGGACACGCGGTACAGCGGTTCGGAGATCATCGTTCGGAAGCTTGCCGAGATGGGGGCCGACGTGTCGGTTCACGATCCTTACGTGAAGCACTGGTGGGAATTCGAGAAACAGGAGACCTACCCCGCCCCCGGCCATTCCTGGTCCCGGTTTTTCCGGAATCAGGAGAAGCTGACGGAACTCCGGATTCAGGAGAACCTGGCCGATTGCCTGAAGGACGCCGACGCCGTGGTGCTTGCGGTGCGTCACGAGTCTTATCTGAAACTCGAACCGGAAGACATTGTTGCCATGACGGGCCGACCCGTCGCGGTGGTCGACTGCTTCGGCATCCTGGACGACGACAGGATCCAGCGGTATTTCGAGCTGGGATGTGAAGTGAAGGGCCTGGGCCGGGGCCACGTGAAGCGGATCAAGGACCGCGTCCGGAATTCCCGGTGACCGGCGGCGAAAAGGGGAAAAATCCCTTGGCTCCATTTTTGCATACGTAATTCGTCGAAAAGGGTGGCACAAATGGCGATTTCCGACACGACGAACAAGAACAAGGGAAAGGTCCTTACCTACCACGAGTACCCGAAGGAACCGGTGGTGGTGGACAACCTTTCCTCGAAATTCATGAAGCAGGCCAAGTTCGTTCCGCTGAAGATCGAGGAAAACACCTTGTGGATCGCCATGGCGGACCCTTCCGATTTCACCACCATCGATGCCCTGAAAATGGCCTACGGCCTTTCCATCCAGGCGGTCGAGGGCAGGGAGGACGACATCCTCGAGTCGATCGAACGCCTGTACGGGATGGGAAGGCAGTCCATCGAGACCATCATCGAGGAGGCGGGAAAAGGGGTTTACGAAATTTCTACGGGGGGGGAAGAGGATGCCAACTATCTCCGGGACCTGGCCTCGGAGGCACCCATCATCCGCCTGGTGAACCGCCTGATCCTGAATGCCGTGGAGATGCGGGCCAGCGACATCCACTTCGAGCCCTTCGAGGACGAGTTCAAGGTCCGGTACCGGATCGACGGGATCCTCCACGAGATCGAGTCGCCGCCCCCGAGGCTCCAGTCGGCCATCATTTCCCGGGCCAAGATCATGGCCAAGCTCGACATCGCCGAGAGACGCCTTCCCCAGGACGGCAGGATCAAGCTGAAGGTCCTCGACAAGGAAATCGATTTCCGGGTTTCCACGATTCCCACCATTTTCGGGGAAAGCCTGGTCATGCGGATCCTCGACCGGGAGAGCCTGATCCTCGACCTGGACAAGATCGGCTTTCCCAGGGAACTCCTTCCGGAGTACCTCCGGCTGATCGGCCAGCCCTACGGGATGATCCTGGTGACCGGTCCCACGGGAAGCGGGAAGACGTCCACGCTTTACACCACCCTGAACAAGATCAACTCGTCGGAAAACAAGATCATCACCCTGGAAGACCCGGTGGAATACCAGTTGAAGGGCATCAACCAGATCCACGTGAACGCCAAGATCGGACTGACGTTCGCAAGCGGTCTGCGCTCCATCGTCCGCCAGGACCCGGACGTGATCCTGGTCGGGGAAATCCGCGACCGGGAGACGGCGGAGATCGCCGTCCAGTCGGCCCTGACGGGACACCTGCTCTTCAGCACCCTCCATACGAACGACGCCCCTGGGGCGATCACCCGGCTTCTCGACATGGGGGTGGAGAATTTCCTTCTCAGCTCCACCCTGCTCGGCATTCTCGCCCAGCGGCTGGTCCGCATGATCTGCCGGCGGTGCAGAAAACCCTATGAACCGGAGGAGCGCCTGATCCGATCGATGAATCTGGATCCCGAAGAAAGGCGGAACACGACCTTCTACATCGGGGAGGGGTGCGAGGAATGCCGCAACACGGGGTTCCGGGGCCGAACGGCCATCTTCGAGTATCTCCCCGTGGATGACGAGATCCGCAAGGAGATCATCCAGTCCTCCGGCACGGACAAGCTCCGGGATGTGGCCGTCCGGAAGGGGATGGTGACGCTCCGGCGGGACGGCTGGAACAAGGTCCGGCAGGGAATCACCACGATTCAGGAAGTCCTCCGGGTCACCCTGGAACAGTGAGATGAATCTTTTTTCCTACAAAGCCGCCGATGCTTCGGGCAAAGTGATCCGGGGGGTTCTGGAGGCCCCGGGGAAAAAGGAGGCGGTGGAGAAAATCCACGGCATGGGGTACATCCCCATCCGGATCGATCTTTCGAAGGGCGCCGGCAAGAAGCTGGACTGGAAATTCCTCGACCGGTTCACCTCCGTCTTCAACGCGGTCTCCGCCGGGGACGTCATGCTCTTCACCCAGGACCTGTCGGTGCTTCTCAACGCCGGGCTTCCCGTGGACCGCGCCCTGGCCATCCTCATCGAAGTCACCGGAAAGGACCGGTTCAAGGAGATCATCGGGGAGATCCTGAAGGCCGTCCAGGGGGGCGCCTATCTTTCCGACGCCCTTTCCCGGTATCCCAAGGTCTTTTCCACCTTTTACGTGAACATGATCCGGGCGGGCGAGACGGGGGGCGTTCTCGGGCCCGTTCTGGAGCGGCTCGGCCTGTTCCTGGAGGGAGCCCAGGACCTCAGGGACTTCGTCCGTTCCGCCATGGTCTACCCCATGTTTCTCGTCGCAGTCGGAGGCCTTTCCATCATCGTTCTCATGACGTACGTCGTGCCCAAATTCTCCGTCATCTTCGCCGACATGGGCGATGCGATCCCTTTCACGACGCGGCTCCTTCTCGGACTCAGCGATTTTCTCCGTTCCTGGTGGTGGGCCCTCTTTCTGGTCATCGTCCTTCTGTACGTCCTTCTCGTACGGTACCTCCGGACCCCCAAGGGAAGACAGTTCTTCGATCAGCTCAAACTCCGCCTTCCCGTCAGCGGGGACCTGATCCGGAAGATCGAGGTGGCCCGGTTTTCCCGGACCCTGGGAACGCTCACCCGAAGCGGTGTCCCGATCCTCCAGGCGCTCACGCTGGTAAGGGACATCATCGGAAACCAGGTCATCTCCCGCGCCCTGGGAAAGGTGAACAACCGGGTCAAGGAAGGGGACCGGCTGTCCAAGGCCCTGAACGATTTGAACCTGTTCCCGTCGCTGGCCGTTCAGATGATCACGGTGGGCGAGGAGACGGGGAGACTGGACGCCATGCTCCTTCGGGTCGCGGAGAACTACGAAAAAGTCGTGCGAACCACCGTCAGAAGGTTCATCAGCTTTCTCGAACCCGCCATGATCCTCCTCATGGGCGTGATCGTGGGGGTCATCGTGATTTCCATGTTGATGGCCATTTTCAGCATGAACGAACTGCCGTTTTAGGAGGTGAAGAAACCGTGAAATTGAACAGGAACGCAAAAGGATTCACCCTCATCGAGGTCCTTATTGTCATGGTCATTCTGGGCCTTCTGGCCGCCCTCGTGGCGCCCAAGATGTTCGGGAAGGTGGGCAAATCGAAACAGAAGGCCGCCAAGTCCCAGATCGCCCTTTTCGAAACCGCCCTCGACACCTACCGCCTGGACGTGGGAAAATATCCCCTGACCGAACAGGGACTGCAGGCGCTCCGGACAAAGCCGGAGGATGTGGAGCGGTGGGACGGCCCCTACCTGCCCAAGGACATTCCACTGATCCCTGGGGTCACGAGTACCGTTACGAGTCTCCCGGCCAGAACGGGGATTGCGACATCGTTTCCTACGGCCTGGACGGCAAGGAGGGCGGCGAGGGAGAAGACGAGGACATCACGAACTGGAAAGAACTGAAAGACTAGGAGAACCATCCATGAACGGCCGGAACCGGACCGGCCTTTGCGGCCGATCGGCCGCCGGCGGGCGGCGGGCAGGCCATTCCCGGTCCGGGTTCACCCTTCTCGAACTCCTTGTCGTTCTCGCAATCATCGGTCTGTCCGCCTTCCTCGTCGGACCGAGAATCGCCGACTCCCTTTCCAATATGGAGTTCGTCTCGGCGGTAAAAAAAGTGGCCGCCTCCCTCCGGTATGCCCGGAACCGGGCCGCCGTTGAAAGGATCCCCTGCAGGGCGAAGGTCGATTTCGGGGAGAACCGTCTGGTCATCGTCTGCGGGGACGGTGAAACGGAGGAGGGGGAAGAAGCGAAAGGCGCGGGAGACAAGGAGTACCGTCTTCCCAAGGGAGTCCGGTGGAGCAGGGTCATCCGGGAAGAAGAGGAATGGGATTCGGGAACCGCGGAGATTCTCTTTCTTCCATCGGGCGGAAGCAGCGGCGGCATTGTCCTCATGAAGAACGACCGGGAAAGGGTCTATGAAATCTCCGTCGACTTCGTCACCGGCATGGTCTCGCTGAAGGAGGCGGGCGATGAAGGCGTCTGACGGTTTTTTCCTCCGGACCGGGGGAAAACCACGGGGATTCACTCTACTGGAAACCCTGGTGGCCCTGTCGGTCCTTGCCATTGCCCTGGTTGTCGTCCTCCAGCTCTTCTCCGGCGGGCTGAAGGCGGGAAAGGCGTCGGACGACTATACCCGGGCCGTCTTCCACGGCCGTGAGAAAATGGAGGAAATCCTTCTTGTAACCCCTCTCGAGGCGGGGATCATGGAAGGGGACTGCGACGGGAAGTACCGCTGGCAGACGGAAGTGGCTCCCATCGAGCTGCCGGAGGAGGAAGCGCAAGTCCTCCCGTTCCGGATGATGGAAATCACGGTCCGGATTTTCTGGAGCCAGGGTATCCGGGACAAGCGGTTCGAACTCCATACGACGAAGATCCTGGAAAAAGAACCCGCCGCCACATGACCGTATGAACGGGGGCGTTCACCGTCAACGGAAATCCGCAGGACAGGGAACATGATGCTTCGGATGTCTTCGGGAAAAAAAGGATTCACCCTTCTCGAACTCCTTCTTTCCATGACGATTCTCTCCATGATCACCGTTCTCGCTTTCGGGGCGCTTCGGCTGGGGGTCCGGTCCTGGGAAAAGGGAGAGAAAACCGTTGAAACGAAGCAGCGCGTGCGGATCGTTCTGAACCTTCTCCAGCGGCAGTTCGCCTCCATGGACCGAACCGCCATGGAAGGCGACACCGCAAACGTGTTCGCCTTCCGGGGAGAGGACAAGACCCTTTCCTTCCTCTCACGGGTGGCCCTCGTTCCCGGAAACCTTTATGGCACGGTTTATGCAAAATATGAGGTCCGAAAGAACGATGACGGAGAAGGAGAGACCCTCGCGTTTTATGAAAAGAACCGGATTTTCCTGCCCGGCGCGGAAAGCCTGGAGAAGATCCGGGAAGAGGATTTCCATGACCTCCTCAAAGGATTTCAGGACATCTCCTTTTCCTACCTGAAGCCGGGAGAGGAAGACGGACCGCCGGAATGGCAGGATACATGGGATCCCGATGCCGACGGGCCCGTTCCCCTGGCCGTGAGGCTGACCGTCGAGGAGGATGAAACGTCTCCACCCATCGGGATGCTGGCCCGGATCGTTGCGGAGACCGGATAGGCCGTCATGGCAAGAAACGAACGCGGCATCGCCCTGTTTCTCGTTCTTTGGGTTCTGGCCCTGCTTACCGTCATCGTGGGCGAGTTCTGCCACGCCATGAGAACGGAGGTCAACATCACGAGAAACTTCAAGGAGGAAACGGAAGCCCGTTACTTCGCCCTGGCCGGAATTAACCGCGCGGTCCTGGAATTGGTCCGAAACGACCGAATCACCCCGAAAGAGGAAAATACGGAAGAAGTGGTGGAAACGGCCCCGCGCTGGCGGGTGAACGCGGAATTGCCTCCCGTTCCCTATGGAACGGGACAGTTCACCGTCGTCCTTGGGAACGAAATCGGCAAGATCAACCTCAACCTCGCCGACGAGGCCCTGCTTAAGATCCTCCTGAACGGATTCGACCTGCCGGAGGAAGATGTCGCCGTCATCGTCGATTCCATTCAGGACTGGAGAGACGAGGACAACGCGCACCGGCTGAACGGCGCCGAGGACGACTACTACAAGTCACTTCCGGAGCCTTATGAAAGCAGGGACGGCGACTTCGAATCGGTGGAGGAGCTTCTCCTGGTGAGGGGCGTGACCCGGGAGATCTTCTTCGGCGGCCTCCGGGACAGGGTGACCGTTTTCCGGGAGGACGACAAGAAGTCCCAACTGAAAAAAATCAGGAAGAAACAGACCGCCCAGAGCATCAACATCAACGCCGCCCCCCGGGAAGTCCTTCTTGCCCTGCCGCAGATGACCGAGGACCTCGTGTCGCTGGTCATGGAGTACCGGAAAACGAAGGATTTCACGACTTCATCGGAACTGGCCGAAATCCTGGGGCCCGAGGTGTACGCCGCGGTCGCCCCCTATCTCACGTTTGCCTGGTCCCCTTTCTACACCATCCGCTCCACGGGCCGGGCAGGAGCAGGAGAGGCGCAAAGCGCCATCGAAGCCATTGTGCAGCTGGACAGGCGGAGCAAGACGGGGTACCGAATCCTGTCCTGGAAAGAAGACTGACGGCTTTGTAAAAAGTTCCCATGCCGCCCCTTCCTCCCTCGTTCCTGCGGCGTACACCCCGTACGCTTCAGTCCCCGGGATTCGGGCGCCTTGCCTCCGGAGCTTTTGCTTTGCCGTTCAGAAAGAATCGTTTTGATTCGTTGAGCGTTCGTCAAGACTGACGCCGGGAGGATCCGTTGCTTTTTCAATCCAGCCTGGGAATCCATGTCGAACAGGACCGGCTCGGCATGGTTTTTCTGAAAAGTTCTTTCAAGGGAATCGTCCTCGGGGACCAGACGACGGTCGTCCTCGATCCCTCCCTGTCCCCGGAGGAACGGATGGAAGCGGTTTCCACCCAGATCCGGAATTTCGCGCAGGCGAACCGCATCACTCCATCCTCGGAAATTTACATGACCATTCCCCGGAAAGAGATCCTGTACCGATGGATCGATCTTCCCGCCGCCGCCGGCGAGAACCTCCGGGAGACCATCGGTTATGAAATGGAAAAGTTCACCCCCTTCCCGTCCGACGCCCTGCACTTCGACGTCCGGGTCGTCCAGGAGGACCGGGGCGACGGCCAGATCCGGGTGCTTCTCCTGGCGGTCCGGAAAAAGGCGGTGGAACCCTTCCTGGATGTCATGAGAAGAAACAATCTGGGCCCCTCCGGCATCGAATCCGTTTCTTCGGCCCTTGTGAACGCCGTCACGGCGGACAAGGAGATGCCCGGCGGAAACGGGAAGATGGTTCTCTTTTCCGGGGACGGACACCTGGAGGGGATGGTCCTCAGGAAGAATCAGCTCCTGTTTTCCAAGTTCCTGGAAATCGGGGCGCAGCCGGATGAGACGTTTGCGGATGCCGCTTTCCGCATGACGGAGGAACTCCGGGAGAAGACGTCGGAGGAAGATCCCCCTTCGTCCGTTCTGTGTGCCGGGGATCCCTTCGACGACGCCGTACTCAGGGATCTCGGGGAGAGGAGAAACCTTCGGATCGACCGGGTGAATTCCTCCTCACGGGGCATCCAGTCGCCGGCGCTTCTGCCCGCCTACGGCCTTGCGCTCAAGGGGGTTCGAAAGGTTCCCCTGAACGTCAACTTCCTCCCGAGGGAACTCCGCAAGAAAGCGAGCCGCGCGGGACTCTACATTCTGTTCGCCCTTTCTTTTCTGGTTCTTCTTTCCACCGCCGGCTGGCTGGGGAGTTCCATCGCCCACCAGCGGATGCTTCTGGACCGCCTGAACGGCGAGCTGGAAACGCTTTCCAGGGACGTTCAGAGAATCGAGCGTCTCGGCGATAAAGTTCGAACCCTGGAAGGGGAAATCGATTTTTTCAACGGGATTGCGGCAGGACGGGTCCGGGTGCTCGATCTCATGAAGGAACTGGCGGAA
>ENA-ORXD01000484-ORXD01000484.1-sediment-metagenome-genome-assembly--contig:-NODE-484-length-50624-cov-4.409856_pt1 | contig 50624 bp, 39 predicted proteins | sample MGYA00237862_ERZ511471 | MGnify/ENA metagenome assembly ERZ511471
GCGAGACCCTGGTTCGTAAAGGCTATGGCATCTACGATCCTTTGCTGACTGGCCAGTACACCGAAGGATCGTTGAGCGAGCAATACAATCAGCAGTTTTTCAACTCCAAAGTAACCACCCGGTCTCGACTTTTAGAGGTTGGAATCTCCCAGCTGCTTCCGACCGGAGCTACCCTGTCTGCCACATGGAACGACCTGTTTAGAGATGTCTCGCCTGCTCCCGTGATCGATCCCTCTTACAATGGGGGCGTGAAATTTTCCCTCGTTCAGCCTCTGCTAAAAGGGTTTGGCAGTCTAGTGACCGAACAGGACATCCTGTTCGCCATCCAAGACCGGGATGCCTCCCTGCAGGATTTCCGGCAAACAGCTTTCGATGTCCTGGTTCAAGTGCGGCAGAGTTTTTTCGACGTCCTGCGCTACCGTGACAATCTCAGCTATCGAGAAACATCCGTTCAACTGGCGCTGAAAGTCCTGCAGGAAAACAAGGCGCGGCTCAATGCCGGTGTTCTGCCGCCTATTGAGGTGTTGGAGGCTGAAGTCGGCCTGAAACGGCGCGAGAAAGACCTGCTTGATGCTCGCCAGCAATACGAAGATGCTTTGGATCAATTGGCTTTGGTTCTTAATTTAGGAACCTTGGCTGAAGTCTGCTCAGGTGTTTTGGATGTTCCGGAATTGGATGTCGATGAAAAAGCCGGATTTAAATCAGCTCTCCAGCGTCGTCCCGACCTGCTTCGCCAACGCCGGGTTGTGGAAAAAACCGGTTTGCAGCAACGCATTGCCCACAACCAAGTCCTTCCGAGTCTGGATGTTTCCGCCAGCTATGGGCATGCCAGCCTTGAAGAGTCTTTGGGTGACAGTGTCAGTGAACTTGGTTCCAGTTCGCTGAATAATTGGGAAGTCGGCCTGACCCTGTCCTATCCCATTGGCAACCGGGCCGCGCGGCAGGAATACGCCAAAGCACAACTGGAACGGCGTTCCCAGGAGGCAACCCTAGCCCAACAGGAAGACCAGGTCCTCAAGGAAATCCGGGCGGCGATCCGGCAATTACATGTCAGCCGGGAAACTATTGATCTGGCCCGCCATGCCAAGAAACTGGCTGAAGAAAAGTTGAAGATTTTGTTCAAACGTAAAGAAGTTGGCCTGGCGACCACCCGGGACGTTCTGGAAGGGGAAGACGATTTAGCCTCGGCCCGGACCGGGGAAATTTCCGCCATCGCTGATTACAATATCGCATTAACAGATTACTGGCGCGCCACCGGGGTTCTCCTGGAACAGGAAAACGTCCGCTTCACCGGCCCCTTGGACCCGGATGCCAACCGGCCATTGCTGCAGATGGGGAACTGATGAGTCTCATTGTCGGTCATATTGATTATTTAAATTGCGTTCCCTTTTTTCACAACCTCAACACCACCCAGTTTCAAGGACAGATTGTCAAAGGGGTTCCGTCCCAGCTCAACGCTATGTTGGCTGAAGGGAGCATAGATGTCAGCCCGTCATCTTCGTATGAGTACGCAAAGAACTGGCGTGATTATCTTCTGCTGCCAGACCTTTCCATCAGTTCCTGCGGCCCAGTGCAGAGCGTTTTGCTCTTCTCAAGCCAGCCGCTAGAAACGCTTGAAGGTCGCAACATCGCCCTGACCGGCGAATCAGCAACGTCCGTCAATCTGTTGAAGGTTCTGCTGTGGGAATTTCTAGGTTATCGGGAAGTGGTCTGTAGTATTCCTGATCGTCCGGTGGAAGAGGTGGTGGCCGAAGGGCTTCCCGCCCTTTTAATCGGCGACCGCGCCTTGAGGGCGGCTCGTGAATCCTGGACCGCCCCCTATATCTATGATCTCGGGGAGCTGTGGTACCGCTTCTCCGGCCTCCCGTTTGTGTTCGCGCTGTGGATTTTGCGCCGTGAAGCGATTCGTGAAAAGCTCCCGGCCGTGCAAATGCTGCAAGGTCAATTGCAGGAGTCGTTACAAAAGGCGTTTGCCGATTTGCCCGCGCTGGCCAAGGTGACTCCGGAACGCGAATGGATGGGAGAAGAGGCGCTTGTCTCTTACTGGGAGGCTGTGTCGTATTCCCTTACCGAGGAACATGTGAAAGGGTTACGGCTGTATTTCTCCCTGCTCTGCAAGCATGACCTGTTGCCGGAAGTGCCGGAAATCAACTTTTTGGGCTGAGCCTATTGGCCGGCTTGAAAACGCTTGCTGTAATCCTCCAGGATCTTGCCGTGGTCAAAACACAAGGGCGAGGGGAGCTGATCCAGGGAAAACAACTTGGCCCGCACGGCATCATCGCCTCCGGCCAGTTTCCCATGCCCTTCAGCAGTAAAGACAAATGAGATATTGTGCTGGCGAGGGTCTCGCTGCGGATCAGAATAAGCACCGAATTGGCGCAGTTCACACAGTTCCAGATTTGTTTCTTCCCGCGCTTCCCGCGCCGCAGCAGTTTCCAGGCTCTCTCCATAGTCGACAAACCCACCCGGGAGAGCCCATCCCTTGGGTTCATTGAGTCGTTCAATAAGAACGATTTGATCTCCAACGCGGATAATAATGTCGACTGTCGGGAAAGGGTTGCGATACGTTTTCACCGCTTTTCCACAATGGGGGCAGGTCAGTTCAGGTCCGGACATGATCAGTTTTTCCTTTTCTAAATGATTGGATAGCTTAAGGATTGACACCCTTGAGGCAATCGGCTAAAACTACCAGATATTTTCAGCCCGGGTGGCGGAACTGGCAGACGCAAGGGACTTAAAATCGAAGAAGAAGACTAGAGAAAACAAATAGTTAGAGCAACGAGTGAACATTTTGTATTACCCCATGCAACGTTTTAATCCTCATTCCACCCTGTAAAATTCCCCCCTAGTTTAACCTCAAATCGATCAAACTGCACCTCTGTATACCAACTCTTGAAGTTTCTTTTTGAAGGCTCGATGGTCACCTTTATTTGACTCGAAGATGGGTCTTAAAGGTGAAGTCAAGTTTGAGCCTTGAGACTTGTCTGTTCCCCCTCCTGGTGCTATCGTTTTCCTGTTTGGTATTAACTTGCTGTGATCTGAGGGGAGGGACTGAAAGTGAACGACCGTATTGAAAAGGCTCTTGATACTGTTGAGGGTTTTCTTGCCGATACTTTGAAATTCCTTTTTGAGCAATCCAAGAAGCGCCCCAAGTTCACGACACTCCTCGTCTTAGTTTTCCTTTTTGTTCTGCCATTCCTGATTGTCCCCCCACTTGCTGACTTTCTTGACAACAAAAAAGATGCACTGGAACTGCTTGTGAAAACTACTGGCGGGGTTGCTGTCCTCTTAGGTGCTTTCTTGGCATGGAAGAGAATCGAGGTGGCACAACAAGGGCAGATCACTGAGAGGTTCACCAGGGCGATTGACCAGCTTGGCAGCGAAAAGAGGGAGATCAGGCTCGGTGGTATTTATGCTCTGGAGCGGATTGCAAAAGACTCCCCAGGTGATCACTGGTCCATTATGGAGATACTGACAGCCTATGTCCGGGAGAACTCTAGGTGGACCAAAGAGCAAAAACTCGAACTTGATGACAAGAAGGTTCCACCTATAGCAGAAGACATCCAAGCGGTTCTTACTGTGATAAGCCGACGTAAAAATCTAGAGCATGAAACGGAAGACATGATAATCGATCTATCAGGAGCTGATTTACGAAAAGCAGTTATTACGGGAGCGATCTTATTCAATGCAAAACTATCTAATACCCATTTAGAGTTTTCTGACATCAATGCATCGGATTTAAGGAATTCAACCTTTTGGAAAGCTCATCTGGTCGGTGCAACCTTGAAAGGAACAAATCTCAATGGGGCACGCTTTCATAAAACCCATCTTGAAGGTGCACAGTTTATAGGGAGCACCAACCTTTCAAAACAACAAATAGAGTCTGCCATAATCGACTTTAATACGATTTTACCGGACTATCTCGTAAGTGATTATGAGTGGTATGAGACCCAGTTGAACTTATGTGAAAGATTTATACACAAAGCCTGATCATCTTCTTATTGCTCCTTTTCTCCGCTACCATCTCCTGGAGTGCCACCTTTAGCGGAACTGTAGTGAAGGTCTCAGCCGGTGACACACTCCAAGTCCTCCACGACGGTAAACCCGAGAAGGTCCGTCTTGCAGGGATCGACTGCCCGGAGAGAGGCCAACCCTTCGGAGACAAGGCCAAGAAGTTCACTCTCAAGGAGTCAGCTCAGAAGATTGTCCAAGTCGAAGTCGAGACTACAGATCGTTATGGACAGACTGTCGGTGAGGTAATCCTGCCTGATGGTCGAAGCTTGAATGAAGAGTTGGTCAAGGAGGGCTATGCGTGGCACTACAAGAAGTACTCCAAGGACCAGGTTCTAGCTCGTCTTGAAGTGGAAGCCCGGGATGCTAAACGTGGGCTGTGGGCTGATCCCCATCCGATACCACCATGGGAGCTGAGACAAGGACAGCGGGAAGCTAAAACAGATCATCAAGTACAGGCTACCGGGGAGATCGTCTACCACGGGAACGTCAAGAGCCGCGTGTACCATCGTCCAGGCTGCAAGAATTACGACTGTAAGCAATGCCTGGAGGTTTTCCAGAGTCGCAAGGAAGCTCAGTATGCTGGATACTCTGCGTGTCACATCTGCAAGCCCTAAGGAGCCATTACTATGCCATCGCCTCCAGTGACACACGAGCAACTAATCAAGGCCCTGGAGCGATTTGATGACGACTTCAGGGGGCGGGGAAAGTGGCAAGGGTGGCCCAACATAGGTAATCATCGGTATGCGATCTTCTACGAGAAAAAGCTTTATCCAGTAAAAATGGTGCTTTCGTTGGCAACTGGCGTACAACGTAGAGATCTTCACGGTGGAGATGAATCTAATGTCCCCGTTCAAGAAGCAGGACTCCACGTTGTCCCACTTGTGAAACAAGAAGCATACTCTTGGACCATCTCTGGCGGCGTTCACGCAAGTAAGAAGTTAGACAAATCTGCTTTTCTTCATCATGGGACAGGGATACCCAGAGAGATACTTCATTTTTTTCTATCTCAAGAACTTGCCCCCAAGGAAGTTTTGCTCATCAATCTTGTTTTCGAAGGGACTACATATAAGGCTGAGATTAAAGCTATTATGACGGATACCCTTAGAATTCAGCTTCACTGGAAGTCAGATTTTGAGGATATCTTGAGGACAATGTTCCCAGGTCACTTTAAGGCATATAGTCTAGATGAAAAACCAACCTCAGATGTCTAACTTTGCTTCAAACGAGAAGTCGGCTTTTCACATTACTCTGTGAACTTCTCATCAGGCCTCACTGAAGATTTCATCAAAGAGGATATTGAGAGTGAGAATGTCGAAGAGAACGGTCCTCGTCAAGAAGGTGGTCAGAGGGCGTACTATGGAAAGAGATACGAACGAAAACCTGGGAATAGAAGGGACGCTATAAAGATTCACGGGCTTACATGCAATGTCTGTGGGTTCAACTTTGCTGCAACCTATGGAGAACATGGCAGTGATTACATCGAGGTGCACCACAAGAAGCCAATCAGCACCTTCGAAGGAGAACAGCCGGTTGACCCTGCTACAGACTTGATTACCATCTGTTCAAACTGCCATCGGATGATTCATAGGAGTTGGAAAAATGTGCTTACTGTGGAGGAACTTAAGGAAATGATTCAAAAAAGAACTTTTGGCGAAGAGTAAATCAAAAGGATACCTTCAGTTTTTACTGCAAAATTCTGAGAGGGTATTTCGGTCCCGACGACTTCAAGTATTTCCCCCGTGGCCCCCTCATTGTTCCGACCCGACAGATCGTATCGCATTTTTTTGCCTTCTGACATCCCTTCAGTTTCACCACAAGACAAGAGACATGGGTAACCCTTTCCGCCTGGAGATCATCGCTTATAGGGCATCTCAGGAGGTCTTGTGGCCGCGAGGAGAAGCGTGGACGACCTTCCGGGGGGGGGGCTACTTCTTCTGGTCCTTCAATATCCGATAAACGCTTGCTTCACCAATGCCCACGGTCTTAGCGATCTCACGCTTGCTGATTCCTTGGGCTGCCATCTCCAAGACTTCCTTGGCTTTGTTTCTTGCTGTAGGTTTACGTCCCTTGTACTTTCCTGCCTCCTTGGCTTTAGCGATTCCTTCAGCCTGTCGTTCAAGCATCAGATCACGTTCAAACTCTGCGATAGCTCCGAGCATCGTAAGCATAAGTTTGCCGTTTGAGGTGGAGGTGTCCAGGTTGCTGTTAAGGACTCTGAAAGTGACACCTTTGGCCTTAAGCTGTTCGACGATCTCCAGTAGGTCTTTGGTGCTTCTTGCTAATCGATCTAGTTTGGTAATGATGACCGTGTCGCCTTCTCTGGTGTAGTCCAGCATCTTGTTAAGTTCAGGTCTGTTCTTGGTGGCCCCTGAAACCTTCTCCTGGTAAATCCTGTCGACTCCTGCCTTCTGTAGCTGTTCAAGCTGAGTCTCCAAGCTCTGCCCTGTAGTGCTGACCCTTGCATATCCGACCGTCGCCATGCTGCGTCCTCCTGCCTATCAAAAGAGTTTTAGATGTAGTGATAGTAGTCTGTCAAAATACAGATGTCAATCCTATTGGTCGACGATTAAGCCAGCCTTGATGTCTATCGCTAGGGCAAGGTCTATTGATTGGATGTTTAATCGCCCACTATTGAATTACAGGACGGCTTAGCAGTGACGATAAAAAAAGCTTCTGGGAATACCTGCTCACTGATGAGTAAAGAGTTCGTTTGACAGTGGTTAATATCTCCTGGGAATCTCTGGTCCCCCTTGACAGGCGCCTGCTTAAAATAAACGCCCACTACCGATTAAGAGCGGCTTGAAAACCTGTCCCCCCTTGAAAAGGACCTGCTCAGAATAAACGCCCACCATCGATTAAGGGGCGCTTGAATACCTGCTCACTGATCACTAAAGGAGGATTTGAAAGCAACCCTGGGAGGAAAGGCTTCAGGGATCACATAAAGAAAACCAATCGCTGGAGGAGGGGCGGTCTGCAAGTCGGGCTGTCCCTCTTTCCTTATCTATCTTTCTCAAACCTAACCTCAACAGAAAGGAAGAACACGAAGCATGAAACAGAAACAAGTAACCAAGGGGAGCGGCACTGCTTATGACTTCAACCTGGACGCCATCAGTTTGGGGTCCCTCAAGCAGTGTGCAGCCATCCTGGAAGACTATGGCCAGAAGTATTCTTACAGTGTCCTAGTCCGAAGAGCTTTAAGAGTTTATGGGGCGATGCTGGCTAAACCGGCTGTAATCGACCAGGAGTTGATTGAAATCCAAAGAGCATCGAAGGGAGTACTGTAATGCTGATCAACCCGGACGTATTCGCAGGGGAGATGAAAAAACACTGGACCGGAACTTTGGGAAACAGCCCTAATCCAGCATTAGAGATAGCCTGGATGCAGTCAGCACAAGTCTTTGGCGAGATGATTGAGCTTTCAGGAAATAGCTCGCAAGTATGGAAGGTTTTGCAGCCACCAACAGGGTCAGGGAAGACACAGGGATTGATTCTTTACGCGGCGATGCTCTCCTCAGACCTAAAAGAAGATGAACATCCGGGAGTGCTGATCGTTACTAAACGCAAGGAGGAAGCTGACTTAATAGCACAGCAGATTAACGAGTTAGCATCAGAAAGGAAAGGGTGGGAGTTTAAACCAGCTATCAGCTATCACTCAGACAAGAAGAAGGATTTACGGCTTTACGACCTCTACCAGTACCCAGTCTTGGTAATCTGCCACAAAGCCTACAGTATGGCCTTGGACCAGTTGAACCTTAAAGAGGACGATGATAACAAGAGTGCAACCTGGGACGGTTTCCTGGAGTTCGTGAACGGAGAGCGAAAGCTTGTTGTTATCGACGAAGCTATCGACCTTATCGACTACACAGGGGTTTCCTTGGAGAATTTAACTGCATTGACCATCTACAGTAAGGAGGTCGAAGGCCAGTTCCCGAATGAGCATAAGCTTGTCGTTTGCCTCAGGGACTATCTCAGGACACGGCAACCAAACAATGCCCAGCAACAGGAGGAAATCATAGAGAGCCTTCCGGTAGGTGAAAGTATTGATCCGTTGAGCCTTGACTGGGCAGGATTCAAGCAGGCACTCAGCGGCCTCCCTTGGGATAGCATAACGTTTTCGGACCCTAAAGATTCAAAGGATGGTAGACGAGTTTATCAGGGGTGCTTGGAGGTCGTTGCCGGAATAGCCAGCCTGTTAAAGACCTTCATGTATTTTAGTAAGAACAACAACCAGCCAACCTTCAACGCTGCAAGACTCCTTGTTCCTGATGCTGCAAGAGGTGCTGTGATCCTGGATGCAACCGCTAGCTGTAATGTCCTTTATAGGCTTTTCTCAAATGCCCAAGTGATCACCCCACCTGAAGGAACAAGAACGTATCGGAATGTTAGCTTGAAATATAGTTACGGCCACAGGGTCGGAAAGAGATACATGGAAAAAAACGCTGATGCTGTATCTGGGGACCTGATAGCTTTTCTAGAAGAGCGTTACAAGGGAACAAGTGAAAAGAGGAAAGTCTTGTGTCTCACCCATAACGCTGTTGAACCCGCTCTCCTAAAGTCCAAACCGAGGAACTTTCAGCTAGACGTAGGTCACTGGGGGGCTGTAGACGGTTCTAATGAATGGAAGGATTATGACGTAGTTGTTATCTTTGGCCTCCCATATCGACCTACTTATTATGCACCCTGTATGTTTATGGCTTTGCAAGGGACGCAGACAACGCAATGGCTATCAGACGGATCATTAAGGAGGTTCAAGGAGATTGACGACATTCGAAAAGCCATAGACAACAGCCAGATGGTTACCGATGTTGTTCAAGGGATCAATCGCATCAGGTGTCGTAAGGTGATCAATTCGGAGGGAGACTGTCCTGAGGCTGAAGTGCTGATCCTCCTGGGAACTGAAGAGCAAACAGGGTTCCTCATTGATGGGATCAAAAAGGAGATGCCTGGAGTTCGACAACAAGAGTTTACCTACAGGGGGTTGAAACAGAAGAAGAGGGGACCGCAGGCGCAGCTCAGGTCTAAATACGACGATAAGCTGTTGTTCTACTTCGAATCTGAACTTGAAGTTGATGCATCTGTAGAAGTAGATCATGTACGACAGATGTTCGGTATCTCCAGGTCGACTATGGACAGGATCGTTAAAAAGATGCAGGAAGCTAACCCTGATGATGACTTTGCTCAAAGATCGGCTGACATGGGTATATCCTACGAGGTGGTGAGAGTTGGTCGAGCTAACAAGGCTTGCTTCTTTAAGACATCAGCCTAGATTCAGAACGTCAGAGTTGCTTATTAATCTTCTTATACGTATCTATGACGCTATGACGATGAAGTAGACACGACTAAGCAGGACAATGATGATATGTCTATAATAAAGATCAACAGAAAAACTAATAACACTGAGAGTTAACTGTTGATATCTTATAGTTTTACTATGGTTTTACTATGATGAGAAGAGCGGCCGCCATATAAAAAACCAAGTATTACCTAAGTTTCACAGTAAGACAAAACATGTTACTAGTATTTAGCTTTATCTTACAGACAACCTTAGTATTGATGTCTATGGGTGTGTTTGTCTTGTGTAGGTATTCTCCCCCTCCTTCCCCTCTACGTCTTAAATTAAAACAGGATAGTCAACTGGTTGGTTCTACGTTAGAGTTTGTCTGACTAGAATTGTCTTCCGGTTCCTTTCTGTTTTGTTAGCTCTGGAGTTGGTCCTGAGAGGGGCTAACTGTCGTGTATGTCTTGGTAGTGGTCTCTACAGGGGTATCTTGTCGTCAGCTCAAAGAGGCAGACAAACTGGTTGACCAAGTGCCTCTGAAAGTGGTAAGAAAGCTCTTCTTATGGGATTGTTCAAGCGAGGGAAACAAGGTATATACTACTGTCGTTTCAAGGTTGCTGGTCAGCTTTATGTCTTCTGCTTGTCGACGACTAACAAGAGGACAGCTCTTAAGCTGGAGCAGCAGAAACGGAACGATGTCGTAAGGTCTGTTCTTCTTGGAGTTGATTCTAAGAAGGCTAACACCAGTTCCTTGTCCTTGAAGAAAGCCCTCGATAGACAGTATGAGGAGACTTGGAGCAAGCAGAAAGATGGCTGCAAGCCTTACGCTCAGATCGAAACCATTATCGGTATCCTTGGCGATGTCTCTCTCAGTAGTATTGATGTCGATCAGATAAACGACCTCAGAAGCACTCTCGAAGAAGGTCGTAGTTATACCACGGTCAACAGGTACATGGCTGCCTTGAAGACCTTGCTTAATGCAGCACATCGTAAATGGGGTGTTCTGGTCAACGTTCCCTACATCCCGATGACACAAGAGAAGCACCGAATACGGACCATTTCCGATCACGAAGAAGAGTTGATCTTGGAGTGGTTCGATAGAGAAGACCCTGAAATGGCTTCTTTCATTCGTGTCTTAGTCGATACGGGGGCCAGGGTAGGGGAACTTTTCAAGCTGAAACCTCGGGATGTCTGCTATGGAGGAACAGCTTTAAGGTTTATAGATACCAAGAACGGAGAGGATCGGACTGTCCCTTTGACTAAGAGGGCACAGGAAGTCTTCAGTGATTGGTCGACCTGGAGTTTCAACCAGGATCAGTTTGGCCGTAAGTGGAAGCGAATGAGGGATCATCTAGGCTACAACAAGGATGATCATTTTGTACCCCATGCGCTCCGACATACGACGGCAACCAGGATGATAGAAGCTGGGTGTGACATTGCAGAGGTGAAGGCCATGCTGGGTCACCGAACGATCATTACCACCCAGAAGTACATCAACCTGACCCATCGACATCTGACTTCAGCAATAGGTCGTTTAGAGTCGAGGAATTTGTATCACTTTGGGGGTGCTACAAGTGGATTTTCTGAGAAGGGGAGAATTGACAAGCCTCGTCAAGAAGTCCAGAAGATCAATAGCTTAGAGAGTCGCCCGGGTGGCGGAACTGGCAGACGCAAGGGACTTAAAATCCCTCGGCCGTATGGCTGTACGGGTTCGATTCCCGTCCCGGGCACCACGTAAAAACAAGGGGTTAGCTTTTTGAGGCTAACCCCTTTCGTGTATACGGTCAAGGATGAACGTGAAATTTGTTACGACTATTGCGGGTTACCTTTTCTGGTCTCGACGTCATCCCTCCATCAGACCCCATCGCCGCAACGTCCTTATTGTCTGATCCACAAAATCCTCACCCAAATGTTTCTGTAAAAGATCCAGCGGTTTTGAGCCATCCAGAATGCCGACAAATTCCATGACGGTGGAGTCCAAGGGAAGCTGCATATGGTGTGGTGTAGTAAGAGTGTTTCTATGGGTGGCTTCATAACGAGCTAATTGGTGTGCCGTTGGGTTTTGCAATTTTGGGACAATAGAAGAACTCTCTAGAAGGTTCAGATCGATCTGACCAGCCTCAAACAGGGTGGCAAGATCGTCCTTCAATAGCGCGCGGGAATGATGCGGCACTTTGCATCCGTGTTGGACGAGGAGTTCTGTTGCCTTGCCATGCAGCGCTTCAAACTGCTCTCTTTGGGGCCACTGGCTGGATAGCAGCACGATAGCCGCTTTGGTGATTGACGCTTCAAGGGTGACTTCAGCCTGGTTGGCGCCGGTGAATTTTTCCGCTTTTCCCTCGGTAAGATCGAAAGGGTCTGAATTCGCTGTTAGGGAACAGGCGAAGTAGCATTCGTCCATTACCTGATGGGGATGAGGAGCTGTCCTAACCGCTCCGTTCTGACAGAGGATGGACGCCCGAAAGTAGCGACCGCCGAACAGATCGATTTTTTCTTCTCTTTCGAGCCGGTCCAGTTGTCGATGGCCCAAGGATTTTTTGATCTCTTCGGGGACGTATCCTTCCCAACGACCGAATTGGGCATCAGCCACATAGGCTAATCCGTGGTTGCTGGCGCGCTGGGCAAAATCGGCAAACCAGAAACCGTCGTTGACCTCTGTAATGTATTCATGAAACACATACCCGGGTTTGCCGTCCCGGACTCGTTGCAGTTCCTCGGCCAACAAGACTGCAGATGCGTATTGGCTGGAGGGGAGGTCTTGCAGTAGCAGCGCCGCAACCTCAATTGCTTTTTGTGCCTTTTGGGTTAGGGCTGCTTCTCGAACAGGACGCGCGCGCAGGAGAGTTTCTCGTACCAGTCTGCGGTTGGCCCACCCTGGCTGGGTGTTATAGGAAATATAGGCGAGTCCGAAGGTGGCCAGGTTGTGGGCGCAGAAACGGAGAATCGCTTCCCGTGCGTCGTCGGGCACCCAGGAATAGACGCCATGGACAATGATGTAATCGGATCGACTAAATGACTCTGCTGAGAGATCGCGCACATCCTTATGGATAAATTGAATATTGTTCAGGCCGAGAACCTGGGCGCCTTTTTGGGCCCGCTGCAATTCAGCCTTTGAATTATCGATGCCGATAAAGGTTGAGTCAGGGTTGTAAAAGGCCAGGGGGAGAAGGTTGGCACCTTCACCACAGCCAAGTTCGATGAGTCGGTAATTTTCAATTGGTGGACGTGGGCCGCCGTGCCACAGGGAACACAAGGCCAGGTGGGGAGGGGAGGTGTTCTGGACAACGGTCCCTGGATAGGGGATGTCATCAAAGTGGGAATGGTCACGTACCATAAAAAATCATCCCCTTTGAATAGTGAGAGGCGATTGACAACATGCCGGAAAAGAAATCGACAGTGGTAAGGCAAAGAAGCTGCAACCAACTCCACTATGTTCCTAAGTAGGAAAATGTATCATTTTCGTTCAGCCCAGATCGTCCTCCGGGAAGGCTTTCAACAGTTCGGCCTGAAAATGCTCGATGACCCGCCGCACGACTCTGCTCTCTTCACCATCATTGATATTGTATCCCGACGCCCGTAGCACCATCATGGCACCGTGAAAGATGCCGTCGATTTTCGCATAGGCAGCGGCATGAGTTTCTTCGCTCTGGTGCTGCTGAAAAGTTGAAATGGCCTGGATGCAGGCCTTTTGAATGTCTTCCTTCAATCGATCAAGATCCATAAACCCTCCTGCAAATGAGACAGTTTCAGTTTCTCCTAAGATTGTTCCATTGCCCTGCTTTGGCCTCGTTTGACATCGACTCCTGCTAGGAGCAGCATGCCGAGTATGAAAAAGACGGCCAATGCGAGAATCGACAGGCGACTTGATCCGGTGAGGTCGTTGATCAAAGCAAAGATCAGCGGACCGAAGATGGCCGCAAATTTACCGCTGATGGCGTAAAATCCGAAAAATTCAGCCGTCTTGTCCACGGGCACCAGAGCCGCGAACAGTGAGCGACTGATAGCCTGGCTGCCACCGAGGATTAGTGCCACCACCAACCCCAGCAGCCAAAATTGCCAGGCGGTCTGCATTGTATAGGCATAGAAGGACACCCCGACAAACAAGAGCAAACTGAGCATGACGCTCCATTTGGCGCCCCATTTTTGAGCGATACGACCGAACAGCAGAGCCCCGGGCATTGCGATGAATTGGATCATGAGAAAGCAGCCAAGAATGCTGCCGGTACTGAGCTTCAATTCCTCGCGGGCAAAAATGGCGGATACCGAAATGACGGTCTGGATGCCGTCGTTGTAGAAAAGAAATGCCAGCAGAAAGCGGAACAACTCGGGGAACCGCCGAATTTCAGTAAAAGTCTGGACGTAGCCTTTGAGCCCCGGCGGCAGGGGCGCCGGAGTGTGAATAAAAACCTCTTCGCGGACATAGCGAAAGGTCGGCAGGGCAAAGCCGAGCCACCACATCCCGGTGAGGAGAAAGCCGAGGCGGGTTGCAGTCCCTTTGTCAGGAAGGCCAAAAGAAGAATATCCCTGAATCATCAAAAAGACGATCAACAGCATCAATCCACCGCCGATATATCCGGCAGCAAAGCCGCGGGCACTGAGGCGGTCAAGATCAGGACCATCGGCCAGCGCGGGGAGGAAGGCGTTATAGAAAATATTGCCGGCGGCAAATCCAAGGTTGGCCAGCATGAACAATCCAGCCACCGCTAAATATTGACCGGGACCGGTCAGAGAGAGCATCCCTGTGGCCGTAGCACCGAGCAGGCAGAAGCCGATCAACAGGGTGCGGCGGAGTCGATGTCGGTCTGCCACGGCTCCTAAAAACGGAGCGACGAGCGCCACGAGGAGCATCGATCCGGCTACAGAGTAGCCCCATAACGTGGTTGCCGATACGACTCGGGACCAGCCGAACAGATTGAGAACTGCGCCTTCGGCCGGAACCAGGCTCGCAAAATAGACCGGGAGCACTGCAGCCAAAATGACCGTGGCAAATGCAGAGTTGGCCCAGTCGTACATGCACCAGCCAAACCATGCGCGGCGGCGGTCAGCAGCAGACATTGACGACTCCTTAAATCGGATGGGGGATGCGCAGCAGGACAACAGCTGCACTATAGCCGACAATGAAAATAACGCCAATGATTCTGTAGCGAATTGGGATAAGAGGGGGGAGGTCGGACGCGCTGGGCAAAAAAATGGCCCCGAGCTAAGGAGGGAAAGCCACGGGGCCCAATGGTTTATGCTTTTCTATTCTGCAAACCATGGGCCAAATTTGTAAGTATTCGAAAATACACAGTTAATAAAAAAATGACAAAAGTCGAGCATGGTGAAATGACCAGATTTGTAGCTAGCTAGCCGCGTTTTTGTCACTTCTTGTGGGCGCCCTTCGACAGGGTGGTGAAATCACCAGGTTTTTCTTCGGGTCCAGAATTTGACGGGTTCAGTCTTTTGACGTAATGACGGTAAGCACAATCGCTGGGAAGCCAGTCTGCTGCAGCCACAACCTCCGGAGTTAGCCGGACGCAACCTTCTCCGACATCGAATCGTTTGTGATAAACCTTGCAGGTCCGCTCCACCACATCCAGAAAACGGCAGGAAAGGGTCGTGACCGTGACATGGCCGTCCTCGTCAATCCACTTTTCAAAACAGCATTGACCGCAGCGCTGGCAGATATCTTCCCAATCGCTCATTATTGCCAGGATAACAGCATCACCGAGCCGGTCAATTTCACCTTCAATGAACCTGGGCTTTGCGAGCTGCCGCTCAGTTGCGCGAGCTGCCAGAGGAGTTGGTCTAATGATTGTTTTTCTCCCATCGTGCGATAGAGGTTCAATACCTTGTCCCGGAAAAATGGAGAAATGCTTTTCAGGTTATGAGCTATGACCAGGGCCGAGGATGGCGTTCCTTTTGAGATGGGAGCGGTCGTTGTCACCAGCCACAGCGCGTTGTCCTGTTGATCTATGCCCAGCGACTGGAGCAGTTCATCTGCCAGGTTTGACGAGTAAGTGTGGCCCAGGGGCTGATCGACAATCACTTTGCTCCGGCTGGGGACAATAAACCGGTGGTCCTCCTGGTGTGAAGGGGCGGCTGCAGCGAGATCACGCAATAAGCCGGACAGGTTGGCTGGCGCCTCGGGGCCGGGGGCCAGGATATAGGTGTAGAGAGCGGTCTGCGGGATCTCGTCACCGGGGGTAAACAGCAGGCTGACATCCGTCGGAAGTTCTGGCGCCACCGGCTCCGGTTCGACAACCGGGACCGGCGGTGGCTCAGCAGCAGCAACCTGCAGGCGGGCCATTTCCGCCTGCAGTTGCTCAATCTGCGCTTTGATGCGTTGCATGTGATCCTGAATTTTGCCCTGTTCTTCGGGGGACGGGGGTTGTTGCCCCATGCCGTTCAAACAACCGCTGAGCAGAACGACGGCGCATATAGCAGTAAGCGACACACGCAACAGACCAAAACGAACTTTTATCATCCCCACCTCCACAAAGAGTCAAAATCGATCGATGGCTAAGCGCATTCGGAATAGCCGCAAGCGTGGCAGATGCAGCAGCCCCCTTCATGCTCCACAGGACCACCGCATTCCGGGCAGGCACCTCCGGTATTGCTGAAACGGGTCGCTTCTTCGCCTTTGGCCAGCATATGCTGCTGGATTGCCTTGGCCACGGCATCGGCACAAGAGGTAATGCGGTTGTCTCCGAAACCGGCGGGTTTGTGGCAGGTAATGCCGATCAGTTGTTTGACGGCCTGGCGGGCCTGTACTCCACTACGCCAAGCCAGAGAAACCAGGCGACCGATCGCCTCGCACTGAGAGGCGGCACATCCGCCGGCTTTGCCCATGGTGGTAAAGACTTCGAACAGCCCTTGGTTGTCCTCGTTGATGGTGATGTAAAGCGGACCGCAGCCGGTCTCCATTTGATAGGTACAGCCTTTCAAGGCACGGGGCCGTTCACGTTTGCGGCCGGCTTTGTGAGATTCCATAGGGATCACGGTTTCCGGTTTCTGCTCTGTCTTGGCAACCGACAGCACCTGCATATCACGCGAGCCGTCACGGTAAATGGTGACCCCTTTGCATCCTTCGCGATAAGCCAGGCGGTAGACCTTGGCTACATCGTCGCGGCTGGCACTGTGCAGGAAGTTGACCGTTTTGGAAACCGCATTGTCCGTGTGGCGCTGAAAGGCTGCCTGCATGCGGATGTGGTCTTCTGGAGTGATGTCGTGGGCGGTCACGAACACCCGGCGGATTTTTTCCGGAATCTGCTCGAATTTCTGAACCGTCCCGTGCTCGGCAATCAGCTTCATCAATTCGGGAGAATAGAACCCTTCCTCTTTGGCGATCTTTTCGAACAGCGGGTGGACTTCAACCAGAATATCCTTGTCCAGCACCTGCCGGACGTAGGACACCGCGAATAACGGCTCGATGCCGCTGGAGGCGTTGGCGATGATGGAAATGGTGCCGGTCGGTGCAATGGTCGTGCAGGTCGCGTTGCGCATCCCTTTTTCACCACGCTGGTCATAGACGCTGCCGGAGAAATTGGGGAAGGTGCCGCGCTCTGCAGCCAACTCCTGGGACATCACGTGGGACTCCCGGTTGATGAACTCCATGACCTTTTCCCCCAGGTCAGCCGCTTTGGGGTCGTTGTAGGGGAGGCCGACCAGGATCAGCATGTCGGCCCAGCCCATGACCCCGAGGCCGATTTTGCGATTGGCGCGGGTCATCTCATCAATCTGCGGCAGGGGGTAGTTGTTGACTTCAATGACGTTATCCAGGAAGCGGGTTGCCGCACGGACGGTCTGGCGCAGCTTGTCCCAGTCGACTTCGCCTTTGTCGGTAACCATTTTGCCCAGGTTAATGGAGCCGAGGTTGCACGATTCGTAAGGGAGCAACGGCTGCTCGCCACAAGGATTGGTGGCCTCGATTTCCCCGACCTGCGGAGTGGGGTTGTCGCGATTGAGGCGGTCGAGGAAGATGATGCCAGGTTCGCCGTTGGTCCACGCCAGATCGACGATATGTTCGAAGACCTTCCGGGCCGGCATACGTTTGACCGTTGCGCCGGACCGGGGATTGATGATGTCGTATTCGCCGTCGACCTCCACCGCTTCCATGAAAGCTTCGGTCATGCCAACGGAAATATTGAAATTGGTCAGCACGTTCTGATCGCGCTTGGCCATGATGAAGTCCATGATATCCGGGTGATCGACCCGCAGAATCCCCATGTTGGCGCCGCGCCGGGTGCCGCCTTGTTTGATGGTCTCGGTGGCGGCATCGAACACCTTCATGAAGGAGATGGGGCCGGAGGAAATCCCAGACGTCGACATGACCACGTCGTTAGCGGGACGAATCCGCGAAAAGGAAAAGCCGGTACCGCCGCCGCTTTTGTGGATCAGCGCCGTGTGCTTGATCGCCTCAAAGATGCTCTCCATGGAATCGCCCACAGGAAGAACAAAGCAGGCCGACAACTGTCCCAGCTCGCGGCCGGCGTTCATCAGGGTCGGCGAATTGGGGAGAAATTCCAGGGAGGTCATCATCCGGTAGAAATCCTGGGCCAGGTCCTCGGCGTTGACGTCGGTTCCGAGACGGGTTTCGCCGGAGGCGATGGCTTGGGACACGCGCCGGAACATATCCACGGCGGTTTCCAGAACCTTGCCTTCGCTATCACGTTTCAGATAGCGGCGTTCCAGTACGGTGAGGGCGTTTTTCGTCAACGGCAGTGTGGCTGTCGGTTTGCTAGGGGTCATAATGGCATTTTCCTCGAGTATTAATTTGATGTAGAATCAGTAGGACGTAAGAGCCCGAAAAGGCTTCAGAAAACTGGAAAAATAACAGGTAAAAACGCAATATTGTGTGGCGGATAGTGATTTAAACCACAATATCTCGTGGTTGTCAAGCGGATGAATGCGATTGTTTTTTCCCCTGCTCGGGCTTCGGTCAATGGGATCTGAAACCGCCGGGGCAAAAAGCGGTTGCCAACCCGGTCATTCAATGTTAGTTATTCTCCATTTACCGGCCGGCCAGGCCTCTCGGCGCTACTGCTGACGACTTTCTGACCGGCTTGGATGGGTTTGATGGCAATTTACCTCGACAATGGAGCAACGTCCTTCCCGAAACCGGAAGAGGTCTATCGTGCCGTAGACCGCGCGATGCGTGAGTTTGGCGCGAATCCAGGCCGAGGTGGTCATCAGCTGGCTTTGGCAGCCAGTCGTATTGTCCTCGAAACCAGGGAAACTGTTGCGGAGTTTCTCGGCATCAAGGATTCCTCCCGTATAATTTTCACTAACAATGCCACCATGGCGCTGAATATGGCGCTGTTCGGATTGCTGCAGGCCGGCGATCGCGTTGTCACCTCCACCATGGAGCACAACTCCGTCGTTCGACCTCTCCGAGCCCTGCAAGAACGCGGCGTGCAGGTGGTCAAGGTTGCTGCCGATCAACGAGGGTGGGTTGATCCAGCCTCGGTCATAGATGCCTGTCGCCAGCAACGCACCCGGCTGGTCGTCCTTTCCCACTGTTCCAACGTTACCGGTACCATTCAACCCTTCGAAGAGATTGCCCTTTGGTGTCGCCGCGAAGGAATTCTCTTCTGCCTCGATGCCGCTCAAAGTGCGGGCCTGTTGCCGATTCACGCGGACGCGATGAACATTGATCTCCTGGCTGTTCCAGGCCACAAGGGCTTGTTCGGCCCACAAGGGACCGGAGCCCTCTATGTCCGAGATGGCATTGAACTTGCTCCGTTGATTTACGGTGGCACAGGCGCCAATTCCAACTCCGAACTGCAGCCTGACGAATTCCCCGAGCGGCTTGAAAGCGGCACTCTCAACACGCCGGGGCTGGCAGGTCTCAAGGCCGGTATTGATTTTCTCAACACAGAGGGGATTGCCAAGGTCAGGGAGCGCGAGACGGCTCATATGGCGGCCTTGCTCAGCGGTTTGAAAGCTATTCCTGGCGTCGAGCTCTACGGCCCCGGCGAAGCCAGCCTGCACGGAGGGGTCGTTTCCTTCAACCTGGTGGGTCGCGACCCTGCTGAGATCGGTTTTCTTTTGGATCATCGTCATGGTATTCTGACCAGAGTCGGTTTGCACTGTGCCCCCGATGCGCATCGCAGCATCGGCACGTTTCCACGGGGGACGGTGCGAGTAAGTCCCGGGTACTTTACAGTTGATGCGGAAATTGACCAGTTTCTCGCGGCGCTGCAATCTCTGGCGAGCCAATCGGGACACTGACTTCCATTCCCGGCCATGCCCTTGCCCGATCCATTTGTTATTCCCAGTTGTAATGAAAGGTCACCATGAAAAAAATATTCGTTTTGGATACCAACGTCCTGCTGCACGACCCTCAGGCGATTCTGAAATTTGAGGAGAATGACGTCGTCATTCCGATCACCGTCGTCGAGGAGATCGATCATTTCAAAAAGGATCTCAGCGAAATCGGCCGCAATGCACGGCAGTTTTCGCGTTTGATGGACGCTTACCGTAAAATCAGCCCGCTCAACAAGGGGGTTGCTCTGGAAGCGGGTGGCATGCTCACGGTCGAACTCTGCACCGAGGAAACCATGCGCCGCCTGCCCCCTGAACTGCGGGCCGACCGCGGCGACAACCGTATTCTGGCCGTTGCCGTTAAGCTGAAGGATGAGAATGACTGCCCGGTCGTTTTTGTCACCAAAGACACCAACCTGCGCATCAAGGCCGATGCCATCGGCATGATTGCCGAGGATTACGAATCGGATAAGGTTTCCATCGAGGAACTTTATTCCGGAACGGTCGAGGTGCAGGTCAACAAAGATGATGTGGACCGCTTTTACGGTCAGGGGTATCTACCCTTGACAGGTGATTACTACCCCAACCAGTGCGTGACCCTGGTTGAATCGACCAACCCTTCGCACACCGGCATCGGCCGTTACACCAAGGAGCTGGAGCGTGTGCTGCCATTGATCCGGTCGCCCAAGGATGGTTTGTGGGGGGTTCATCCACGTAATCGCGAGCAGCAGTTCGCGATTGATCTGCTGCTCGACGAAGATATCCAGCTGGTGACCCTGGTCGGCAAGGCCGGTACCGGCAAGACCTTGCTCGCCATTGCTGCTGGTCTGTTCAAATCCGCTGACGAGGGGAGCTACAGTCGCCTGCTGGTGTCGCGTCCGGTATTCCCCATGGGCAAAGACCTCGGCTTCCTTCCCGGCGACGTGGAAGAGAAGCTTACCCCCTGGATGCAGCCGATTTTCGACAACGTTGAGCTGTTGCTCGGTGCGGTGGACGAACGGGGCAAGCGCAAGCGGGGTTACAAGGAATTGGTCGATATGGGAATTCTGGAAATCGAGCCGCTGACCTATATCCGCGGCCGGTCGATTCCCAAACAGTACATGATCATCGACGAGGCGCAGAACCTGACGCCGCATGAGATCAAAACCATCATTACCCGTGCCGGGGAAGGGACCAAGATCATCCTGACCGGCGACCCGTACCAGATCGATAATCCGTATGTCGATTCTTCGAGCAACGGCCTGACTTATGCTGTCGAGAAGTTTAAAGGACAGGCTATCGCCGGTCATGTCACCCTGACCAAAGGGGAACGTTCGCCCCTGGCGGAGCTGGCAGCCAACATCCTTTAAACTCCTGGCTCGAAAATCGAAGGCATGCTGATACTGACTCTTGAATCTTCTTGTGACGAAACCGCCGCGGCAGTAGTGCGCGACGGTCGTCAGGCTCTTTCCAGCATCGTTGCGTCCCAGATCGATGTGCACGCCCGCTATGGTGGAGTGGTGCCGGAGCTGGCGTCCCGAAAACATGTCGAAGCCATCTCTGTGGTCATCGATGAGGCGCTGGCCAAGGCCCGTGTCGACTTAGATGAAATCGAAGGGATCGCCGTAACCCGCGGTCCCGGTTTGATCGGAGCCCTTTTGGTCGGTTTGTCCACGGCCAAGGCATTGGCGTTTGCCCGCAGCATCCCTGTGGTGGGCGTACACCATATCGAAGGGCATATCCTTGCTCCGTTACTGGAACAGGATATTCCGTTCCCTTACCTGGCGCTGGCCGTGTCAGGGGGCCATACCCACTTGTATCGCGTGGAAGGGGTCGGTTGCTACCGGACCTTGGGGCGCACCTTGGATGACGCGGCCGGTGAAGCTTTTGACAAAGTGGCCAAGTTGCTCGGCCTCGGTTACCCCGGCGGCGCGGTCATCGACCGGCTGGCCGGGCAGGGCGATCCTCGTGCGATTGCGTTTCCTCGCCCTTTGCTGCAGCAGGACAATTTCGATTTCAGTTTCAGTGGGATAAAAACGGCTGTTCTCAACTATGTTCGGCAGCAGGGCGGTACTATTGCTGAAGCTGCTCTGCCCGATGTGGCCGCCAGTTTTCAGGCCGCAGTGGTGGAAGTTCTGTGCCGTAAGACGCTGCGGGCGGCTGCCGAGCATGACCTGCAGCGCATCGTGGTGGCCGGCGGAGTGGCCTGCAATTCCGGATTACGCCGCAGCATGGCCGAGTTCGCCGCCAAGGAAGGCCGTCAGGTTTACTTCCCTGCACCGCGACTCTGTGCCGACAATGCTGCTATGCTCGGGGTTGCCGGTGATTTTTATCTACGGGCAGGAGTTTCGGATTCGTTACAGCTTAATGCTGTAGCCAGCTGGCCTTTGGACAAGGCAGGGCGGCTGGTTTAGCTGATGGTCAAGGAGCATTGAGCAAGTCGGTATGTGGCGGCGCTGGTCTTATATTCGTCAACTCAAACTGAATCTGTTGCGTTTCATGCGTATGCGTGGCACGCCCGATGAGATCGCCAAAGGGATGGCCCTGGGGATCTTTATCGGTATGACTCCGACCTTTGGCTTTCAGATGGCACTGGCGGTCTTTTTCGCCATCTTGCTGAAGGAAAACAAGCTTGCCGCAGTTCTGGGCGTGTGGATTACCAACCCGGTGACGGCACCCCTCATCTACGCCCTGGAATACGAATCTGGGCGTTTGATGCTCGGTTGGCCGTCGGTTGCCTTCCCGCAGGAATTGACCTTCAGCAGCATTTTTACTCTGGGGGAGGAGTTTATGATCCCCCTGACCGTTGGTGGCGTTGTGTATGGCATTCTCTGTGCCGGTCTGGCTTATGCACTGACGCTGCGTTTTATCCCCATGGTCAAAACCTGGCATGTGCCCCGCTGGCCCCGGCCGCGGCATCTCAATCCCCTCAACAAACACAGAAAAAAAACCTCTTAAGACGAACTTTCTACTGATGCAGAGTGACCAACCACACCGCCCCAGGAAACGCTTCGGGCAAAATTTCCTGCATGACGGCAATATCATTCGCCAAATTCTCGCCGCCGCCGAGCTGACCCGAGAGGATCGGGTGCTGGAGATCGGTCCCGGCTTGGGGGCTCTCACCGATCTGCTACTGGCTGAGGCCGGGCAGGTTGAAGTGATGGAGGTGGATCGTGATCTGGTCAGCCGACTGGAGAAACGCGGCGACCAACACCTCACCATCCATGCCGGTGACGCGCTGCAGATGGATTGGGACGCCCTGCTGCTGGTCCCCCCGTATAAATTGGTGGCCAATCTGCCCTACAACATTTCCTCCCAGATTCTTTTTAAGGTCTTGGAACATCGACAGCTTTTCTGTTTGCTGGTCCTGATGTTTCAGAAGGAAGTCGGCGATCGTCTGTGTGCCGTGCCGGGGACCAAGGATTACGGCATCCTGAGCGTACTGATCCAGTTGTGGTTCGATATCCGGCGCGTGGTGCGTGTGCCGCCCGGAGCTTTTCATCCCCCACCCAAGGTCCAATCCGTCGTGCTGGCCTTTGATCCTCTCCCTGCGTCGCGGGTGGTGGTGGAAGATGAACGTTATTTTGTCCGCGTCGTCAAAGGCGCCTTTGGTCAGCGTCGCAAAACCTTGCGCAATGCCCTGCAGAGCGCCGGCTGGGACGCAGCCACCCTCGATACAGCACTGCAACAGGCGGATATCGATCCGCAACGTCGCGGTGAAACCCTGAATCTGCAAGAATTCGCCACGTTGACCCGTTGTTTGAAGCGTGCCGAGGCGAACTTGTAAACCTGTGCTGTCCGATACAGCCAAGGAGTGTTTCATTATGCAGGATATTATGACCGTCAATGGTAAACCGATCAGCAATTTCGATTTTAACAATGCAGTGCACGGCTATGCTCTGGAACTGCATCGTAAACCGGCTGATCAGCTCGATACCAAGGAACTCGCCGATGTGCGTTCCCTGGCCATGGAAAAGCTGGTAGCCCGGGAACTGATTTTTCAGGAAGCCATGGCTGCCGGGATCGTCGCCGACGAAGCCTCCGTGGAATTGGAAACTCGGAAAATTATTGATAACTTCCCGAGTGAAGAAGAGTTTTATGCAACCCTCAAGAAGGCCAACATTGATCCTCTGGCCTATCATCGTATGGTGCGCCAGGATTTGAGCGTCAACCAGATGACCGAACGCAAGCTGCGGGACGTGCCCGAACCGGCCGAAGGTGACATTGCTCAGCTTTATCAACAGTTTCCGGACAAAATGGTCAAGCCGGGCCAGGTTCGTGCCTGTCATCTGCTGATCAAAGCCACTCCTGAAAACCGTGAACAGGCATTGCAAACCATCCGTGACCTGCATCAAAGAGCCCAGCAGGAAGATTTTGCCACGCTGGCCAGGGAGTTTTCCGCCTGCCCGAGTTCCGCTGCCGGTGGCGACCTCGGTTTTTTCAAGCGCGGCGACATGGTCAAATCCTTCGAGGATGCTGCGTTTAGTCAGCCGGTCGGAGTGGTTGGCGATATCGTCGAAACCCCTTTCGGGTTTCACCTCATCAAGGTTGTGGAACGCAAGGATGCCGAGCCCTTGAGTCTTGAGGAAGCACGGCCGCAGATCCGTCGTTTTCTCAAGGAGAAACATGGAGCGCAACTCCTCAAGGAATGGGTCGACGATTTACGCCAGAAAGCGGATATCGAAATCCTGTAAAAGCCTTCCTACGCCCCGGTTAGCGCCGGGGCGTTTTTCGTTTTGTTGCACTGACCTGCTGCGCCTTTCCCCTTCAATTTATCGCAATATATCTCCATAACGTTGCGAATCCACTCGCTGAACTTGTCAACCTGCGAGGCATCGACTACTCTTTAATGGATAGCCTTGCCGCCGAACGGACCCTCGCATTATGGTCTGACAAGGTGTACATCTTAGCTGCAGCTTGGCCTGCCGAACTTTCGGCCGGGCTGCCGTCCCTTTCGAGGAGAACCATGAAGACGATCATCGATGCTCGTGGAAACCGTGCCTCCTTGCAGGAACTGCAATCCAAGATTGAAAAGGTGAAAGAATTACTCGAGGTCAGCGCCACCGCCGAGCAAAAGCCTTGCTTGCTGGCCGTTGCCGAGATCCTTCGGCGACACACGCCCTTATCCTATCTGGTGAGCCCTACTGCGACTGATTTGACAGAGTGGATTCGGGAATTCGCGGCATTCCTCGACGTTCGGAATGATCAGGACGTCCATGTCCGGATTGCCCCTTTCGGCAGTCAGGGGCATGCGTTTCTCCTCTCCAATGCTCCAGATGCTCCCTTCATGTTCGACTCGGTGCAGAACCTGCTGCGTGGCCTCGATATCCCTTATCAGGTTGTTGCCCACCCGATCCTCAAGTTGATTCGTCACGATGGCCGTCTGCAGGCGATTGGCGACACGGAAAGTGAGGGGGGACAGCCCGAATCCTTTATCATTCTTGAATTGGAGAGCTTCGAAGAGGTCTCCAGAACGGATTTGGAAAACCAGATTCGTTTCATTCTGGAATCAGCATTGACGGTAGCGGCCGATCAACCAGAGATAGAAAAGACCCTTCAGGGCCTCGGATCACTGGCTCGCCAATGCGGTTTCGAGGACTTCTGGCGCTGGTTGCAGGATGGCAATTTTCTGCCGCTTTCTTATGTTTTGGTCAGCGGGGAAGGTGAAGGCTGCTCGTCTCTGACTGCCTGCCGGCAACTCGGCATGCACCCCGAACCCCTCAACCTGCCGGTCGCTCTGCCTGGACCGATCAAAGACCTGTCCGCGAATTACCGGCGGCGGTTGCAGCGGAACAATTCCATCGTGGTGGAAGAGGTACAGTGGACCAGCCCGTTGCACCGGGCGGAGAAACTGACCTATCTCGGTTTTCGGGAGCCTGGGACGGGTAAGGCCTGGCAGGAACATGTGTTCTTCGGGTTGTTTACCCAGCAGAGTATTGACGAACTGGCCAGTAAGTTGCCGCCGCTGCGAGCGCGCATCGATGAAGCCCTGGCAACCCTCGATATCCCGCAGGGCTGTTACGACTACCGTAAGACCCTGGAAATCTTTAATAATTTCCCCAAGGTCGAACTTTTCTTCATGTCCGACGAAGAACTGGTGGCCACGGTGCGGTCTTTTACCCTGCTGTATCGCCACGGCAGTATCAAGGTCGTGGCAGCCCGCAATCTTTCGGTACATGGCCTGACACTGCTGGTCATTATGCCGCGTGACTACTATCAGCGTGAAAACCTTGCCCGTTTGGAATCGTATATCAGTCGTTTTTTCAAGACCAGCGACGTATCGAGCCGTCTCATCCATATTTCCGGTGATTATCTCAGCCTGCACATCATCGTTCAAGGGGAGGGCGAGTTCGGTTCTATTGAACTGGAACGACTGGAACGAGGGCTGACTCATCTTGCCCAGCCGTGGGAGAGCAAGCTGCAGAAATTGCTCGAAGGGAACTACGGCACCAGCGAGGGACGGCGTTTATGGCGGAAATACCGCCATGCCTTTCACCGGGAATACCGAACCCTGGTTCATCCTCGCTTTACCCTGCGCGATATCCGTGCCGTGGAGCAGCTTCTGGCCAATGGCGGTGAAGTTCTTGACCTGTGGGGACCGTTCGGTAAGCAGGAGCCGATTTGCCGGCTGCAGTTCTACAGCCTGCGGCAATCATTTTTGAATGACATCATGCCGTACCTGGAAAACCTCGGTTTGTGCATCATTGATGAGATCGATTCGCAGTTGCGAGTGGACGAGAAAGATGTCTATATCAAAAGTTTCGCCTTGAGCGCTCAGACTGAAGGCGAACCTGCGGTTTGCGCCATGCGCCCAAAAGTGCTCGATGCGTTGCGAGCCATGCGGCGTGGCGACTGCGAGAATGATTACCTGAATCGGCTCCTTATCAAAACCGGCCTGGGCTGGCATGAGATCGACATCTTCCGCGGCTATCGAAACTACTATTTTCAACTCGATCAACCCTTTACCAAGCGCCGCGTGGCTTATGCCCTGATCAACAACCCACAGGTCGCGCAGCTCCTCTATCAATATTTTGAAGCGCGCTTCCTCCCCTCTGATGAGTGGAACGATCCGCTGGTCCGGGAAGAAGAAGCGCTCATGCCGATTCGCCTCGATCTGGTCACCGCCCTGGAGCAGGTCTCGGATGTCAACGAGGATCAGATCCTCCGCTCTCTGTTCAACCTGATCGATTCCACGGTCCGCACCAATTTCTTCCTGCGCCGCGAGCGGCCCGATTATTTCTTCAGCTTCAAGATCAGCGCCATCGGCATCATGGATATGCCGGCGCCGCGCCCTCTCTATGAAATCTACGTGCACAGCTCCAGCATGGAGGGGATTCACCTGCGCGGCGGCACCGTGGCGCGCGGCGGTATTCGCTGGTCGGATCGCCCCGATGACTTCCGTACGGAAATTCTCGGTCTGATGAAGACCCAGATGACCAAGAACTCCCTGATCGTGCCGGTCGGCTCCAAGGGGGGATTCGTGGTTAAAACGCCTTACAAGACCCGTGAAGAAGGGGCGGTGCTGTCCAAAGAAGCCTATAAGACTTTGATGCGCGGCCTGCTCGACCTGACCGATAACCGTGTAGCGGACAGCATCGAGCGTCCAAAGGGGATCGTTGCCTACGACGAGGAGGACCCCTACCTGGTGGTGGCGGCGGACAAAGGGACTGCCCACCTGCCGGATACCGCCAACTCTATCAGCGAAGAATATAAATTCTGGCTCGGCGACGCCTTTGCCAGCGGCGGATCGCGCGGTTACGATCACAAAGTGCTCGGCATCACCGCACGGGGGGCCTGGGAATGCGTCAAACGGCACTTCCGCGAAATGGGGCGTGATATCCAGTCCGAACCTTTCAGCGTGGTCGGCATCGGCGATATGAGCGGCGACGTGTTTGGCAACGGCATGCTGCTGTCCGAACAGATCTGCCTCAAGGCCGCTTTCGACCATCGGCATATTTTCCTCGATCCCAATCCCGACCCGGCTGTTTCGTTTGCCGAACGCAAGCGGATGTTCGAGCTGCCGCGTTCCTCCTGGGACGATTACAACAAGGCACTGATTTCCAAGGGGGGCGGTGTGTTCCGGCGCGATGCAAAGGATATCCCTCTGTCCGCGGAAATGCGCGATTGGCTGGGAGTGCGCCACGATTCCATCGATCCGCAGGGATTGATGCGCCTGCTCCTGACCGCCGAGGTTGACCTGCTCTGGAATGGCGGCATCGGCACCTACGTCAAGGCCAGCACAGAGAAAAATGAAGACGCCGGCGACCGCGCCAACGACGGCTTGCGTATCGACGGCAATCAGCTGCGGGCGCTGGTGGTCGGGGAAGGGGGGAATCTCGGTTTCACCCAGAAAGGGCGTATCGAATATGCCCTGCGTGGCGGCCGCATCAATACCGATGCGGTGGATAATTCCGCCGGCGTCGACTGCTCCGACCATGAAGTCAACCTGAAGATTTTCATGCAATTCCTGCAGGGCAAAGGAGTGGTGAAGTCCCTGGAAGATCGGGATCGCATTCTCGGCGCCGTCACCGACGAGGTCTGTGATCTGGTCCTGGCCAACAACTATGGCCAAAGCTTGGCGCTGTCGCTGGACCAGCTGCGCTGCCAGGACAACGTGGAGCCTTTCTTCGAACTCAATAACCGCCTGGCGCAGGCCGGCCTGCTCGACCCTAAAGGTGAGTCGCTCCCGGTGGAGAAGGACGTGCTGGCTCGGCCCGGCAAAACCTATACTCGTCCTGAACTGGCTATTCTGCTGGCGTACAGCAAAATGTTCCTCTACCAGGCGCTGCTGGCCAGTGATCTTCCTGATCAGGAAGGGGTGCGAGACGAATTGATCGGCTATTTCCCGGCCCATTTGCGGGAGCAGTTCGGCGACCAGTTCCCCAACCATCCCCTGCACCGGGAAATTACCGCCACGGTGATCACCAATGCCCTGATCAATCAGGCCGGCAGCCAGTTTGTGCATCGGATCGTGCGTGAGACCGGCGCTCAACCGGTCGATGTGGTGCGGTGTTATCTGTTGTTCGATAAGGTGCTGTATGGCCAGGACCTCCGCCGGCAGATTTTTGCTACGGACAATCGATTGCCGTCCGAGCGGCAGCATGAACTGTTGCTGACCCTGGAAAATGCGTTAAGTGATCTGGTCCTGTGGGCTCTGAAACAAGATATGGATGCCAGCCTGACTTCGGAATCGATTGCGACTTACCGCGACAAAGAAGCGCAGTACGTCAAAAACCTGGGGAGCATCCTGCCGGCAGAGCAATGGGAGGAATGCAAAGGTGTTGCTACCGAACTGGAACAGGCCGGTTTCAGCCGCGAAACCTCCACCAAGTTGGCGGCCTTGATCTTTTTGGGTGATTTCCTGCCCCTTGCCAGCCTGGTGGGACGGACCGGTCAGGACCTCTATTCCGTGGCACGGACCTACCGGGATATTCGCCGTTATCTCGAGCTGGAAAGTCTGTTGGAGTTACTCCGGGGGGTTCCGGTCCGCGACCGCTGGGACCGTTTGACCCTGCAGCAGTTGCGCGAAGGATTCGAGCAATTGCTGTTCGATCTCAATCTGGGGATCTGGCAATCTTCCGCAGGTAACCCAGATGCCTATTTTTCCAGCCGGCGGCGGCTCCTGCAGTCTTATCGGCGCCTCTGGACAGCATTGATGCGCGGCAGCGCGCCCGTCAATTTCCATCCGTTTGGGGTGCTGCTGGAGGGCCTGCGGGAGCTGTTAGGGTAGAGGCTGATCCAAAACCTCCATTGCCTCGGCTGCCAGGGGCGGGAATCGCCGCTGCGAGCGGCAGAGGGTTTAGTCTTCAGTTAAAATTTCGGCTGTGCTATATTCCGGCCTAATCCGCAAGCATGACAGGGCGTCGACAACGGCGCCCTGTCTGTTTCCTGTCCGTTCCAAGCCGTATGGAGTTTTTTATGCAGAAGCGATCCCTTGGCCCTTGTGTAACCTTTTTCCCGCAACCGACCACCCTGATCGCCAGCCGCGATGCCGATGGGCGTCCCAACCTGATGACTGCCTCCTGGGTGGGGATCCTCAGCAAGACTCCGCCGACGATGGGCGTTGCTGTTTTCAAGGGGCGCCTGACCTATCAGAACATCAAGGCCAATGGTGAATTTACCGTCAACCTGATCCCGGCGTCGCTGGCCACTGAAGCCGATTATTGCGGGCTGCGTTCAGGACGCGATGCGGACAAACCCGAAATCTGCGGGTTGACTCTCGCTCCAGCCAAGCATGTGCAGGCTCCTGTGGTGGAAGAATCCCCTCTCAATGTCGAGTGCCGCTTGAGCAGTGAAGTCGAACTCGGAGACTATCGTTTGCTGCTTGGCGAAATCCTCGATATCCATGCGGCCGATGCAGCTTTTCGCGCCGACGGCAGTGCTGATGCGCGGGTTTTCGATCCTCTGGTTTATCTCGGCGGAATTCGAGAATACTGGAACCTCGGCGACTGTTGCGCGCCTGCTTATCAGGTTGGTAAGTCGTTGTTTAATAAAGAGAAGTAAATATTTTGTATACAATATGTCAGTTTCTTGTGGACAGGCCGAAAAGGTCTATGGTATAGACTAAAACGTCTTTTTACAGGGGCTGTTGGCTGCCCGGAACATGCGCCGGAGCAAGCGTTTCACAGTTTCTGTATACACCAAATACCGCCTGGATCCAAACCGGACTGGGACGGAAGGCTATAGCGCAAAACCGAGGGGTGAGGTTTGTCCTGCCCCCTCTTATTCATGCCTTTCGGACCATTCCGGAAGGCATTTTCATTTGGTCCGGGGATTAAAAGCGAGAGCAGCGTGGCCAAAGCAAAGACCGTACTCGATATTCAGCAGATGAAGGCGCAAGGCGAGAAAATCTCGGTTCTTACCGCCTATGACTATACCTTTGCCCGACTCATGGATCAGGCCGGTATCGATATCATCCTGGTCGGCGATTCGGTCGGCTCAGTGGTGGCGGGCTACGAGACCACTCTGCCGGTCACCATGGACGAAATGGTCTACCATACCCGCGCCGTGGTGCGCGGTACCCGCACCGCCTTCATCGTCAGTGATATGCCGTTTCTTTCCTACCAGATTGATCTCCGCGACGCCCGTCTCAATGCCGGCCGTTTGGTGAAAGAGGGCGGGGCGCAGGCTGTCAAGCTGGAAGGGGGCGAAAACGTCGCCGCCACCATCGCCGCCATCGTCGCCATGGACATCCCGGTCATGGGGCACATCGGCCTGACTCCCCAGTCGATTCATCGCATGGGGGGGTATAAAGTGCAGGGGCGCCAGGAGGAACAGGCCCGGCAGCTCCTGGCCGACGCCAAAGCGGTCGAGGCAGCAGGAGCTTTTGCCATGGTCCTCGAAGGGATTCCGGCCGAGCTGGCGAAACAGATCACCGCTGAAGTCGGCATTCCAACCATCGGCATCGGTGCCGGGGTGCACTGCGACGGGCAGGTCCTGGTCATCCACGACATGCTCGGGCTGTTCGACAAATATTCACCCAAATTCGTCAAACGCTTCGCCGATATCTCAACCCCGGTCAGCCAAGGGATCGAAGACTATATCCGCGAAGTCAAGGACGGGGTTTTCCCCGGTCCGGAACACAGCTTTTAGAGGTCCTATGGAGATCATCCGCGACGTCGCCAAAATGCAGAAGATCTGCCTGGATTTACGCCGGGAAGGGAAGCGTATCGCTTTCGTGCCGACCATGGGCTTTCTCCACGAGGGGCACGTGTCTCTGCTGCGCGAGGGGCGCCAACAGGGTGATGTGCTGGTTCTTTCCATCTTCGTCAACCCGACCCAGTTCGGTCAGGGCGAGGATTTTGAATCCTACCCGCGCGACTTGACCCGGGACGCCGAGATGGCCCGTTCGGCCGGTACCGACCTGATCTTCGCCCCCGAAGCTCGCGATATGTATCCCCGCGGCTATGCCACCTACGTCAATGTCGAAGGGCTCACCGATACCCTGTGCGGCGCCAGCCGCCCCGGCCACTTCCGGGGGGTGACGACAGTCGTGACCAAACTGTTCACCATCGTCCAGCCGCACATTGCCCTGTTCGGGCGCAAGGATTTTCAACAACTGGCCGTGATCCAGCGCATGACAGCCGACCTCAATCTGCCGGTGGAAGTGGTGGGGATGCCCATTGTCCGAGAGGCGGACGGTCTGGCCATGAGCTCGCGCAATGTCTATCTGTCGCCGGAACAGCGGCAGCAGGCCCTGGCGCTCATCGATGCCATCCGTCAGGCTTCGGCCCTGGCGTGCGAAGGCGAAGTTGACGCGGCCAACATAATTTCCGCAGTCACCGGTCGGCTCAATAAAGAGGCGGATCTGGTCATCGACTACGTGCAGATCTGCCATGGCCGCACACTCGAGAAAGTTTCCACTGTCGACTGCGATTCAGTGCTGCTACTGGCCGTGTACGTCGGCAAGACTCGACTGATTGACAACAGTTTCCTGTTCGATCAGTCCGCTGGACGACCCTGACGGAAACGAGGATTCGATGACACCGCGCGAACTCGCCAAAGCCAATCTGGAAAATCTGTACCGCATATTCACCGTGCCTGAAACAGCTGGCTCCACATTGGGGGAGGTCGACCGGGCGATCACCGACAACCTCACCGGCTTCCTGCAGGAGCATATCGTCGCACTGAAGCAGAGCATGGAGCAGATCGAGGCTGATTTCACGGATTCCTACATCCCTGAAAACCCGACCTACGTCTCAGACTACACTGAATTCGTCAAAGACAAGCTGGTCGCCCGATCGGTTCACACCGCCTCTCCCCGCTTCATCGGCCACATGACCTCGGCTATGCCGTATTTCATGCTGCCCCTCTCGCGGCTCATGACCGCCCTCAACCAAAACCTGGTCAAGATCGAGACGTCAAAGGCGTTTACGCCGATGGAGCGCCAGGTCCTCGCGATGCTGCACCGGCTCATCTTCAGCGGTAGCGACACCTTCTATCACCGCTGGATACACGACAGCAACAATGCACTCGGCGCCTTCTGCTCCGGTGGAACCATCGCCAACGTCACCGCTCTATGGACCGCTCGCAACAAGCTCTGCGCTCCCTCGGGATCCTTCAAGGGGATCGCCAAGGAAGGGTTGTACCGTGCCATGCAGCACCTCGGTTGCCAGGGGCTGGCTGTCCTGGTGTCGCGGCGCGGGCACTATTCCCTTGCCAAAGCCACGGACGTTCTAGGGATCGGTAACGATAACCTGGTGCTGGTCGAAACCGACGACAACAACCGTATCGACTTTAAGGATCTCAAGGAGAAAGCGGCCCGGCTGCAGGATCAGGGCATCCGTCCTCTGGCCCTGGTCGGCATCGCCGGCACAACCGAGACGGGCAACGTCGATCCGCTCGAGGCCATGGCCGATTTCGCCACCGAGCTGGGTTGCCACTTTCATGTCGATGCCGCCTGGGGCGGGCCGACCCTCTTCTCCGATACGCATCGCCACCTGCTGCGGGGGATCGAGCGGGCCGACTCGGTCACCATCGATGCGCACAAGCAGCTCTACGTCCCCATGGGGGCTGGCATGGTGCTGTTTCGTGACCCCACAGCCCTCTCGGCCATCGAACACCACGCCGCCTATATCCTGCGGCACGGTTCCAAGGACCTGGGGAGCCACACCCTGGAAGGATCGCGGCCCGGCAAGTCAATGCTCGTCCACGCCGGCCTCTCCATCATCGGCCGCAAGGGATACGAACTGCTCATCGACATCGGCATCCAGCGGGCCCGCACCTTCGCGGACAAGATCAGGAACCATCCCGATTTCGAGCTGATGAGCGAACCCGAACTCAATATCCTGACCTATCGCTACAACCCGGCAGCCGTGCAAGAGGCGCTGGCAACGGCGTCGGAAGAGTTGACCCAGGAGATCAATGGTCTGCTCGATCAGATCATCCGCCTGGTGCAGAAGGAACAGCGCGAAGTCGGCCATACCTTTGTATCGCGCACCAGCTTGCGGGTGAGACGCTACCATAACGAGACCCTCACCGTGTTCCGCGTGGTCCTGGCCAACCCCCTGACCACCGACGACATTCTGGACGAGACTCTCGAAGAACAGTGCACTATCGTGCAGCAGGAAGAGATCCAGGCTCTGCTGCGTCAGATCGAGGATGCCATCGCCATCTCAGCCATCAAGCTGCGGGCCTGTTGACCTGACGGATCGCTGATCCCATGTCGACCACCCTTTACATCGCCCGTTATCTCCTGCCGATTGGCAGCCCGCTCATCGAGGACGGTGCCCTGTTGCTTGATGCAGGTCGTATCGCAGCCGTTGGGCAGCGACGCGATCTGCTGGAGAATGTCAGCCCGGCACAGGTGGTCGATTTTGGCGACGCCGTGCTGCTCCCCCCCATGGTCAACGCTCATACCCACCTGGAACTGACCCACTTCCCTGAATGGGCTGCTGCCGCTGGTGAAGCCGCCGATGCCGAAGATTTTGTCGGCTGGATTCTGCGCATGATCCGCGTCAAGCGCAGCCTGAATCCCGAGGCTTATGCGCCATCCTTGCTTGCCGGGCTACGGCAGTCCCTTGCTGCCGGCACTGGCGCCGTGGCCGACATCCTGTCACAGCCGACCTGCGTCAGCACCTACGCCGACTCGCCCCTGTTCGGGCGGGTGTACGGTGAAATACTCGGTCAGGATCGCCCTCGTTACGCTGAACTCTGCAACCGCATGACCCTGCAGCTGGGCCAACTCGCCGCACCACGACTGACGGCAGGGTTGGCGCCGCATTCACCCTATACCCTGGGCCGCGCCCTGCTGGCTGACTGCGTGCAGCGTGGCCGGCAACAGAACTTGCCCCTCACTCTGCATCTGGCAGAATCGCACGAAGAAAAACAATTCCTGGCCTCTGCGCAAGGTCCACTTGCCGACCGCCTGTTTGCCACGGTCGGCTGGCAGGAGCACCTGCCGTTGCCCGCCCACTGTTCACCGGTCGCCTATGCCGATGAAGCGGTCGGTCTGGGCTCGGATATTCTTCTGGCCCACGGCGTTCAGGTCGACGAAGCCGATATCAAACGCCTGGCCGCCAAACGGGTGCCCGTCGCACTCTGCCCGCGTTCCAATGCCCGCCTCGATGTCGGCCGTGCGCCCCTCGATCTTTATCTCAAACATGACGTTCATCTCTGTCTGGGAACCGACAGCCTGGCCAGTAATGATTCTCTGTCCATGTGGGAGGAACTCGCCTTTGCTCGCACCTGGTTCGCCGGGCAGGCCGATGCCCCGCAACTTCTCGCCATGGCTACCCTCGGCGGGGCGCAAGCGCTCGGTTTGACCCCGCAACTTGGCACTCTGCAGCCAGGCTGGGGAGCGAATTTTCAAGTTTTGCAGCTCTCCTCAACCGTTGCCAGAGGGGAGCTGCTCGACTATCTGACCAGCCCCGGCCTCACTGCCGATGTCGCCGGTCTTTATCTTGATGGCCACGACGTCTTGCAATCCCCCTGATTTGTTTCTATAATCCCTGCGGCTGTGATGGTTGTGCGAACCATCGCCAGAACCCGATTCTGCAACCTTCGTCTCCCCGTGAACTCCTATGATCGAAGAAACCGGTTCCGTCACGGAATTGAAAACCGAGCAGGTCGCCGTCGTTCGCTGCGAACGGGGCAGCGCCTGTGGGCAGTGTGCTGCTGCCGGGACCTGTCATCTCGGTGAAGACGGCAAGACCCTGCTGGTCGAGGCCCACAATCCTCTCGGCGCTCAGGTCGGCGATAGGGTCAAGCTATCCGTAACGACCCGCAACTTTCTGCGCTCGTCTTTTTTCCTGTACGGCATTCCGGTCATCGCTCTGGTGATCGGTGCGGGCGCCGGCCAGCTGATTGGCCAGAATCTTGAGAATGGCCCTGAACCTGATCTAGTTGCTGCCTTGATGGGTTGTCTTTTTCTGGTCGGTTCATTCCTGGGAATCCGCTTCTGCAGCCGTTCCCTGCCCAAAGAAGCTTTCATGCCCTGTATTACCGAAATTGTGGCCCATGCCACCCCCAACGCCGAGGTCGAGCATGGGAATTAAAATTATCGCCAGCAACAAGAAGGCTTACCACGAGTATTACATCGAGGAAGTCTATGAGGCTGGTATTGTCCTCAAGGGGACCGAAGTTAAATCGTTACGGCTCGGCAAAGTCAGCCTGAAAGAGTCGTTCTGCCGCATCATTAACGGCGAACTGTTCATCAATAACATGAACATCAGCCCGTACGAGTTCGGCAACCGTGAGAATGTCGATCCGACCCGGATGCGTAAACTCCTGCTGCATAAGGAAGAAATCGCCAAGATGGCGCGCAAGGTCGATGAAAAAGGGCTGACTCTGGTGCCGACCAAGATCTATTTCAAGGACAGCCGGGCCAAGCTGGAGATCGGCGTCGGCCGCGGCAAGAAACTGCACGACAAGCGGGAAACCCTCAAGCGCCAGCAGCACGACAGGGAAACTTCCCGCGCCATCCGCGAACACCATCGCTAAACAGGATTAACCAGCCCAAAAGGAACGCTTGGTTTTCGCCCGTTTCTGTGGGATAATTAGTTTCGACTTTCGCAATAATTTCACTGTTCGAACGGGGGTGTCCAGGTTTCGACGGGGATTGGAAGCGAAGGTGGCATGCCGGGGACGCCAGTTGGCCTCGTTAAAAAACTGGCACTCATACAAACGCCGACTCTGACGTTTCGTACGCACTGGCTGCTTAATTGCAGCCACGTCTTAGGTTCCATCGCCCGTGTGGGGCTCAAAGACGTCAATTTAATGGGCTAGTCTTGATGGGTGTCTGCGACGCCAAGATGAAACTTTAGCAGGCTCGCCTGCCGTAAATCCTGTCTGTGGGAGCTGCGTCAGGTTAATTTAAACTACAGACTAAGCATGTAGAAGCCTTGCGTGAAAGATTTTCGGACGCGGGTTCGATTCCCGCCACCTCCACCAGCCTACGCCAAGGCTCCGGCTGGCTAGCCAATTGCCAGTCGGAGCCTTTCGTTTTTTGCGTAGGCTGTCCGCCGAAGCTGCTTGAGCTTGCGAAAGCGAACAGCGAAAGCGGGCTGTTCTTGTTTTGTTATTTTCATGTTTTGTGGGTGAAATCCGCCGTAGCTGCCGTAGCTTGCGCAGGCGTTTAGCGAAGGCGGGAGGAGGGGCCATGAAGTACGTCTATCTGTTACAAAGCCTTTCCCATCCTGACCAGCGTTACGTCGGCCTTACTTCTGATCTCAAAAAACGTCTTGCTGCTCATAATGCTGGACAGGCTCTTCATACCTCCAAATATCGACCGTGGCAGGTCATTACCTATCTAGCCTTCTCCAATCACAAGAATGCTGTGGCTTTTGAGAAGTATCTGAAATCCGGTTCCGGCAGGGCGTTTGCGGAGAAGCGATTTTGGTAGCCTGAACGCCCAACAGCGTTTCATTGCGTCACAGTCAATCCCATTCAAATATTCCCTCGCAAGTGAGGCGAGGGGAGTCTACGCAGGGAAGGGCAGGATGCCCGGACCGTAGGAGGAGATTCGCCAACTCCACCAATTGAAAAGAGCTTGCCTCGATTAAAGGTAGGTCCTTTTTATTTTTGTCATTAACAGCTTGAATTTTTTGAACCTTTTGGGAGACAGTATTGGTGGGCGTCGGAAGTGTTTACATATTTAAACGAAGTTTAAATTTTTTTTCAGTACCCAGGCATAGATTTCCCGACCATTGGAAGGAAAATATGGAGCGGATTTCAAAGCATTCCAGCTGCTTGTCGTTATTTTGATATTTTCTTGAAGGCAAACTCTGTTAAGAAAAGATTAAAATCTAAAAATCAAAGTATTGTCGATGGGTTTTACAGATTTTGTATAGAATTTAAGACTAAGGCTAAGGGTAATGATTTCGGTGGCTTGAACGCTAGAAAATTGAAGGCATAGTAATTGTATTAAAATCTCCGACCGCATTTTTAATCAAAAATGTAACGAATTGTGAGGAGGAGGCAAAAATGAAAAAGATCTTATTAGTCGCATTGTTCCTTTGCTTGTCCATCTGGAGTCAAGCCTTTGCAATCCCTGTTGGCCCCACCGATGATGCCTTTGTGTCAAAGATAAATCCTGGTACGAATTATGGTACCAATACGTCTTTAATCACATATCAAGTCGCCACATCGACGGTATCTACCTACCTCAAATTTGACCTTACAGGATACACGGCTTTTGATAGTGCCGTTCTGTGGTTATATGACTACAGAGGTCCTGTTGCTGGGACTGTCAATGCATATACGGTCGCCAATAATTCATGGACCGAAACATCCATAACTTATAGCAATGCACCCTCCAGGGGAACCTCATTTGCTTCTGCTACAGCAATTGGACCTGGTTGGATTTCGTGGGATGTCACTTCGTTTGCTAACGCTGCTGCCGGGGATCTGCTCTCTTTAGTTTTAACTTCAACCGGTTACATTCCATCTCAGTACTTTTATTCTAAAGAAAGCTCTTTAACCAACTTTAGGCCTTATCTTGATGTTACGCAAACTGCCCCTGTCCCTGAGCCTTCCACCATGTTATTGCTTGGTGGCGGCCTTCTGGGGCTTGGCTTGTACAGATGGAAACGCAAAAAATCATAGGCTTTTTTACATGAGATAATTTAGAAGGGCTTGTCTTTTACTAAGGCAGGCCCTTTTTGATTTGGTGATGATGTCGTTGCGGGAATCGAAGCGTAGGGAGCGCAGCCAGTGGCTGAAAAGCGGCCAGGGATGGTCGCGTCAGCGAGCGGAAGGGAGCCTACGCAGGGGAGGGCAGGAAGCCCGGACCGTACCGTCACTGGTACCGGAGGGACCATCTGCCTTTCTAGTTTTTACCTGGAATCTCTAAACGAGAACATCCTTTAAATTTTCAACACATCAAACCACTTCACCCGAAAATTCCTGGTAATAACTGCTTTATTTTAATATTATGCATTGGCTGCGCGAGAGAGGGATGATATGTCAATTTTTATGGGGGAAAACTATCAGTCGAGAACCGCCCAAGACCGGAACTATGCCGGAAAGGCGGTTTTTTTTGGCAATATCGCTGTGGAAGATATCTAAGGTGACTGCAAAAGATTTTAAAAAACTAGAAGAAGACCTTTGGGCTGCTGCGAACAGCTTACGTGCTAATTCCGATCTCAAGTCTTCCGAGTATTCGACTCCGGTGCTCGGGCTGATCTTTTTGAAGTTTGCCGACAATAAATATCGTCAGCACGAAAAGGAGATTGCTAAGGAATACGCAGCTTCAAAGGGTGGTCGGATGGAAAAGAGCATCTCCGATATCGCCATTGAGAGATGTGGTTTTTACTTACCAGATCATGCCCGCTACGATCACCTTCTCAAGCTGCCGGAAGAGGCGGATATCGCCAAGTCGATTAAGGATGCTATGGCGGCGATCGAGGAGTATAAGCCTGAGCTTCAAGGCTCATTGCCACAGGATGAGTACTTTCGTCTTGTTGCAAATACTGAATCCGGAGCAATCGACAACAGCTTACTTTCCAGTCTGCTGAAAACCTTTTCTGACATCCCGAAAAACGCCACAGGAGATTTGTTCGGCAAGATTTACGAATACTTTCTCGGCAAGTTTGCCATGGCTGAAGGCCAAAAGGGGGGGGAGTTCTTTACCCCTAGCTCGGTAGTTCGGTTGATGGTCGAAATCATCGAACCGCATCACGGTACCGTTTTTGATCCAGCCTGCGGATCGGGCGGTATGTTCGTGCAGTCGGCGCACTTTATCGAAGAGCATCGTAAAGAGTGGGAAGACGGAGACGGTGATATCTTCGTCTACGGTCAGGAAAAGACCCTCGACACGGTCAAACTGGCGAAGATGAACATTGCCGTCAACGGCCTCCGCGGTGAAATCCGTAAGGCCAACAGTTATTACGAAGACCCCTTCGGCAGTTTTGGCAAGTTTGATTATGTCATGGCGAATCCGCCGTTCAATGTCGACGATGTCAATTTGCAACGAGTGGAGCAAGACGAGCGGTTCAACACCTATGGCATCCCGCGTAATAAGACCAAGGTCAAAAAGAAGGACGAAGGCAAAGAGACAGTGCCGAACGGCAACTATTTGTGGATAAATCTCTTTGCCACTTCACTTAAGGAAAAGGGCCGTGCTGCACTGGTCATGGCCAATTCCGCCTCTGATGCACGCCACTCAGAGGCTGATATCCGCGAAACTCTGATTAAAAAGAATCTGATCTACGGCATGCTCACTCTGCCGTCGAACATGTTCTATACCGTCACCTTGCCTGCGACATTGTGGTTTTTCGATAAGGCGAAGAAGGACGACAGAATTCTCTTCATCGATGCCCGCAATATTTTTACCCAGATCGACCGGGCTCACCGTGAATTCAGTGAAGAGCAAATTCAGAACATTGCTATTATCAGCAAGCTGCACAAGGGCAAACGGAAAGATTTTGTGCAGTTGATTGATCGCTATTTTGAGCGTGGCATGGTGCTTCTGGAAGAGAACAAGGAGCAGGTTAAGCCGGTTAGCGAACAACTGCTTGAGGTCCTTGACGACACTGCTGGCAAACTTGCGGTCGGAGAGTTGGTCAACCAGTGGAAGGGATTGGGAAACCTTCAGAAAAGCTACCAAGCCTATCTGAATCGAAAGAACGGTCTGAAGTCGGACAAAGATATTGATAAGCGTAACACCGAGCAACAACAGCTGCGCGGGGCTTTTGACCCTTTCTTTATCGGGCTACATGATGGCCTTAAACAACTCGACAAAGTGGTGCGAAAGCATGAGAAAGAGTTAGCTGAAAAGGCCAAAAAGGCTGGGAAAAGAGCTTCGACCGATCGTGAGACGAAAAAACTAAAAGAAGCATTAGAGCAATTGCATGCCGAAGTGAAAGTTGCTGAAAGTTATTATCGGCATATCTTCTGGTTGCAGGAGCGCTTTCCGCAGGCACGATATGAGGATGTGACAGGGCTCTGTAAGTTAGCTTCGCCAAGAGATGTGGAGGAGCAGGATTATTCACTGAATCCGGGACGGTATGTTGGGGTAGTGATTGAGGAGGATGGGAAAACGGAAGAAGAGTTTATTTCTGACCTCGTTAATATAAGAGATTCGTTGAAGGTACTTGAAGACAATGCTGCAGACCTTTCCAAAATTATCAGTCTAAATCTAGAGAAAATAACAGGCAGCCATGAGTAATGTGTTGAAATGGCCTATCGTCAGACTTTCAGAGTTGGCTGAAAAAAAGAAAAATGCGATTGTGGGTGGACCCTTCGGCTCAAATTTGGTCACAGGTGATTACGTGCCTGATGGTGTGCCAGTCGTACGGGGTGTTAATCTCCCCAAAGATGAACGGTTTTCATGCGATAACTTCGTTTTTGTTACTGAAAATAAAGCTGACTCACTAAAGCAAAACATGGCAGAACCGGGAGATTTAGTTTTTACCCAGAGAGGGACCTTGGGGCAGGTTGGTATAATCCCGTCTGATACGGGGTACTGCAGGTTCCTTATTTCCCAAAGCCAAATGAAAATGTCAGTTGATTCAGCAAAAGCGGATTCAGCCTACCTCTATTACTATTTTCGGATGCCAAGTACTGTTTCATACATCGAAAATCATGCGTTGCAATCGGGGGTCCCACACATAAACCTTGGCATCCTCAAGAAGTTTGAAGTCGTTTGTCCTCCACCACCAATTCAAAGAAAAATTGCCGCCATCCTCTCCGCCTACGATGAACTAATCGAAAACAACAAACGTCGCATAGCCTTGCTTGAAAAGATGGCTGAGGAGATTTATCGCGAATGGTTTGTGCGGTTTCGGTTCCCCGGCTATCAGTATGCTGAGTTTGTGAAAGGAATTCCGAAAGGGTGGAGTTATGGCAAACTCAGCAATTTATGCTTAGTGATTAAACGTGGAATCTCACCAAAATATGATGATAAATCTGATCGATTGGTAATAAACCAAAAGTGTATCAGAGATGGGCGTATTGATATTACTCACGCAAGGAAACACAATACAAATACAGCTAAAGAAAAAATGATTAGATTCTCTGACGCTTTGATTAACTCTACTGGTGTAGGAACCTTAGGAAGAGTCTCTGTTGTTGAATTTAAACCAGAAGGGTTGACTGTTGACTCCCATGTGACAATTTGCCGTGCTAATCCCAAAAAAATTAACCCCTCATATCTCGCTGTCACTGTGTCTCAATTACATCAATATTTTGAATTCATGTCATCCGGATCAACTGGACAGACTGAATTAGGGCAGGCATTGATAGCTTGTATAAAAATTTTGGTTCCAGATGATGATTTGCAAGAAAAGTTTTCCGAATACATTTCTAACATTTGGGCACAAAAACAGAATCTATTTAGTGAAAATGAAATCTTAGTTAAAACAAGGGATATGCTTCTCCCTCGACTCATCTCCGGCAAACTCAATGTCGAAAATTTAGATATCCAATTTCCACCAAGCATGCAGGGAGAAACCGCCGCATAAGCTGTAGTAGGAGGCAGGACAGCGGGATGGCAAAGAACTTCATTTCAGAAGACGACATCGAGCAGGCGATCCTCTCTGTACTTGAGCAAGAGCATGGATACGAACTGCTGAACTGTTACACTTCTGACGCCAATGATCTGGACGATAAGTCGAATCGTACCGACAAGTATGATGTGATTCTGTTCGACCGTCTGAAGCAGAACACTTGCCTTCTGAATCCCACTATTCCCGAATCCGCCATTGATCACGCCCTCGAACGATTTTACGATCGGCGCCGAGCGATGTCGACCATTGAAGCCAATCGTGAAATCGACAAGCTGATCCGAAACGGTATTGCCGTCGAGTTCGATGACAGTGAGGGACGGACGCAGCATGAGCGTGTGCGGGTTATCGACTTCAACCCGTCTAACGAGAATCACTTCCTGGCGGTATCGCAACTATGGATCAAGGGTGAGCACGGCTACCGTCGTCCGGATATCATCCTTTACGTTAACGGCCTTCCACTGGTTTTTATCGAACTGAAAAACTCCAACGTCAAACTCCGCAACGCATATAACGACAATCTGACCAACTACAAAAAAGATATCCCTCAACTCTTCCATGCTAACGCCATTTGTATCCTCAGTAACGCCATAGAGACTAAAGTCGGCAGTTTTAATGCCGGCTGGGAGTATTTCTTTCCCTGGCTGCGTACCGAAGACGAGAAAGAGAAGGTTGATCGCAAACAGATCGCAGAAGAGGGGACCAGTCTGCAAAGAGCGGTTGCCGGATTATGTGCGCCGCGCAAGCTGCTTGATTACATCGAGAATTTCATCATCTACCACAATCAAAGCACGAAGATCATCGCTCAGAATCACCAGTTCATTGGAGTCAACAACGCCTTTGATGCCTTTGTGCGTCGCGACGAACTGAAGGGAAAGCTAGGGGTCTTTTGGCACACACAGGGCTCAGGCAAAAGTTTTTCGATGATCTTTTACGTGCGCAAGATCTTTCGCAAGTTGGTCGGGGATTTTACTTTTGTGGTCATCACCGATCGCGATGATCTCGATGGACAGATTTATCGTAACTTCCTTAATACTGAGACGGTGAAGGAGAAGGAGGCGGCGCGTCCGAAAGATAGCCAGCAGATGCGAGAGTTTTTGAGCGGCAATAAACGTATCATCTTTACCCTGATCCACAAGTTTCGTTACGACAAGGGCAAGAAATATCCGCTCCTTTCCGATCGAGACGATATCGTCGTTATTGTTGATGAGGCCCACCGCACCCAGTACAAATCACTTGCCGAAAACATGCGTAAAGGTCTGCCTAAGGCCCAATACCTGGCTTTTACCGGCACCCCTCTGCTCGGCCGGCAGCGTAAGACTAATGCTTGGTTTGGCGATTACGTTAGTGAATACAATTTCCAACAGTCGATGGATGACGGCGCAACTGTACCGCTCTTCTATGAAAAGCGTGTGCCGGAGATGCTGATTCAGAACGATGATCTGAGCGAAGAGTTTTACGAAATCCTCGAAGATGAAAACCTTGATGAGGCGCAGCAAGAGAAACTGGAACGTAAGTTTGCCACCGAGCTGGAAGTGATCAAGCGTCCGGACCGTCTTGATGTGTTGGCACGGGATATCGTTTACCACTTCCCCCGGCGTGGTTATCTTGGAAAAGGGATGATCGTATCGATAGACAAATTTACAGCTGTTCGTATGTACGACAGAGTAAACCGCTTTTGGAAAGAGGAGATTAAAGCGCTGCGCGGTCAGATCAAAAAAATCGCCAATGAAGTGGAAAAACAGCGACTAAAGAAACGACTCGATTATATGCGTGCAGTCGAGATGGCAGTGGTGGTCAGTGAGGATGCAGACGAAGAAAAGAAATTCGCTAAGGAGGGGCTGCATATTAAGCCGCATCGTCAGCGGATGAATCAGCTTGATGAACAGGGGCACGACATTGAGTACAACTTCAAAGATCCCAGCAATCCATTGCAATTGGTTTTTGTCTGTGCCATGTGGTTGACCGGCTTTGATGCGCCAACGGTATCGACCCTTTATCTCGATAAGCCGATGAAGGATCACACCCTGATGCAGACCATTGCCCGCGCCAACCGGGTTAGCGGCTACGAAATTGATGGTGTTAGCAAACGCAATGGCGAGATCGTCGACTACTATAATGTTTTCCGCAATATGAAGAAGGCGCTCAACGCTTACGCGCAGGGCGACAAAAATGAAAAACCTCCGGTTCAGGAAAAGGAAGAGCTGTTTAACTTACTCGATCAGGCGTTGGGGCAGACTCTTGACTTCTGCAGTAGCAAGGAGATTGACCTAGAGTCAATTTCTCGTGAGCAGGCTACGTTTAAAAACATCGAGCTTTTTAAGACCTATGCAGACACTCTTTTGTCCAAGGATGAATGGCGCAAAGAATTTCAGGTGTACGAGAACACGGTAACTGCGCTTTACGAAGCATGCAAACCGGAAATCCTCGGCAAGAACGAGCGACCTTTGGTCGCGATTTTTCAGTATTTGCGCAAGGTAATCGACGCGGTGATAGGTCAGCAGGACATTGACGAAATCTGCCGGAAGATTACCGACCTGCTTGATGAGAGTGTCGTAGTGGATGCTCCAGATGAGTTTGTCGTCAAGGACCATGCTCCAGAATGGCAAATCAAGCGCAAAGGGAAGCAGTGGGACTTGAGCAAGATCGATTTTGATAAACTTCGCGAAGATTTCAAAGAGGCTTCGTATAAGCATGTGGAAATTACTGATCTGCGCGGATTTATTGAGGATAAGTTAAAGCAACTGCTTGAAAAGAATAGTACCCGTACCGATTTTGCCCAACGCCTCCAAGAGATTATCGACCAATACAATTCCGGCGGATCGACAACCGAGAATTATTACGAAGATCTACTGAAATACGCTCAAAGATTGCGTGCTGAAGAAGAGCGCCATATCCGTGAGGGGTTGAGTGAAGACGAACTGGAGCTATTTGATTTGTTGAAAAAGGAAAAGATGACCAAGGCTGAGGAGCGCGAAGTAAAATTAGCTGCCAGATCGCTGTTACAGCGCTTAATTGAAGAGCGACCCAAGGTTTTGGTGCAGGACTGGTACAAGGATACCCAGAGTAAGGCACGGGTTCGTTCGGCAATAGAGAAGGTCTTAAACGAGAGGCTACCACAGAGCTACGATCGCATGTTGTTTAAGGCGAAATGCGACCGAGTGTATCAGACGGTGTACGATTATGCGAGCCAGGGAAGACGCTGGGCGGCATAAAGACTCAGTGATCGACTGCGAAGGTGCTGGGAAACTCGACCTCGGGGAAGACCAGTTTGGAATTTCTTTTACGATGCTGATGGAAGAAAACTGGGCTCAGGAATTGGCAGCTGAGGGGATTGTATAGCGTGGACAAATCTTCCAAAGAGTCTGGAGGAGATAAGTTGAGGACACTTGAAACTATTTCGGAGCCTGATCCTCGGTTCAATGCTTTTCTTCGGTGGGATGCTGAACTGAATGATTTTAGAGAGTCAACTCTTGAAGACCAATGGAAGGATATCTCTCAGTTTTCTTTTTCTGAATCCGTTCCGGAAGAAATAAAAGTCCAGTTTGAAACTGCTAAAAATCTTTACCTTTATGCTTGGCATGTTTACAGGTTTTATCCTGTAGCGGACCAATTCGTTTTGGTCTGTCTGGAACTGGCGCTTCGGGAACGTTTCGAACATGAAATACCCAAAGAATACTTTCCACGTTCCAAAACTCCGATGTTGAAAGCATTACTGAAGTACGCTTTCGACGAAGGATACATCAAAAATGAAGGCTTTGAGACGTGGCACCACCAAGTTGACTTTCGTGCACGGGAGAGATATCGGCAGGAAAAATTACGTGAATTTAAAGAGTCAGGCTTGCAAGAGATGGAATATGACCCGTTGGGCTACAAAATTACAGAGGAAGATAAGGCCTGGGATTATGTTGAGCGTCTTGTCGACAGTCTTCCGTCAACAAGGAATCATTATGCACACGGGAGCACCACCATGCACAAGAATGTTTTGAGTCATTTTCAGATCGTGTCTGAAATTGTTAATCAGGTGTATGAGTAAGATATCCAATGGGGGGGCCATGTCTGACATCAAACTCTTCAAAATAAGCAACAGCAACATCCAAGAACTCAGCGGAAAATCCGTCGCACTTGAAAAATCCCTCCAAGAGCTGATGGAGAAAAACCTCGACACCTTCCTCGGTGTCCGCTTTCTCGCCTCAGAATACTCCACAGGAAAAACCCATGGCGGACGCATCGATACCCTTGGCATCGACGAAAACGGTTGCCCGGTCATCATTGAATATAAACGCTCCACCAATGAAAACGTCATCAACCAGGGCCTGTTTTACCTCGATTGGCTCATGGACCACAAAGCCGAATTCAAGCTTCTGGTAATGGAGAGGTTCGATAAAAAAACAGCCGATGCAATCGAATGGTCAACTCCTCGGCTTCTTTGCATCGCGGGTGATTTCACGAAATACGATGAACACGCGGTTCAGCAGATTAATCGCAATATCGAGCTGATACGCTATCGAAAATATGGAGACGAATTGCTGCTGCTGGAATTGGTCAATGCAACCAGCGCCAAAGTGGTTATCGAGGAGGAAGTCAAGGTAGCAAAATGGAAAGGGCAGGGTAGAACGGTCAGCCAAAACCTGGAACAGGCCAAGCCTGCCCTGCGAGATTTGTATGAAGAACTATGTGCTTATCTACTCGCTTTGGGCGATGATGTTCAACATAAAACCCTCAAACTCTACTTCGCCTTTAAACGCCTAAAAAATTTCGCTTGTGTAGAAATTTACAACCAAGCCGAAAAACTCCTCATCTACGTAAAAATTGACCCAGATACAGTTGATCTTGAGAAAAATCAAGGATTGCTTCGTGATGTTCGTAACATTGGACATTTTGGCACCGGGGATTTGGAAATTACCCTGAAATCCAGGGAAGATTTAGAAAAGGCCAAAGAGTTCTTGCTGAAAAGCTACGAATCCAGTTGACCTTCTTCGCGGCAATCTTTATTCACTTCAATTGAGGTGGCGGGATCTTCTCCTACGGTTCGGACATCCCGTCCTCCCCTGCGTAGACTCTCCTCCACTCGCTGACGCGGCCATCCCTGGCCGCTTTTCTGACATTAAGTCAGCGCTCGCTACGCTTCGATTCCCGCCTGCATAAATTAAAAAGCCCGACCGAAAAAACGGTCGAGGCTTTTCAATTGGTGGAGGTAGGGGGAATCGAACCCGCGTCCCCCGTCCTTATTCCACCTCCCAAGTATTAGTCTCCATAACCTATTGCAAAGCTTAGGACTTTTGGTATTTTTCAAGTAAAGGGAAAACAACCAAAAGGAGCGCCCACCTTGCGACTCGACTCCAAAGACTCACAGGAACTTCACGTCGTTACCGGGGCTTTCGATTTTTCTGGCAAATACATTGCCGCGCGGCTGCTGCAGGCCGGCCACAAGGTCAGGACCCTGACCGACACCCATCCCGAAATCGACCCTCATCATGGAAGAGTGGAGGCGCGTCCGCTCGATTTTGACGATTATCCGGGGCTGGTCGATGCTCTCAGGGGCGCGGCGGTTTTCTACAACACCTACTGGGTGCGCTTCAATTATGACGACGATTTCAGCTTCGCCCAGGCCCTGGAGAACAGCCGCACCTTGCTGGCTGCTGCCAAGGAGGCCGGGGTAGGGCGCATCGTTCATATCAGCATTACCAATCCCTCCGAAGATTCTCCGTTTGAGCTATTCCGCAACAAGGCGATTCTGGAAAAACTGATTGTCGAGTCGGGCATTCCCTACAGCATTCTGCGCCCGGCGGTGCTGTTCGGGGCGGAAGGGATTCTGATCAACAACATTGCCTGGATGCTGCGCCGATTCCCGATCTTCGGCGTTTTTGGCGACGGCAAGTACAAGCTGCGGCCGATCCATGTTGATGATCTTGCCACCCTGGCGCTGGAACAGGGGAGGGCGGAGGAGAACCGCATAATCAACGCGGTGGGACCGGAAACCTTTACCTTTCGCGAGCTGGTCGATGCTATTGGCCGGGCCATTGGCAAGAAGCGGCCGACCATGTCCATCTCTCTCAAAAGAGGGATCGAGGTCATCGAAAAAGTCGAAAAAATCTCCGGCGATATTCTGCTGACGCAATATGAAATCAAGTCGCTGATGGACAACCTGTACTACGTTGAAGGCGAACCGACCGGCACGACCCGCCTCAGCCAGTGGTTGACAGAAAACGGCAAGACCTTGGGGCAGCATTACTTCAGCGAACTGGAACGGCGAGGGGTCAAATGATGATCAGTTTAAGTGTTCCTGGTTTCGGGTGGTCGGATTGAATCCTCCTGTTAACAATAAAATCCTGCGCTTGCTTCTGGCGGGGACCGGCTTTATTGCCATCGGGCTTGGAGTCATCGGCATTTTTTTACCTCTGTTGCCGACCGTTCCCCTCCTTTTGTTGGCGGCTGCGTGCTTTGCCAGAAGTTCCGAGCGGTTTCATAACTGGCTTCTTGACCATCCCCGACTTGGCCCGATGGTCAAAAGTTATATGAACGGGCAGGGTATTCCTTTACGCTCCAAAATTATTGCCATTGCAATGATCTGGGTTTCCATCCCCCTTTCCGTTTTACTTTTTATCCCTTTGTTCTGGGTTGATGTCTTTCTTATTGCCATTGGACTTTGTGTCACCATCTACCTGCTTCGCCTTCCGGTTTGCGAGGGAGGAGAGGAGTGACCTCAGCCCTGAGCTGTTTCTTTGCTCCTGGCACAGAGAACTAACGTCCATTCCCATGCGCATTCGCTGCGCTCATCGTTCTGTCGGTGGATAAAAACCGCCTTGAGTCCCCAAGATCTTGGGTTTGTTTGCCTCGTTGAAAAGGGCTCCCTCCGTTTGAGGGCGGCCCTTTTTTTTTCCATTACGGCGAGGTGTTTCCTCCCAGGGAGTAAAAAAAGGAAGTTTCTGTAAACCTGCAATGTGTCAAATGAATAAAAGTTGTCAACAAAGGGTTACAAAAATTGACTTAAAAAATGCCGATTAAATGACATTTAGGGTTAATGGCTAAGTTTCGTTTGATTTTAATCTATTGAAAATATTGCAAAAAGTAAAAAATAACACATTTGGCACCAAGCTTGCTCTTCGGCAACATAACGTAAACGCTATGAAACATTAAAGGAGGAGATATGGCCGATGCAGCAACGGGTTCCAACCAATTTCTGACCTTCACCCTGGATCAGGAAGTGTTTGGTTTGGATATTGGCAAGGTACGCGAAGTCCTCGATTACACGACCCTGACCAAAGTACCGCAGACCCCTGATTTCATGCGTGGGGTCATCAATTTGCGCGGCTCGGTGGTGCCGGTCGTGGACATGCGGCTGAAGTTCGGCTTGCCCATGACCCAGCGCACCGTCAATACCTGCATCATTATCGTCGAAGTCGACCTGAACGGTGAGAAGACCGTGTTGGGAGCTTTGGCCGATTCTGTGAGGGAAGTTATCGATCTCAATGCTGGAGATATTGAACCGGCACCCAAAATAGGGACCAAGCTTAATACCGAATTCATCAAGGGGATGGGCAAGGCCGAAGAAAAGTTCATCATCCTGCTCGATTTCGATCGTGTTTTTTCCTACGAAGAATTATTTGAGCTGAAAACGACTGATAAAGAAACCGTAGCTGCCTGATTTTTCAAACATATTTTATTTGGAGGCGTTGAATGTTCAAAGGAATGAGTCTCGCAAAGAAACTGACTTTAGGCTTCAGTCTGGTTTTGGTTCTGTTGGTGGTGATCGGCTTTGTGGCGTATAGCGCCATCGACCAGGCGTCCACTGACTTTTCGACCTATCGCCGCATGGCACGCAACACCAATCTCAACGGTCGCATTCAGGCCAATCTTTTGGAAACGCGGCTGGCTGCTCTCAATTTCATCCGCACCGGAGACGACAAATCCAAAGCTGCCGTCGAAGAACGTTTTGCCACGACCAACAAATTCATGCAGGAAGCGAAAGAAAATATTAAAAACCCGGAACGGGCCATGCTCATCGCCAAGGCTGACGAGGAACTGCAAGGTTATCTGCAGGGGTTCCAGGAAATCGAGAAATTCAGGGACGAACGTAACAACCTGGTGAACAATGTTCTTAATGTCAAAGGACCCGCTACGGAGAAAAACTTAACCGAAATCCTCACCAGCGCCAAGCAGGATGGGGATATGGTCGCCGCCTACAATGCCAGTCTGGCGGTACGCGACCTGCTGCTGGCCCGTCTTTATGCGATGAAATTCCTTGAAGACAACAGCCCGGCAGCGGTCGATCGCGTCAAACAGGCGCTGGCGTCTTGTCTTGAGAACCTCAAAGTTCTTCAGCAGGAATTGAAGAACCCTGAGCGGCGCCGGCTGCTGGGGGAGGCAATGGCCAGTCAGAAAGATTATTCCTCGGCATTTGAACAGTTGGCCGCGGTCATTTTCGCGCGTAATGAGATCATAACCAAACTGGTCAAAATCGGTGGGGTCGTTGGTAACGATATCGAAGCCGTCAAGCTCTCCTACATGAAGGACCAGGATGCACTCGGTCCGAAAGTTCAGGCCAATAACGAGCGGGCCATCACCTTCATCACCATTATCGGTCTCGTTGCCGTTATCCTCGGCATCTTCGCCGCCGTTGCCATCATTCGCGGCATCCTGCGCCAGCTCGGCTGCGACCCGGC